>OKSH01000013.1_pt1 | contig 154664 bp, 141 predicted proteins | sample 1601231 | NCBI WGS metagenome assembly OKSH01 (sample SAMEA3541596, study PRJEB24748) | human gut metagenome | biome: human gut; feature: human-associated habitat; material: faeces | place: China | collected 2012
GGTATCTGTGAAATCCTTTTTAATATCATAAATCACCTGATTCCGATAGATCCATACACCATCCTCAAAGTGAAGATACAAGCTCCGGTAGTCCAGATTGATGGTTCCCACAACAGCGATCTCGTCATCACATACAAAGGACTTGGCATGTAAAAATCCCGGCTGATATTCATAGATTTTCACTCCTGCTTCCAGAAGCTGCTCGTAGTAAGACTGGGTAAGAAGAAATACCAATTTTTTGTCTGGAATCCCAGGTGTCATCAGACGGACATCCACACCACTTTTTGCTGCGAGACAAAGAGCAGTCATCATCTCATTGTCAATAACAAGATAGGGTGTACAGATATACACATACCTTTTTGCACGATTGATAATATTCAGATAAACATTCTCTCCAACAGTCTCGTTATCCAGCGGAGAATCACAAAACGGCTGAATATATCCATCCCCTTCAAATGCCTCCGGATGCCATACATGAGGCAGATATTTCTCAAGTGAATGATCCTCACGGTTATTGGTAATCACATTCCACATATGAAGGAACATGGCAGTCATGTTCCAGACAGCTTCCCCCTTCAGCATAACCGCAGTGTCCTTCCAGTGTCCAAAGCGCTCCTTCTGGTTGATATACTCATCTGCCAGATTTACACCACCGGTAAATCCCACATATCCATCAATAATACAGAATTTCCGATGATCACGGTTATTCTGGATAATATTCAAGATCGGACGGAAAGGATTAAAGACCTGACACTTGATTCCTTTGGATCTCATGGTTTCATAATATTTATGAGGGAGCGTGGTAAGACATCCCATGTCATCATAAATCAGACGGACATCCACACCTTCCTGAACCTTCCTCTCCAGTATATCCAGTATGGTTCTCCACATTACTCCATCATGGATTATAAAATACTCAATAAAAATATAATGCTGTGCCTGCTCCAGTTCCCTTACAAGAACCGGGAACATGTCATCTCCAACCTGGAAATATTCTGCGGTAGTATTTCCGTGAATAGGATAACCTGCATTATGATATATATAATCAGACTGATTGCATGCAGATATATCTTCTGCCTCCAGAAGATCATGTATTTCAGGATCTGTCTGTAAAAGATTACCGGACTTCATCAGCATCTCATTAAATCGATCCTGCATATAAGCAGCAATTCTGGAACGTCCAAATACAAGATACAAAACAAGGCCAAAAATTGGCAGGCACAGGATCAACATCGTCCATGCCAGTTTATACGAGGGGTTTATCTTTCGATTCACAATTTTCAGAACAACCAGAATACTGATAACATCCAGAATAAAAGACATATATCTGGAATATCCTGCAAGACGCAGAAATATAGTCAACAGCCAGCCAAGCTGCACCGCCATGGCAAATATTACATAAAATACCCGGTTAAACAGAAGCTTGGCTATTTTTTTCAAAATCATCATAAGTTTATATTTTCTCCTTCATACACCGGTCAGCAACAAAACGGACATGTGGTCAGCCAGCGATATCACCATATATAAAAATCAGTTCTTCCCTGAAGACAATAAGCCAAATTTGAAGATATTGCGGGATTTAAAAATCCCTGACTGAATGCAGCCAGGGATTTTTGCGCACAATTAATTATATTTACGTTTTCTTGCGGCTTCAGATTTCTTTTTACGACGAACGCTTGGTTTCTCGTAATGCTCTCTTTTGCGGATTTCCTGCTGGATTCCTGCTTTTGCACAGCTTCTCTTGAATCTGCGAAGAGCGCTATCTAAAGTCTCGTTCTCTTTTACGATTACGTTTGACATAGACTCACACCTAACCTCCCTCCAGTTGTAGATTGTGCTAAAATACAACTGTCTGGGTATTTTTCTTGCACGAGTGTTATTATATAGCATAACAAGTGCTTTCGTCAACATCTTTTTCGATTTTTATGAAAAAAATGTCAAAACTGTAAATCACGCGCAACTTTGTTATTTTGTGAGCTGTTTTTCAAGGATTCCTGCTGCTGCGTCCATAGCTTCCTGAGCCTTTTCCGGATTCTTTCCGCCGGCCTGTGCCATGTTCGGACGTCCGCCGCCGCCACCGCCAACGATCGCTGCCACGGCTTTGATCAGGTTTCCTGCATGAGCGCCTGCTTTCTGAGCTGCATCCGTTGCCATTGCAAGAAGATTAACCTTGCCGTCGTTTACTGCTGCAAGAAGGACAACACCTTCGCCAAGCTGCTCTTTCAGTTTATCACCCAGGTCTCTGAGACCGTTCATGTCAACGCCCTCAACTTTGGCTGCAAGGAGTTTTACGCTGTTTACTTCAACGACTTTATCCATGACATCGCCAAGTGCACTCTGGGCAGCTTTGCTCTTGAGGGATTCATTTTCGCTCTGAAGAGCCTTTACCTCAGCCTGCAGGTGGCTGATCTTTTCTACAACCTCGGCTGTATTGGCCTTTAATGCTTTTGCGGCCTCATGGAGAAGCTCTTCCTGCTTTCTGTAGTATTCGATAACTGCTTTGCCGGTAAGTGCCTCAATACGGCGTACACCAGCTGCGATACCAGATTCGGAAACGATCTTAAAGAGCAAGATGGAGCTTGTATTCTTTACATGAGTACCACCACAGAGCTCTTTGGAAAAGTCTCCCATGGATACTACACGTACCTTCTGGTCATATTTCTCACCAAAGAGAGCCATTGCTCCGGATTTCTTTGCTTCTTCCACATCCATGACATCGGTATGGACATCAAGACCTGCCAGGATCTCTTTGTTTACAAGATCTTCTGTTGCCTGGATCTCTTCTGCTGTCATTGCCTGGAAATGAGCAAAGTCAAAACGAAGTCTGTCCGGAGTTACCAGAGAACCCTTCTGCTCTACGTGGGAACCAAGAACAGTTTTCAGTGCTTTCTGAAGAAGATGTGTTGCACTGTGGTTTTTCTCGGTATCTTTTCTTGCTTCTTCGTTTACCTTCAGGGATACTGTCTCACCTGAGGAAATCATACCGGATTCCATATGTCCTACATGACCGAATTTGCCACCGCGGAGTTTGATGGTGTCCTCAACAACAAATTTACCGTTTGCAGTCTCGATCACACCGGTATCACCTTCCTGTCCACCCATTGTTGCATAGAAAGGAGTCTGCTCTACAAATACGGTACCCTTCTGTCCCTCTGTGAGAGAATCTACGATTTCTGTTTCTGTGGTAAGGACAGTAACCTTGGAATCAAAGGTAAGATGATCGTAGCCGACGAATTCTGTTGTTACGTTTACATCGATATCATCGTATACGGTTGCGTCTGCACCCATATAGTTGGTTACTTCACGGGCAGTACGTGCCTTGACTCTCTGCTCTTCCATTGCCTTCTGGAAGCCTTCCTCGTCAATGCCGTAACCTTTCTCCTCAAGGATCTCTTTTGTAAGGTCAAGAGGGAATCCGTACGTATCATAAAGCTTGAATGCGTTATCACCGGAAAGGGTCTTTTCACCTGCTTTTTTCATATCCTCTTCCATGTCGGAAAGGATGCGAAGTCCCTGATCGATAGTTTTGTTGAACTGATTCTCCTCATTTGTGAGTACACGGAAGATGAACTCTTTCTTCTCCTCAAGCTCCGGATATCCGGCTTTGGAGCTCTCAATTACCTGTGCACTTAATTTGGCAAGGAAAGTCCCCTCAATACCGAGAAGACGTCCATGACGTGCTGCACGGCGGATCAGACGGCGGAGAACATATCCACGTCCCTCATTGGTGGGCATGATTCCATCGGAGATCATAAATGTTGCGGAACGGATATGGTCCGTGATCAGACGGATGGAAACATCATCTGCATAGTTTTTCTCATATTCTTTATGTGCGATCTCACATACAAGATTACGAAGTGCACAAATTGTATCTACATCAAAAATAGAATCTACATCCTGAACAACTACAGCAAGACGCTCAAGTCCCATACCGGTATCGATGTTTTTCTGTTTCAGGGTTGTGTAGTTTCCGTTTCCATCGTTCTCGAACTGTGTGAAAACGTTGTTCCATACTTCCATGTAACGGTCGCAGTCGCAGCCTACCGTGCATCCGGGTTTGCCGCAGCCGTATTTCTCTCCGCGGTCATAATAGATCTCAGAACATGGACCACACGGACCTGCTCCATGCTCCCAGAAATTATCTTCTTTTCCGAAACGGAAAATACGTTCAGACGGAATCCCTACCTCTTTGTTCCAGATATCGAAGGCTTCATCATCATCCTGGTAAATGGATGGGTAGAGACGGTCTGCATCAAGTCCTACAACCTCTGTAAGAAACTCCCAGGACCAGTGGATGGCTTCTCTCTTGAAGTAATCACCAAAAGAAAAGTTACCAAGCATTTCAAAGAAAGTACCGTGACGTGCGGTTTTACCTACGTTCTCGATATCTCCGGTACGGATACATTTCTGGCAGGTTGTCACTCTTGTTCTTGGCGGCTTCTCAGCACCTGTAAAATATGGCTTCAGCGGAGCCATACCTGCGTTGATCAGCAGAAGACTCTTATCTCCCTGAGGAACCAGGGAAAAGCTTTTCATTACAAGATGGCCCTTGCTTTCCATAAAGTCAAGGAACATCTTACGAAGTTCGTTCACTCCGTACTTTTTCATGTTGTTATCCTCCTTGTGTCAACCCTACCTGTCAGCATTTCCGGAATGCGGTAGCTTTATCCCGGAAATGTCACAGATATGGGAAATTATTTTACACAGATCTTTTTGAATTTTTTCTTGCCTCGTTTCAGAACGATTCCGTCCCCTGCAAAAGCATCCTTCTCAACCGTGTGGTAAATGTCGGTGAGCTTCTCACCATCGATGGATACACCACCCTGCTGGATCGCACGGCGACCCTCGGAACGGCTTGGTACCAGCTCTGCTTTTACAAGAAGTGTGATCAGGTCGATTTTTCCTTCCTCGTCAAAATCTTCCTCTGAAAGCTCTGTTGTAGGCATATGAGAAGTATCTGCACCTGAGAACAGTGCGCGGGCACCCTCCTGTGCTTTCTTGGCTTCCTCCTCACCGTGTACAAGCTCTGTCAGCTGGTATGCAAGGATCTCCTTGGCTTTGTTCAGCTCGCTGCCTTCCCATTTGGCCATCTCGTCGATCTCCTCAAGAGGAAGGAAGGTAAGAAGACGCATACATTTGATAACGTCAGCATCGTCTACATTTCTCCAATACTGGTAGAAATCGAACGGGGATGTCTTATTCGGATCAAGCCATACAGCTCCGGACTGTGTTTTTCCCATTTTTTTGCCCTCAGAATTGAGAAGCAGTGTGATGGTCATGGCATAGGCATCCTTGCCAAGCTTACGGCGGATCAGCTCAGTACCGCCAAGCATATTGCTCCACTGGTCATCGCCACCGAACTGCATGTTGCAGCCATATTTCTGGTACAGCATGTAGAAGTCGTAGCTCTGCATGATCATGTAGTTAAATTCCAGGAAGCTTAAGCCTCGCTCCATACGCTGTTTGTAGCACTCTGCTGTCAGCATACGGTTTACGGAAAAGTGAGCGCCTACCTCACGGAGAAGCTCTACATAGTTAAGGTTCATAAGCCAGTCAGCATTGTTTACCATAAGAGCTTTTCCATCAGAGAAATCGATGAAACGGCTCATCTGCTGCTTGAAGCAGTCAATATTGTGCTGGATGGTTTCTTTTGTCAGCATCTGGCGCATATCGGTCCTTCCGGACGGGTCACCGATCATTCCTGTTCCGCCGCCAAGAAGGGCGATCGGACGGTTTCCTGCCATCTGCAGCCTTTTCATCAGGCAAAGAGCCATGAAGTGACCTACATGAAGGCTGTCTGCTGTAGGGTCAAAGCCGATATAGAATGTGGCTTTCCCGTTATTTACCATCTCTTTGATCTCATCTTCGTCTGTAACCTGTGCGATCAGGCCACGTGCTTTCAGTTCTTCCCAAACTGTCATTGTTCTTTCCTCCTGTATAGCTTTTATGTTTACGCTTTTATTAAAATTTATAATTTACAGTATCAGCGTAAAAAATAAAAATGCCCGGTTCCTGTCCGTTTAGGACGAGAACCGGGTCCCGCGTTACCACCTAAATTTACAGAAAACTCGCATTTCCTGCCTCATAAAGTGAATTTACATCCCATTATATCCATATATATCAAGATATAAAACCACTTCAGCACAATAACGGGTGCCATTCCGTCGCAGCCTATCTATAATACGTTATTACTATAAAATTTATAATTTACAGTATCAAATCCCGATTCGGTGCGCAGCTCCGGGATGTATTCACAGAAGTTCTACCCTGCGCCTCTCACCTGCCGGCTGCTCTCTGTGGGGCTTTCCTCAAGCTACTTCTTCCCTTCCAAGCCTTTTACTATACTATATGAAGTATACAAACTGCTTTTTTGTTTGTCAAGAAATTTTAATATTGCTTTGACAACTTAAAGTGGCAGAATATTACTATTCACTCCGTTCTCAATTTCTGTTAGCCATTTATTCCCTCATCTACGTAAAGGTCATTGCCGTCTGCCGCTGATGTGGCAAGCTGATCACACCGTTCATTTAACGGATTATCCGCATGTCCCTTAACCCAGTGGAAGCTTACCTGATGCTGCTCCTTGGCCTTTAAAAGGCGTTTCCAGAGATCTACGTTCTTCACATCTTCGTTTTTTCCACGTTTCCAGTTTTTCTTCAGCCAGGAATCGATCCAGTGCTGATTAAAAGCATCTACCAGATACTTGGAATCGGAATACAGCTCCACCTGGCAGGGACGGTTCAGTGCTTCCAGTGCTACGATAGCTGCCATTAGTTCCATCCGGTTGTTTGTAGTTTTTTTGTATCCTCGGGACAGCTCACGTTCATGTAACTGACCTTTGGTATCAATATACTGAAGAACCGCTCCGTAGCCTCCCGGTCCGTCCGGATTTCCCCGGGCTGCACCATCAGTGTAGATTTTTACCTGCATATTTGATTCTCCTTAAATTTTTGATTTTATGTCCATACGCCTGTTTGTTCAAAGTTTACTGCCGGAAACTATGTTGTTTATACCCAGTCTACAAAAAATGTATGGCCTTTATAAGTTTCATATTTCACTTTGCTGAAATTCAGATTCTGGTTCCAGAAATAGCTGGTCATCATGAAATACATATAATTAAAATCTTTCTGTTTAAATCCGCTGAGTGTTCTGGCTTTGCCGGAAGTAACATGTTTATTGAAAATAGTCATGGCTTCCCTTGCAGCCTGATAGGCAAGAGTACGGTTCTCGAACTGACCATTGAGTCGTTTAAGAAGGGCACCGTTCCTCACTACAGAATACTGCGGAGTTGTACTGCTTCCGATATTCTCATAGATCACACCGCGGATCGTAGACGGAAATTCTCTGTCTGATTTGATCGTACGGTTCAGAACACAAAGTGCTACTGCTTCCATTCCAATCTTGCCCTGATCTCCTGCCTCTGATTCACAAAGTGCGGCCAACAGTGCTTCATCGGATGTCTTGCCGTTGACTATTCCGGGATGGCTCTTATATTCTTTTACCATAGTGTAATATCTGCTGTTTTTGGTATCGTAAACTTTGACATTTCCATTGCTGACATTTACATTTGGTTTGGTAGTCTTCGCAGTGGCCACTCCGTCTGCTGCGATGGAGTATGTAATTCCATTCACTGTCACGGAGGTACTTACTGCCATGACACCGTTGGATTTAAAATAATATTTTTTCTGATCGATGGTTTTCAGACCGGTGCACATATAACCGGTATCAGGAGCAAAATAGTAGCTGATATTTTTGGATTTGTTTTTTACCCATTTGGTTGCCATATAACCGGAAGTTTTGTAAAAATAACGTTTCTGCCCTTTGCTGTTGGTGAGCCAGCCGGTTGCCATAATGCCTCCGCCTTTTGTGAAATAACGCTTTCTTCCATTGCTGCAGTTTATCCAGCCTGTGGTAAGCTTACCTGTTTTGGGATTGAAATAACGCTTATGGCCTTTGGAATCTGTCATCCAGCCGGTTGCCATAACACCCTTGCCTTTTGTAAAATAGTATGTATATTTGCCATTGACCTTCATCCAGCCCTTTACCTGTACTCCGGTCTTTGTGTTAAAGTAGTACTTGTATCCGCCCAGGGTCATCCAGCCTTTCTGCTTGCTCCCGTCACTTTTTATGTAGTATGTTTTTCCACCGATAGTTTTAAAGCCTGCAGTGGCAGCCTGTACCTCTTTTGCAGAAGCAGAAAAGACTGTGCTTCCCACGATCATCAGCATGGCAAGCATCAGACCCTTCAGCCATTTTTTTGTTCTGAAACTCTTCATAATTTTCCCCATCTCCTGTTTTAGATATAAAAGCTAGTTCGTCTCAAAAATTACAAAATTGTTACATTTCGTTTATTATATCGTAATGAATAAACACTGTCAACTTTTTTGTAACTGTGGACGGACTCCTGCCATATGATGAAGTGTAAATAAAATTTGCTGGAGGACTTATCGATGAGTGACTTAGCGGCTACCAATTGTGGATGTGATTGTGGATGTGGATGTGATTCCGGATGCAGCACGGGATGTGGATGTAACAATAACTGTGGCTGTAATAATAACTGCGGAACTTCCCTGTTTGGAAACGGTGGAAACAGCTGCTCCTGTATCCTTTGGATCATCTGTCTGATGTGTTGCTGCGGAAACAACAATGGCTGTGGCTGCAATAACAACGGCTGCAACGACAGCTGCTGGATCATCATCCTTCTTCTGCTTTTGTGCGGAAATGGATGCGGCTGCAACAATTGCTGCTGATCTTTTGAAAAGGCAGAGGTCATTTCCTCTGCCTTTTCTGCTGCCGTTTTTCTGCCTCCTCCTGTTTCTTTTTTTTCTCTTCCAGACATTTCAGATCTATCTCATAAAAAGAATTTCCATCAATGACAAGTTTCTGTTTTTTTTCAGATTCCATAACCGCATTCCTTTGAAAAATTTCTTCTATATATAATATGACCAGGGAAGGTTTCTGTCATATTTCTTTCTGCAAATTCATAGATTTCAGGAAAAAGGACTTTTTTATGGAACAGGAGCCTATCGCACGTACTGCTCTGGATGAAATGGTGGAAAGTGACCAGAATCAGATGCTGAAGGCTATGATCCCGTACCTTCCTTCTTCAGGGCAGCAGTTTTTATCTGTGTATACAAAAGTCCAGGAACTATGGAATACCATGTCACTTTTTCAAAGTAGCCGTAAAACAGCCGATCTGCAGGCTACCGGTTTTTCCGGAACCGATCCTCTGGAAATGCTGCAGGATATCCGTAAGTGCTGTGGCGGAGAAAATCGCCGTCAGATCGATCATATCACCAGTCTTATGGCTACGATCCAGATGCTTCGGATCATGAACGAAGATTCGTCAGGAGGTGAGAATCCATGAGTGATGACTGGAAAAATAATCCCCGGCTTTCCGGAATGGACCCTCAGAAGCTTTCAATGCTTCAGGGTCTGGCAGATCAGGGATTGGGGAAAAATCCGTCCGAACTTCTGCCATTTATCATGGGTGCAGCTTCTAAAGGAAAAAATGCGGGCTTAAATTTCAGCTCTGATGAGATCTCCACTATCATAGAAGTTCTTAAAATGGGGAAAAGTTCAACAGAGGTAGCTAAGCTTGACAGAATTGTGAATCTGATGAAAATGATACGTCATTAACAGCTCTGCGATCCCGGAACAGCATTTTTTCTGTTCCGGGATTTTCTACTTTATAATTCTTTTTATATTTGCCGGAATATAATCTGCAAAAATCTGACATATCTATAGATTCTATCGCATAATTCATAGAACATATTCCCTATTTTTGTGATATTTTTTTATCATTTTCCCTTTCTTCTTATATCAGTATATGGTATACTTGTCCATGAAATGAATGATATGCAAAATAGGATTTTATGCGTCAAGTGTTTGGCGAATGGGGAGTTGTCGCCAGAACGAAAAGTACGTCTTACGGTATGAGATCCGCACCCGTTGCAGCAATATAAGAGAATATCTCATATTGTGTAGGGCTTTTTCGACATACGTTCTATTACAATTGGAGATATCTTTTTTTATGCGCAAAAATAAAAGAGACAGTCTCCGAAAAACGTGATTTTTTTAACAAATGGAGGTTGTTATTTATGGTAGACAAAGCAAAAGTTGAAGAGGCGATCAAGCTTCTTCTCGAAGGAATCGGCGAAGATGTAGACAGAGAGGGACTGCAGGGAACTCCGGAACGTATCGCCCGTATGTGCGAGGAAATTTATGGCGGACTTGATAATGAAGCAGATGAACATCTTCAGAAACAGTTTCATGTAGAGAACAATGAAATGGTTCTGGAAAAGGATATTACCTTTTATTCCATGTGTGAACATCATCTTATGCCTTTTTACGGAAAAGCTCATATCGCATATATCCCAAATGGCAAGGTTACCGGCTTAAGCAAGCTGGCCCGTACCGTTGATGTGTACGCAAGAAGACCGCAGATCCAGGAACGTCTGACTGTGCAGATCGCAGATGCGCTGGAACGTGTCCTCGCTCCAAAGGGAATCATGGTTATGCTGGAAGCGGAGCATACCTGCATGACCATGCGTGGAATCAAAAAGCCGGGAAGCAAAACGGTTACGACTGTCACCAGAGGTGAATTCAAAGAAAATATGGAGCTCCAGAAACAGTTCCTTGCTATGGTTAAGGACTGATGGACAGAGTAAATCAGATCTGGAATCATCCGCTCTATCAGAATGAGCTTAATAAGCTTCAGTTGCTGGAAGCTGACCGTGAATTCTGCAGACATACACCGGAGCATTTTTTGGATGTGGCACGCCTTGCCTATATCAGAGCACTTGAGGAAAATGCTCCTGTTTCAAAGGAACTGATCTACTGTACTGCTCTTCTTCACGATATCGGACGGGCCAGACAGTATGAAGATGGTACGCCTCATGATGAGGCCGGCGCTGCTATTGCCGGGCAGATCTTAAATGAGCTTGGATTTTCTATGGAAGAAATCGAAGTGATCGTTTCGGCAATACGTGGTCACAGAGCTCAGACGGATCAGACAGTTCTTGGAAAACTGCTTTATACTGCGGACAAAAGCTCCAGAAACTGTTTTTCCTGTAAAGCAGAGCCGGAATGTTACTGGTCTCCTGCCAAAAAAAATATGACGATCCAATATTAGGAGGTTTTTCCATGAAAATCGGAAATCGTGAGTTTGATGTAGAAAATAAAACATATATTATGGGTATCTTAAATGTCACACCGGATTCTTTCTCAGATGGCGGAAAATGGAACGATATGGATCATGCCCTGAAACATACAGAAGCTATGATCGCCGAGGGTGCTGATATTCTGGATATCGGTGGGGAATCCACACGTCCGGGGCATACACCGGTTGGTGCACAGGAGGAGATCGAGCGTGTTCTTCCTGTTATCGAAGCAGTAAAAGGGCGTTTCGATATCCCCATCTCTGTAGATACTTATAAGGGATGTGTTGCGGAGGAAGCCCTGAAACACGGAGCAGATCTTATCAATGACATCTGGGGACTGAAATATGATCCTGAAATGGCTCCTGTCATTGCCAGATATCAGGCTCCCTGCTGTCTGATGCATAACAAAGATAATACTGAATACAATAATTTTATTGTGGATATGCTGGCAGAAACCCAGGAATGTGTCAATATCGCCAAACGTGCAGGTATTGCCGATGATAAGATCCTCCTTGATCCGGGTGTCGGATTTGGCAAAACATATGAGATGAACCTGATGGTCATGGATAATCTGGAGCTTTTCCGAAAGCTGGGATATCCGGTGCTTCTTGGCACCTCCAGAAAATCCATGATCGGACTTGCGCTTGATCTTCCTGTAGATCAGCGTGTAGAGGGAACCCTTGCCACATCGGTGATCGGTGTTATGAAGGGGTGTGCATTTGTCCGTGTTCATGACATCAAAGAAAATAAACGTGTCATTCAGATGACAGAAGCTATTCTTGGGCGCTAGGAGGAACTGATGGATAAAATCGAAATCAGAGATCTTGAAATTTTTGCAAACCATGGTGTGTTTCCGGAAGAAACAGCTCTCGGACAGAAATTTGTTGTTTCTGCTGTTATGTATACAGAAACACGTCCGGCAGGGCTGACAGATGATCTTTCTGCCTCTATCAATTATGGGGAAGTCAGTCATATGATCACCGATTTTCTTCAGAAAAATACTTATAAACTTCTGGAGGCTGCTGTGGAGAATCTGGCAGAGATGCTGCTGCTTTCTCTCCCATTGTTAAAAAAGGTCACCCTTCGTATTGAAAAGCCCTGGGCTCCGGTAAGACTTCCACTGAAAACTGTTGCTGTGGAAATTACCCGAGGCTGGCATACAGCTTATATTGCTTTTGGTTCCAATATGGGAGATAAGAAGAAATACCTGGATAATGCGATCCAGGGGCTTCGAGATATGAAAGAAATTGTTGTTGAAAAGGTTTCGGAGTATCTTGTAACGGAGCCTTACGGGGATGTGGAGCAGGATGAGTTTCTCAATGGAGCCTTAAGAGTCCGGACGCTGCTTTCTCCGGAGGAGCTTCTTGACAGGCTGCATGTGCTGGAACAGGCTGCGGACCGGAAAAGAATCATTCACTGGGGACCAAGGACACTGGATCTGGATATTCTGTTTTACGATAATGAGATCATTGATACAGTGGAACTGCATGTGCCTCATATTGATATGGAAAACAGGGATTTTGTGCTGAAGCCTATGGTGGAGATCGCACCGTATCTTCGGCATCCGGTGTTGAATTTAACAATGGAGCAGTTGCTAAAAAAGCTTGAGGGAAAAACTTTGGCGGTGTAACTTTATTTGTTAAGACAAGCCCGATACAGATTCTTTACTACAATCTGTATCGGGCTTGTCTAATATGTATATAAACTATTGAAAAAGTTTTATTTACGGTTTACCAGGTCGAATTCGTCGGTGATCTCTTTGGATGGTGCCTTAGTAATAAGGCTGACGATGATATTTGCTGCGATGGCTACCAGAAAAGCGGGAAGAAGCTCATAGATTCCCCAGGCGCCACCCAGTTTGCTGATTCCGTATTTCCAGATGAATACCATGGAACCGCCGCAGATCATTCCTGCCAGGGCTCCCTGCCAGTTGGAACGTCTCCAGAATAATGCCAGAAGCACCACCGGGCCGAATACGGCTCCGAAGCCTGCCCAGGCAAAGGATACGATAGTAAACACAGAACTGTTCGGGTCGCGGGCAATAAACATGGCTACTACTGCAATGAGAAGAAGCGTGATCTTATCGGCTGCCATGCTTTCTTTTTTTGTTTCTTTATCCTTCAGGATGCTTCCGAGAAGGTCGGAAGAAACTGCTGAGGATGCTGCCAGGAGCTGAGAATCTGCAGTTGACATGGTGGATGCAAGGATTCCTGCAAGGATGAGTCCTGCAAGGATTGCTGCAATTACACCATGTTTACTGAGAAGATCTGCGATCTGAACGATAATTGTCTCAGATGCGGAACCTTCCAGAAGGGCAAACTCTCCTGCTGCTGTCATTCCAAGTCCTACCACACCGATCAGTACTGCCACTGCCAGTGAGATCACTACCCATATAGTTGCTACTCTTCTGGAAAGTGTAAGCTTCTCTTCGTCTTCGATTGCCATGAAACGAAGAAGAATATGCGGCATTCCGAAATATCCAAGTCCCCATGCAAGCATGGAAATAATATTAAGCAGTGGATATGCCTGTTCTGTTCCGGTTGTCGGATCATATGTAGTAAACATAGTCAGATATCCGGGCAGTGATCTTGCATGGTCTGCAACTGCTTCAATACCACCTGCTGTGTTGATCCCGAATACAAATACGATCACAAGAGCGATGGACATGATGATACTCTGGATAAAGTCCGTGGTAGATGCTGCCAGGAATCCTCCCAGTGTGGTGTATCCAACGATGACCAGTGCACTGATGATCATAGCCGGCAGATATTTTACACCGAAGAGACTTGCAAAAAGTTTACCACAGGCTGCAAATCCGGAAGCTGTATACGGAATAAAAAAGATCACGATAAAAATCGCTCCGATAGACTGCAGGATCTTTTTCTCATCTCTGTAACGATTACTGAAAAAGGATGGCAATGTAATGGAATTTCCTGCCACATGTGTGTAGCGGCGGATTCTTTTTGCCACGATCCTCCAGTTTACGTAAGTTCCAATCGCAAGGCCAATGGCTGTCCAGCCTGCATCTGCAATACCGGTAAGATAAGCAAGTCCAGGCAGGCCCATCAGAAGCCAGCTGCTCATGTCAGAAGCCTCTGCACTCATAGCTGTTACAAGTGGTCCAAGCTTTCGGCCTCCAAGATAGAAGTCAGAACTGTCATTATTGTTCTTGGAGCACAGATAACCTACAAAGATCATTGCACCCAGATAGACGATAATGGCTGCCATTATACAAATATGTGCTGTTGTCATGTTTCTCTCCCTTCCATGTATGTTTTCACATATTTATAGATATTATTATATTAACTTAAGAAAGTAAAGGGTATTTTGGGATTTTTACATATTTTCTGTATAAAATTGTATAAATAACAAGAAAAAGGGCTGAACCCGATAAACAAGCTCAGCTCTTTTCAACATTTCTGTTTAATTTTCTTCGATACGTTTCTCTACGTCTTCTACTGTATATGCTTCTGTCAGTACTTTCAGAGCCTCCGGTGTGGTGTCTGTATTGTAAGCTTTGATCACTTCCATCAGATCTGCACAGCTGTATGCATTTTCGTAAATATCCTGTGTATATCCGTAAAGCTCGTTGAAAGTATCTTTATCCGATGCATTCCAGAATCCCTGATACAGACGAACTGTGTTGTAATCTGTATCGTCAGTGTTTGCCTCCGGATGACCAGACATTGCGTTATACAGGATCGCAAAAGCAGGGCCTCCCATGGATGCATATTTTCCGGCAATGTAATCAATCTTAGGATTTCCAAAAGAATCCTCATCATTGATCTCATCATGGTTTTCCATGGAGAAGCAGTCAACTGCTCCAACCTTGATGTTAGACCCCTGCTCCTCTTCTTTTGATGTAATGAGTTTCATGATCTCATCAACATTGAAAGTACAGAAAACCGCATCATAATCTCCATCTACAAAAGCATGTTTCAGGTTATTGATTCCTTTTGGGTCTGTCATATATCCAGGACAGATGGTAATGGTGATATCATCTTTACCGGCATCTACAACCGTTGTTTCCTCCGATGCAGCAAGTTTTTCCACATCTTCGGAATAGGTCAGACCTTCTTTTTCAGCCAGTCCTTCCAGAACACCGATGGTTCTCTGGAGATGCATATAGTTCCCCTTAGAGGCACCGCCTGACGGTATGAGGTAATTATTTGTATCTGTATCTGCAAAATACTCAGCCATATTATAACCGGCCTCATAATCAGCCTTTGCATCCGGGCCCACACTTCCGAGGAAATACTGGCTTGTTTTTATCTGCTCATAATCTTTATCGCTGATGCTTCCGGAACCAAGAACATAGTACATCTCTTCTTCATCGCAGGCTTCTACAATCTTCTGAATATCCTGACCATAGAAGGAGATGATTCCGCTTACGCCCTGCAGTTTCATTGCACGAATGAAATCAATCTCATCCTCTGCGGAATTGATGCTTCCTGAAAAATAGAACTTCACTGGGAATCCCTGCTGGATATAATCCCTGTAATAGCTCATAAACATGTTCATTTCCGGGCTGTCCTGATTATATACTACAACACCGATCGTATACTGAAGATCTCCGTCTTCCACAGCAGCAGAAACTTTTTTTCCGCTGACAGCAAAAACAGCAAGCATCAACAGCAGAATGCCTAATATTTTTAAGTTTTTAAATGTCATACTGTTTTTTGCCTTTCTTTATTTCTCAGTTACATAATGGCAGGCAACTTCATGTCCTGCTTCCATTTCCTTAAGTACAGGCCTTGTTGTTTTACATTTTTCCATGCAATGCTCACAGCGGTTCTGGAACGGGCATCCGTGAGGAACGTCCAGAGGACTTGGTGCCTCACTCTCAATACTCTCGATCTTTTTGTGCTGATCCATATGAATGGAAAACTGTGCTCCCAGAAGTGCCTGTGTATACGGATGGAGAGAGTTTTTCGCAACATCCTCCCCAGGAATTACCTCTACAATATTTCCAAGATACATAACTGCGATCTGATGAGCAAAAGAACGAATCAGCGCCAGGTCATGACAGATAAACAGCATACTGATATTCTTTTCTTTCTGAAGGCGCACAAGAAGCTGGATCACGGATTCCTGTACAGAAACATCCAGTGCAGATGTAGCCTCATCACATACCAGAATCTCCGGTTCCAGAGAAAGTGCACGTGCAATACTGATACGCTGTCTCTGACCACCACTCATGTTATGGGGATAACGGTCTACAAAATCTCCAGGAAGCTCTACCATCTCCAGAAGTTCTCTGGCCTTGGCTTCTTTTTCACTTTTTTTCAGTTTCCCATAATTGATCAGTGGCTCTGTAAGAATGTCCACGATCTTCATTTTCGGATCAAAAGAAGCAAGCGGATCCTGGAATACCATCTGCATGTTCTGACGGTTCAGCCAGGTTTCCTTTTTGGAAAGATCTGCAAGATTTTTTCCATGGTAAAGGATCTCACCGCTGGTCGGCTTGTCAAGAGAAATGACCATACGGACAAATGTTGATTTACCGCAGCCACTCTCTCCTACGATTCCCAGAGTTTTTCCTTTATATACATTTAAGTTTACATCGTTGCAGGCTGTTAAGGTTCTGCCGCCGGAAGCCGGGAACTGCTTTACGATATGCTTCGCACTAAGTACGATATCAGATTCATTAAACATAACGCTGTCCCTCCATTTCCGGCACTGCAGCCAGCAGTTTCTTAGTATAGTCACTGGTCGGGTGATTCATAACTTCATCACGGGTTCCCTGATCCACAACTTTTCCATGCTGCATAACTACCAGCTGGTCAGCCATATAGGCTGCAACACCGATGTTATGGGTAACGATGATGATACCCGTTCCGAAATCATCACGGAGTTCCATCATCTGGCGTACGATCTGAGCCTGTGTAGTAACGTCCAGAGCACTGGTCGGCTCATCTGCCAGAAGAAGTTCCGGGTTAAATGTCATAGCCATGGCGATACCAACTCGCTGGCGCATACCACCGGAAAGCTGGTGCGGATAGCTTTTCATAATGTTTTCTGCATCAGGAAGACGCATTTTCTGAAGCATGGAGCATCCTTTTTTCCATGCTTCCGCTTTGGATACATCGGTATGTGTGCAAATATATTCCACATACTGACTGCCGATCTTACGAATCGGGTTTAAGGTTCCACCGCAGTCCTGGAAGATCATGGAAATACGGGTACCTCTTAATTTTCTCCATTCATCCTTTGTATTGGAAAGCAGAGATTTTCCGTTGAACTGGATATCACCGGCACTTACCCGGCCGCCCCCGGCAAGTGCGCCGAGAACAGCACGGATAACAGTTGTTTTTCCACTTCCACTCTCTCCTACTACACTGATGATCTCACCTTTCTTCATGGAAAGATTGAAATGCTCAATGATAGGTGCCTGCTTTCCGTACTGAACGGAAAGATCCTTGATTTCAAGCATAAATAAACGCTCCTTTACTCGGCAAGAGTGATATCCTTTGTCAGCCAGTAGTAGTCCATCGGATACATCTTAACGCCAGTTACCTTCTTATTGGAGAAGAGGTAAGTTGTCTCATATCCGAAGAATACAGTTGCTGCATCGTCCATGATATCCTGCTGGATGTCAACGATGAGATCTTTTCTCTTATCCTCATCAAATGTCTGAGCAAGCTCATCAAGAAGCTTATCTACATCCGGATTGTTATATCCTGCAGTGTTGTTTGCAGAAGAGCTGTACCAGTTCTCTCTTAAGTAGTTCTCCGGGTCACCGGTGTTGGCAACCAGTACGTTCCAGATAAGAAGGTCATACTGTCCGGAATCTCTCATGTCAAGAAGTGTCTCATAACTTACTGTATTCAGGTTTACGTTGATACCGATCTCTTTCAGGCTGGCCTGTGCTGCCTGTGCGTATACACCAAGCTCTGCACGGCTTGTGTAGATAACAAAATCAAGAACAAGCGGATCTCCGTCCGGAGTCTCTACATATCCGTCGCCATCAACATCTTTGTATCCAGCATCCTCGAGGATCTTTTTAGCGCTGTCCGGATCGTAAGAGTTTTCATCGTTGAGATCATCAAATCCAAAGTCAAGTGTTGGCGGAACCGGTGCTTTACCAGCTGTTGCACCACCCTCAAGAAGAGTGTTGCAGTATGTCTCTTTGTCAAGTCCACGGAGAAGTGCCTGACGAAGTGCCTTGTCGCTGAGTGCATGATCCTCATTCTGGTTCATGAATGCATAAGTAGAACGAAGAGACTGAAGCTCCTGGATGTCGTAATTGTCATTTCCCTCAAACTCAACCAGGTTCTCTGTTTTCAGGTTGTAAGCGATATCGATCTCGCCTGTCTGAAGAGCCATGGAACGTGTTGTCTGGTCATCGACACATTTCAGAGTAACTCTGTCAAGCGGAACTTCGCCATCCCAGTAGTTCTCATTCTTTACTACAACGCAGGAGTCTGTCGGGCTAAAAGACTCTACTGCATAAGGTCCTGTACAGATCGGTCCTTCCATTGCAAATGTGGAATCATCAACATTTGTATCAACGATCAGAAACAGCGGGTCTGCAAGGCATCCGGCCATGTTTGCGTTTGCTCTGTTCAGGTGGAAGATCAGGTTCTGTCCGTCAACTTCAATACTATCAAGGTCAAAGAACTCCGGAACACGGTCGCTCTTCTCAGCTGTACGCTCGATGGAAGCTTTTACCATCTCCGGTGTCATATCATCGCCGTTGGAGAATTTTACACCCTCACGGATCTTGAATGTCCATGTTTTTCCATCTTCACTGTTGTCCCACTCTTCTGCAAGACATGGAACGATATCACCGTTCTCATCGAATTTTGTAAGGCACTCACCGATCGCATAACGGGATACAACCCAGCTGAAATACTGCTCTGTCGGCTCAAGTGTATCTGCAAAGCTTGTTACTCCAATCGTGATTTCCTTATCACTGCTCTTATCGCCCTTTGCCTGAGCCACTGTTGTCATAGAAAAAGTCATCATACATGCAAGTGTAGCAGCCAGCACTTTTTTAACTACGTTATTTCTCATTTCATCCTCCTAAAGATAAATATACTGATTATTGGTGTTGGTTTGTTACAGAAACGTTTTTTAATCCTGGCGCGGATCCAGTACATCACGGATGCTGTCTCCAAGCATATTGAAAACAACAACACAGATCACGATAGCAATACCAGGGTAGATCATAAGCCATGGCGCCTTTGCCATGTAGGTTCTTCCTTCATTCAGCATCAGTCCCCACTCCGGTGTCGGTGCAGTTGCACCAAATCCAAGGAATGAAAGGGAAGCCAGTTCCAGCATCATGGTTCCGATATCTGCTGCCGCAGTTACCACCATCTGGGTTACCATGTTGGGAAGAACGTGTACAAGAAGAATTTTCCAGGTCTTTGTTCCGTTTACCACTGCAGCTTCTATATAAAGACTCTTCTTGACTTTCAAAACCATACTTCTTGCAAGGCGGGCATACTTCGTCCAGCTTACAGCCGCGATGGAGATAACGGCATTTACCAGGTTTGGCCCCAGCATACCGGCAATGGCGATGGCCAGTACAAGGCCGGGGAAAGAGATCATCATATCTGCGATACGCATGATCACCGCGTCCACAACGCCACCGAAATATCCGGCAATAACTCCTAAAAATGTACCGATCACAAAAATCACCGCAACCAGACATAATGTCATGATCAGGGAAGTTCTTGTTCCGAAAATAACACGGGAAAGAAGATCTCGTCCAAGTTTATCCGTTCCGAACGGATGAGCGGAACTCGGCTCCTGCAGTGATTCAGTCATAACTGCATTCAGCGGATCATATGGCGCAAGCTGCGGTGCGAAGATCGCAACGCCAATTACCACCAGGCCCAGAATGAAGAAAAGAGTGAACTGTTTATTTTCTTTAAATACTCGTAATACCTTTTTCAATTATCTATCCTCCTTAAGTCTTGGATCGAGATAAGTGTAGGACAGATCCACAAGCAGGTTGATGCACATGTACAGGATCGCGATCCAGAGTACATAGCCCTGTACAAGAGGATAGTCACGACAGGAAATTGCCTTTACTGCCATATTTCCCATACCAGGCCAGTTGTAAATGATCTCTACAACTGCGGTACCTCCAAGGAGGCTTCCAAGGGAAAGACCCAGCAGTGTTACCAGCGGAAGCATTACATTAGGAAGAACGTGTTTCCAAAGGATCACGCTTTCTTTGATTCCACGCATTCTTGCACCGGTCACATAATCCTGGTGAAGCTCCTCCAGCACCGCACTTCTTACCTGGCGGGTATATTTCGCAGACATGGCAAGTGCAAGAGTCAGTGCCGGAAGGATCATAGACTTGAAATCCGTACTTCCTCCTGCTACATTGATCCAGCGAAGCTGAACACCAAAGATACTGAGAAGGATCAGGCCCAGCCAGAAGCTTGGAACAGATACTCCCACAAAGGTAATTCCTCTCACAAAATAATCCGGGAATTTGTTCTGATATACAGCGGCCAGGATTCCAAGCGGTATGGAAATAATGACCATCATCAAAAGTGCCAGCAAAGACATCCTCAGCGTTGGCCAGAAACAGGATACCAGTTTATCCGTTACCGGCATTTTGAAAGAATAGGACTGTCCCATATCTCCTGTAACAACACCCTTCAGCCAGGAACCATACTGCACGAGAAAGGGCTGATCAAGGCCAAGCTCATGTCTTGTTTGTTCCAGAAGCTCCGGTGTCGGAAGATTACCACATTCTGTCAGCATGATCTCCGCAGGATCACCAGGTGACAGGTAGGTCAGTCCAAATGTGAAAAAGCTGATTCCAAATAATACAATGATGATCTGGAGAAATCTTTTTCCTATTTGTTTCTTTGTCACGTTTTACTCCTTTCCTCATTTGATGCGATTTTAACATTGCCGTTTTAATTGAGTTAGATAAAAAAACTACTGGATTCTTATTATGCAGAACATGCATGGAATTTTAGAAATTTGCACGAAAAAAGCCCGCGATGAAATACGGGCACATAAAAAAATATGCTTCCTATCTTCCGTAAGAATCATTTTAAAACAATTGCAAGCAGGTCTCCTGACTTAGGATCCTTACCCTCAGACACCTTCCCGGTCTATTTCTCACGCACTCAACCAGTGGTGTTTTGTCTGAGGATTCCCCCTTACAGTGACGGGATCGTACCGGATTTACACCGGTTTCCCTATTAATCCTCTCGGAACTTACAACGGCTGATGTGAAAATCAGCAAATGCTGTTAAATTACTTGAATATTATACGATAAAACTATAGTTTATGTCTATGGAAAAATGTTATATTTTTTGAAAACTCATAAATTTTGTTAAAGATGCTTGAATTGTATATATCCCCCATTGGGGATTTGACAATTAAATTTATCTGATCTGCTAAAAAAACACGGATTTTACCTCGCTGTTTTTACAAATAGAATAGCAAATGGTAAAACCCGGTTTTCTTACTGTTTCAATATGTTTTCAGACAGAAGCGTTCTGAAAAGATTGTTTACTATCAGGTCAGAGTATCTGTGATCGCCGCATATGCGATCATCGGTCCGTCTTCAATGATATTCAGGCTGGCTGTCTGATAAAGTACGACTCCGTTTTCAGTTGCAATAGACGTGTAAAGTAAATTTCCATAGTAATCTCTCAATTCACCCAGTTCTTCTCCCTTAAAGAAGTACTCTCCAGGCTTCTTGGATGGATACCAGCATCCGGTATACGGCGCATATTCATAGACTACATTTTCAAGAAGCATCTGACGGTAATGCTTCAGACCATGACACGTCTTTCCCTGGAGATGAAAAACAAGGTGACGGACATCTCTTTTATCCTGTTCTACTTCCTCCCAGGTCCAGTAGCTGTGTCCGCCTCTTTCGATAAGAATACTTGGAATTCCAAGAGAAGAAGCATAATTATAGGCGCCACCTGTGGCGGTTGTGGAACGGACTACATATTTTACGCCGATATGCCGTGCCATATGTAATGACTTCTCTGCTGTTTTTTCATCTACAACCCCTACATAATAAACATAGGGATGAAGTTGTTCGAACCCATCTCCGCTATGCAGGTCGATATAATAATCTGCTATGGAAAAAAGTTTCGTTACTATAGTATAGGCAATACGATCTGCAGCTGTTCCCTCAGGATCTCCGGGAAAAACGCGGTTCAGGTTCTTGCCATCCTCATAGACCAGACTCATGGTGCGATGCTCAAAGCCGCTGACGTTGACCAGTGGAACGATGATCACATTTCCCTTCAGTTCTTCCGGCTGAAATTCTTTTGCAAGTTCCATTGCTGCCTGGATTCCCACATACTCCGCACTGTGTATTCCTGCCGTGATCAGGACCGTCGGTCCGTCTTCCACTCCGCATATCACAGTTGCCGGCATTGCCATGCCATTTCCTGAGATCTTAATTTTTCCCTGTGCCTTCTCTCCTTTTTCAATCACCCAGTCATCAATTTTGATCATTGATTGTTTCCCTTTTCCTTTTTTATATTTCCGCACTTTTGACGATAAGTATATCATGCCTAACCGAAATTGTATATATTCTTTTTAGGATTCCGGGAATACAGAAAAAAACTTCCGTAACCGTTTTTCTGACCCGGTGTACAGAAGCTTTTTTCCTGAATGATATATGATTTATCTTTTCGCCAGTTCCCTGGTGATTTCCTCCCAGCTGACTCCTTTTTCCACCATGAGTACCATCATATGATAAAGAAAATCTGAAATTTCGTATTTAATCTCTTCTTTATCCGGATTTTTGGCTGCAATGACGATCTCTGTGCATTCTTCACCGACTTTTTTCAAAATCTTGTCGATTCCTTTATCAAAAAGATAATTAGTATAGGAACCTTCCTTTGGATGTTCTTTTCGGTCAGTGATCACATCATACACATTCTGGAACACGTGAAGTGGGTTGGTATCATCGTACTCTTTTTTCATCAGCGGTTTGAAGAAACAGGTACGGTTTCCTGTATGGCAGGCTGCGCCCACCTGCTCCACTTTGGCAAGGATCGTATCATTATCACAGTCAATGGTAAGAGACTTTACATACTGTACGTGTCCGGATGTCAGACCTTTGGTCCAGAGCTCATTCCGGCTGCGACTCCAGTATGTCATTTTTCCAAGCTTCAATGTTGTGTTAAAAGCAAGCTCATTCATATAGGCCAGCATCAGTACTTCATCCGTCCGGTAATCCTGGACAATAACCGGAACCATTCCGTCACTGTTTAATTTAAAGTCCGACCATGCAATATTACTTTTATATGTGTTTACCGGAATTCCGGCTTCTTCGCAGGTTTCCTTAAATGTATGCAGATCATTTTCAAGACTGCTTACATAAGCACCGCAAAGTCCGGACACAGCTGGTTCTCCTAAAAGCTCCAGAACGTTCTCAGATCTGTTTTCATCGGTATGAAGAACAATGGAAATCTGAGAAATCTCTGCAATTTCATTTTCGACAGTGTCCAAAGCCAGAACAGTGTCTGCATATGTTTCGATCAGATCCTGATTTTCTGTGAATTCTCCCAGATCAGAGATGCTGATCATCATACGCTCTTTTCCAAAGCGCCGGGATACTTCTTCCAGAAGCTTGATATTATTCTCTTTCGAAAAATTCAGTACAACTTTAGCACATCCCGCATAGATCAGCTTTTTTACATCTTCCATACGTTTGATATTTCCCGCTGCGATCACCGGGATCTCAGATACCTGACAGATATCACGGATTTTTCCGATCGCACGGTCATGCTCTGCATCTGCGGAAGAAAAGTCAAATACCAGAAGCTCATCTGCCCCATTGTCACCGTAAAATTTTGCAAGTGTTTCTACATTTCCGTCTCCGAAAAGATTTCTCTGTCCAAATCCTGTTACCGCCTTTTCTGAATGAAGATAAAGGCATGGGATCAACTGTTTGTTCATAAGTGGTCTCCTTCTGTATCAGAGGCTTCCCTTGGTAGAAAGCACGTCTGTGATCCGGGAATCGTACTGTGTTGCTGCATCAAGGGCTTTCGCAAAGCTTTTAAACATGGCCTCTGCCACATGATGGCTGTTTCCTCCGGAAAGAACCTTGATGTGAAGATTCATTGCTGCGGAATAGGATACTGCATAAAAGAATTCCTTTACCATCTCTGTAGCCATATCTCCTATTTTTTCCGTAGAAAACTCTGCATCCCATCCAAGATAAGGTCTTCCGGAAAGATCTACTGCGCAGAGCACAAGCACTTCATCCATAGAAAGGATACAGCTGCCGTAACGTTTGATCCCTTTTTTGTCGCCAACTGCCTCACGGATAGCGTTTCCAAGGACGATCCCTGTATCTTCAATGGTGTGATGATCATCTACATTCAGATCACCGTGGACTCTCAGCGTAAGATCATACAGTCCATGGCGCGTAAAACCGTCCAGCATATGGTCAAAAAAGCCAATGCCTGTATCAATATCGGAACTTCCTGTTCCATCAATATTCAGCTGCAGACGTATCTGCGTTTCTTTTGTGTTTCTTTCGATCAGTGCTTCTCTTGCCATTATTCGTTCTCCTTGTCCTCTTCCTCAAAACGGACTGCAATGGAATTTGCGTGTGCAGTCAGCTGTTCCGATGTGGCAAACTGGATAATGTCCTTGTGGATCTTTCGGAGTGCTTCCCTGGAATAATATACAATACTGGATTTCTTGATAAAATCATCTACAGAAAGTGCGGAGAAAAATTTGGCAGTCCCATTGGTAGGAAGCACATGGTTTGGTCCTGCAAAATAATCTCCAAGTGGTTCAGAGCTGTGCTCTCCGATAAAGATCGCACCTGCATTTCGCACCTTCATCATATCTTCAAAAGGATTCTTTGTGACGATCTCCATATGTTCAGAAGCAATTTCATTGGCAGCCTCAATGGCCTCGTCCATATCTTCTGCGATCAGGATATAGCCAAAGTTCTCCAGGGATTTCTCGATAATGGCTTTCCTGGAAAGTACCTCAACAAAACCTCTGACTTCTTTATCTACCTGATCTGCAAATTCCTCATTTGTTGTGATCAGGATCGCAGATGCCATCTCATCGTGCTCTGCCTGAGAAAGAAGATCTGCTGCAATATAACGTGGATTTGCAGTCTCATCTGCAAGAACGAGGATCTCGCTTGGGCCGGCGATAGAATCAATGCTTACGTATCCATAAACTGCCTTTTTTGCAAGCGCAACAAAAATATTTCCGGGTCCTACGATTTTGTCAACCTTTGGAATACTCTCGGTTCCATATGCAAGTGCTCCGATGGCCTGTGCACCACCCACTTTATAGATTTCATCTGCACCGGCTTCGTTGGCGGCAACAAGTGTGCTTGGATTTACTTTTCCGTCTTTTCCAGGAGGTGTTGTCATTACAATACGGTCAACACCGGCAACTTTTGCAGGAACGATATTCATCAGCACGGAAGACGGATATACAGCCTTTCCACCGGGAACGTAAACACCTACACGGTTCAGAGCGGTTACCTTCTGACCAAGCATGGTTCCGTCTGTTGTGCTTGTGAACCAGCTGTTCTGAAGCTGCTTTTCGTGATAGCTGCGGATATTCACCAGTGCTTTTTTGATCACATCGATCAGGGAAGGATCTACCAGCTTGTATGCTTCCTCGATCTCCTCCGGTGTTACACGAATCGTATCCCTTGTCACTTCGACTTTATCAAATTCTCTGGTAAATGCAAATAACGCGGTATCTCCCTCTGCTTTTACTTTGGCAAGTATATTTGCTACTGCATCCTCGTATTTTCCATAATTATTAGGGCTTCTTTTTAAGAGAGTTTCCAGAATATCTTTTGTAGATTCTTTGGTGAGTTTTACCTTACGCATAATAAATTCTGCCTTCTTTCTGTATTTTGGAGGTTCATCTGTTGCTCAGTTTATTTGACCACACCTCGAAGTTCCGTGATCAGTTTGCGGATCCGTTCATCTTCCATTTTCATGCTGACCTGATTGACTACCATACGTGCAGACAGCGGGCAGACTTCTTCCAGCACCTTCAGGCCATTCTCACGAAGGGTGCTTCCGGTTTCCACGATATCCACGATAACCTCGGAAAGTCCTACGATCGGTGCAAGCTCGATGGAACCGTTCAGCTTAATGATCTCCACAGTCTGATGCTTTTTGTTATAGAAGTAATCCTTTGCAATATTTGGATATTTTGTAGCTACACGGATCAGCTGATTGTTATTCAGAACTTCTCTGGCGCTTTCAGGGCCGCAAACGCACATGCGACATGCTCCAAATCCAAGATCCATAACCTCATATAGCTTTCTTCCTTCTTCCAGAATGGTATCCTTACCTACGATACCGATATCTGCTGCACCATACTCTACATAAGTCGGCACATCCGGACCTTTTGCAAGGAAAAACTTCAGCTTCAGTTCCTCGTTGGTAAAGATCAGCTTTCGGGAATCTTTGTCACGCATCTCCTCACATGTAATACCGATCTTCTCAAACATATCCAGTGTTTTGCTGGCCAGACGCCCTTTTGTGAGGGCAAATGTAAGATATCTCATCAGTCCTGCTCCTCCTTTGTCGGGCACAATGCCACTTTTTTACCTTCGTTTCGAAGCTCCGTTGCTTCCTGGATTGCTTTTTTCAGATTTGCCGGATCATAGGTGATCACAATGGTCTTATCACCGGCCGGAGCAGTCAGCTTCTGTCTGGAAAGCGCGAGCATCAGGTTATCAACCACAATGGCAAATCCAATGGAAGAAGCCGGTTTTCCGAAATGTTTCATCAATTCGTTGTATCGTCCGCCTTTGAGCAGAGGTTCACCGGTTCCATATGTATAGGCCTGGAAAATGATCCCTGTATAATAACGGAACTTACTGAGCATTCCAAAATCAAAAGCAATATATTTCTCACAGCCGTATACTTTCAGGATCTCATAAATTTCTTCCAGTCGTTTTACTGCAGAAAGTGCCTCCGGATTGGAGGTGAGTTTTTTTGCTTTTTCCAACACTTCTGCTGAACCGAACATCTGAGGCAGTTCAGCAAAAGCCTTGGAAAGGTTATCGCCTAAATTCTGTCCCTTAAGAAGTTCTTCCACACCAAAATAATTCTTCTGAGAGATCAGCTCACGAAGATGCTCTTCTATCTCTGGCTCCAGATCTGCCTCTGCAAGCAGGGATTTATAATAATCTACCTGGCCTACGCTAACCTGGAATTCGGTAAGTCCTGCTGCCTTCAGACACTCCACGGTCATAGCAAGAATTTCAGCATCTGCTGCTGCAGAATCATCTCCCATATGTTCAACACCCATCTGAGTATTTTCTTTCATCTGACCTCTGTAACTGGAATTGTTGATAAATGTATTTCCGGTATAACAAAGTCTTACAGGTCCCTTTTCCGGATCAAAATAAGTTGCACATGCTCTGGAAACAGACGGTGTAAAGTCAGGTCTGAGAACAAGTGTGTTTCCCTCTCTGTCAAAAAATTTATATAAGTCCTTGGATGGAATCGTTCCTACTTCATTGCTGAACACTTCAAAATACTCAAATCCCGGTGTTTCTATATCTTCATATCCATATCTTGAAAACACCTGGTGGAGCTCCTTCTGGAGCCGTTTTTTGCGGCTGCATTCCTCTCCATAAATGTCCCGCACACCTTCAGGTGTATGAAAAATACGCTGCATGTTTATTTCCTCCGTAACACGTTTTGAGATTTCCTGCGTTTCACTTTAATTCGCTACCATGCTACCACAGAAAAACTTAAATTTGATTATATAGGAAACATTTCCAAAAGTCAATCCCGTAATTGCAGATCTTTCTGGATTCCTTCCAGATAAGGAACCAGAAATCCATTTTTTCCGGAAAGATAAAATTCCTGGTCCAGCTCTTCCCGACGAAAACTTTTTCGTCCGCCGTCTTCCATCCTTTTCCAGAATTCCTTCAGCTTACGAAGAGTAAGATAATAAAAAACATTATCTGCGCTGAAATAGATCAGAAAAAAAGCAATCCCCTTCTGCTTTTCAAACTCATCCATAAATGCTACCTGATGAGGATGAATGTTCGCAAGGGGAAAAGTTTTTACACAGCATTCTTTTGCATCGAAGCAGACAGGGATTCCCTGTACTGCTCCGATATAATCTACGGTACTTTTCTGTTCAAAATATGCCAGCGTGATATGCCGGGAGGTTTTATCCATTTTAACCGGAGTGATAGGCGTCGGAATTTTCTGGATGAGGGCCAGTCCCTTTTCCCTGTACTGCTCATTGGTACGATTGATAAGTTCCTCCAGAGTAGAACCACGAAGTCCTCTGCTGTTCCATGTTGCCATAAGAGCTGTCCTTTAATCCAGAAGCTTGATGGATGGGAAATAACGGATCTCCGCTTTTCCGACGATCTGATCAAACTGTACATACGTATTCTGCCAGTATCGGGAATCCTTGGAATTGTTACGGTTGTCTCCCATCATAAAGTAACAGTTTTCCGGTACTTCGTATGGTCCGAAGCTTCCAAGAGGAGTTTCCGGCACAAAGGAATCATCCAGAGGTGTCTCTGAATCATTGATATAAACTTTACCATCTTTGATCTCTACTTTATCTCCGGGAAGACCGATGATACGTTTGATGAACAGCTGAGACTCATCATCCGGATATTTGAAGATCACAATGTCAAAGCGTTCCGGATCTTTCCATTTTTTTGAGATCTCGTGGCCAAATACATCCATATTCAGACCATAGGCCAGACGATAACCAAAGATACGATCCCCGGTCATAATGGTATTTTCCATAGATTCTGACGGGATCTTTGCATTGATCAGTACTACATTGTTGATAACCAGGACTACAACTACCACGATGATGATCATCTTGACGTAATCCCATATTTCATTCCAGATTTTCATAATAACTCTCCTCCAACTTTTCCTCTTTTAGTGTTCTGAGAAAGATTTCCGGAAGCGGTGCCGTAAAGACCTTCCCGGATAAATATGACAGGCTTCCTTTCATAGATGGAAACTCCATTCGAAAAGAATGAAGCAGCTGTCCTTTCAGTTTTTTATCGGCTTTTCCATATTTGGGATCACCAACAATCGAATGTCCCTCCGAAGCAAGGTGGGCACGAATCTGATGTGCACGTCCTGTGATCAGTTCAACCTTAAGAAGGGTACGGGTTCCATTGGTGCCCAACGGATAATACTTTGTTTCCACTGGCAGGGCATTTTCTTTCTCTTGTTTATAGATGGTTACTTTATTGCTTTTTTTATCTTTTGCCAGATAACCTTTGATATATCTTTCTTCTTTTAAAACTCCCTCCACAAGACAGAGGTAATATTTATGAAGTTCCCTGGACTTGAACATCCCTGAAAGTTCCTGCAGACCGGAAAGGCTTTTGCCTGCCGCTATAAGTCCGCTGGTATTGCGGTCAAGGCGGTTGCATACGGAAGGACGAAAGGTTCTCAGATCATTCTCTGTAAGAGAGCCATTTTTCAGAAGGTAGCCGGTCAGGTATTCTACCAGTGAAGGGGTTCCGTCATCAGCAGGCTGAGAAAGCATTCCTGCCGGTTTGTTGATCAACAGGATATTTTCATCCTCGTAAATGATATCCAGAGCATAATGTGCCCGTGGAGCAGAATCATTTCCGCTGAATTTTTCAAATGTTTCATCACTTAAAAACAGTTTTACATGATCTCCTGAAAACAGCTTTTCATTCCCGGTGGCTTTTTTTCCATTGAGCGTGATATTTTTTTTCCTCATCATTTTGTAGAAAAAGCTCTTTGGAGCTTCACGGAGAAGCTTGGCCAGATATTTGTCAAAACGCTGTCCGGCCTCGTTTTCGTTAATGATAAATTCTTTCATTATATAATGCTCCTACAGACAGATTGCCAGGATCGTATGTTTGATCAGTTCTTCTCTGGAAAGATCCGGGTATCGTTCATCCGGTGTGAATTTAATCCCGTTTCTCAGAGATTCTTTGTGCTCATTCATGGAATCCAGACGTTCCAGATAGGGCTTCAGGTCCTTCAGGATCTTTACATCCACTTTATATCCGTTTTTACGGATGATTTTCTGTGACTGCTCTGCAAGGTAGGTGATATCTGCTTTTGGATCACTGGTATAACCCACTACTGTATTTCCGCACACGGCAACAGCGTCCAGGTAACCGCTTTTCTCATAAAAAGTCATGTACATTTCATAGGACATGACCAGGTCTCCTGCATGTTCGCAGATCTCTTTATAGATCTTTTCATCCATAGGATGACGTAACAGGATCATGATCAGGCTTACCATGGATTTACAGCCTGGCAGACAGCCTACTACGGTCAGAACCGTCCAGACTGTCATTCTTGTTCCGTTGACGGCCCACGCCACAAAGAAAATGAGCAGTGGAAGCGAAAATAATCCTGCGGTGATCAGGAGCCTTCGTTTTTTTTCGCTGTTAAAATAACCGAAATCACCTTTTTTTGTTTTTCTTTTTCTGGTATCTTTCATGTGCCGAACTCCTTGTCTGTGTTTTTTTGGCCTTTTTATGAAGCTCTCTGGGGCGGATCAGACATTTCGGTCCAAAGCCGACCAGATCCGTACGTCCGGTCATCTTAAGTCCCTCCAGGACCAGTTCGCGATTTTCCGGATTTTTATACTGCATCAGTGCTCGCTGTATTGCTTTTTCGTGTGGATTTTTTGGCACATATACCTTTTCGCCAGTCAGCGGATGGATTCCTGTGTAATACATACAGGTAGAAAGTGTTGATGGCGTTGGATAAAAATCCTGAACCTGCTCCGGCGTAAATCCAAGATCACGGACGTATTCCGCAAGCTTCACGGCTTCCTTCATTGTACACCCGGGATGGGACGACATGAAATACGGAACGGCATATTGCTGCTTACCAGTCCGCGCATTTGCTTTTTCATATTCCTTCAGAAAGCCCTCATAAACCTCGTGCCTGGGTTTGCCCATAAACTTCAGGACTTCATCAGAAACATGCTCCGGTGCTACCCGCAGCTGACCGCTGACGTGATATTTCACAAGCTCATTAAGAAAAGTTTTATCCGGGTCTGCCATCAGATAATCAAACCGAATGCCGGAACGGACAAAAACTTTTTTAACTTTGGGGATATTCCTGACCTTTCTGAGAAGCTGAAGATAATCCTTGTGGTCTACCGTCAGATTCTTACACGGAGAAGGAAACAGGCACTGCCGCTCCTTGCAGACTCCTTTTGTCAGCTGCTTTTTGCAGGAAGGATAACGAAAATCAGCCGTAGGGCCTCCTACATCATGGATATAGCCTTTAAAATCCGGATCCTCCGTCATCTTTTCAGCTTCTTTCAGAATGGAATCGTGACTTCTTGTCTGAAGGATACGGCCCTGATGAAAGGTCAGCGCACAGAAATTACAGCTTCCAAAGCATCCTCTGTTGCTGGTCAGACTGAATTTGATCTCTTTCAGTGCCGGAATCCCGCCTTCTTTCTGGTACATGGGATGATATCGTCCTGTATAAGGCAGATCGTAAACATCGTCCATTTCCATCTGTGTCAGAGGCTGAGATGGTGGATTCTGTATCACATATCCACGGTTCCCATAAGATTCTGCCAGAGGCTTTGCTGTAAATGGATCCGTGTTTCGGTACTGAATGGCAAAGCTGTCCGCGTAAGCTTTTTTATCGGTCTGTACCTGTTCAAATGACGGAAGGACCACCGGATCGTAAACCCTGCTGATATCGTGGCTTTTAAAAACCGTCCCTGCCACATATGTGATCTCCTGGACCGGAATCCCGCTTTGCAGGGCTTCTGCGATCTCCAGGATGGAATGTTCCCCCATTCCATAAGAGATCAGATCCGCACCGGAATCGATCAGAATACTGTGCTTGACCTTATTTTCCCAATAATCGTAATGTGCCATTCTTCGAAGGCTGGCTTCGATCCCACCAAGAATGATAGGCGTATGTTTATAGGTCTGCCGGATCAGATTGCTGTATACAACAGAAGCCCTGTCCGGTCTTAATCCCATTTTTCCTCCTGGAGAATAGGCATCTGTGCTTCGGTGCTTTTTGGAAACCGTATAATGATTCACCATGGAATCCATGTTTCCTGCTGTAACGAGAAAACCCAGGCGCGGTTCCCCGAACACCTGGATGCTCTCCTTCTTTCGCCAGTCAGGCTGAGGGATCATGCCTACACGATATCCTCTGCTTTCCAGAAGACGTCCAATGATCGCAGATCCAAAAGACGGATGATCCACATAGGCATCTCCTGTCACGTAGACAAAATCCAATTCATCCCAGCCTCTTGACTTCATATCTTCTCTTGTAACTGGTAAAAAATCCTGCATTTATAATTCCTCGTATGTAAGTGTATTAGTACTGTCTGCTCTGTGTTCATATGCTGTGATGGACTGCCTGGGCACGATAACCCTCTGCAATGATATCCAGCTGCCTGTGGAAGCGTTCCAGCTGACGCAGATCCTTGGTTTTGAATACCCGCAGGAACTCATCCTGTATTTTGCTGACTTCCCGTTCACTGGAAACACGGTAGAGATTTTCAATATTATTCAGAATATCCTTTACAAGATTGGACTGCATCTGAGATGAATTCTGAGCATCCATGATCTCGTTGCGCACAGAAGACATTTCATGATCCAGCGAAATGATCGCATCGGATGCTTTACTAAGACGTTCTGCTACATGAGGAGGCATATCACCTTTGTATTTATACTGAAGGGAATGTTCGATCGTTGCCCAGAAATTCATTGCCATGGTACGGATCTGTATTTCTACCTGAAGCCGTTTCGGCCCGTTAATAGTCTCCACTGTATAATAAAGGATCATGTGATAACTCCGGTAACCGCTCTGCTTGATATGCGTCAGATAGTTCTTTTCACTTTTGACTTCCATATCTGTTCTTTTTCGGATGATCGCAGCAACGGTATCGATATCTTCTTCAAACTGACAAATGATCCGTACTCCTGCCAGATCTTCCATTTCTGTTTCCAGCTGTTCGATCGGAATATCTTTGCGCTGCATTTTCTCCAGGATACTGGAAACGCTTTTTACTCTTCCACTGACTTGTTCAATGGGAGAATAACGATCATTTTCGTGATACTCTTCTATCATATGTTTAAACTTGACTGTCAGTTCTTTGACAGCCAGCTCGTAAGGGCACAAAATACTTCGCCATAACTGTATTTCCATGTTGCTCGCTCCTTATCATCTGCCGTCAGTCTCTTTTTTGTTTTGGTGACAGCGGCATACATTTTTTATTATAACATATGTTTTGAAAAAAAAGGGATTGTTTATCAATTTTTTATTAAAAAATTATAGAATTATTTTCCTTTTTGTGTGATGCATCCACAAATCTATATATATGTAAAATTCTGTATTTTATGAATATTTTTTATCAGGGCATAAAAATACCCCGGAGAAACCTTACGTCTCTCCAGGGTAAAAGTTCGAACATACTCCGAACGGGATCAGTCTTTCAGATTTTTGAGAACCTGTACAAGATAGTTCCATACTCTTTCTGTGGAAGCAATGCTGAGAACCTCCTCGGATGTATGGATATCCTTCATGTCCGGTCCAAGGGATACACAGTCCAGTCCTTCCATTTTTTTATAGAAAAGCCCACATTCAAGGCCTGCGTGGATTGCAACGACTTCAGGCTTATGGCCATACATTTCCTCAAAAACTGCAACCATTTTATCTCGTAACGGAGAGTCTTTTCTGTACTCCCATGCCGGATATGCACCCTGTACTTCATAGTCGCCACCAAGAAATTCTGTAAGATATTCAATCTTATCAGATAATGCACTGCATGCAGCGTCTACAGAGCTTCTTACACTGGAACTTGCAAAAAGCTCGTCCTCATCCAGACGGAGAATGCCGATATTGCTGGAGGTTTCCACCAGACCTTCGATGGTTCCGCTCATTTTCTGGATTCCGAATGGTACATTCTGCAGATAAAATACGATTTTTTCCTGACTTGTAGGATGAAGAACCTCTGCTGTTGCAGTATCCTTTTCTGTTATTTCAAAAGTAATGTTTTCGTCAGAGCCTGTATATTCCTCACGGACCTGCTCCTGGAGCTCTTTTGCGTAAGCTTTTACCTCAGCAACGGAATCGGTAAGAAATTCTGCGGTGCACTCTCTTGTAATGGCATTGTCTTTCTGTCCGCCTGTAAGAGAAATAAGGGCATATTCCGATTTTTTCTTAAGCCCGTAAAGAAACCGTCCCATAAGTTTATTGGCGTTAGCTCTGTTCTTGTCAATCTCGGCACCGGAATGTCCGCCCATAAGTCCACAGACTTTGACCTGTACCTTTTCTCCTTCTCCTTCTACACGCTGGACAGGGATATGGCTGATACCGGAAAGGCCGCCGGCACAGCTGATCCAGAGACTTCCCTCCGCTTCAGAATCCAGATTGATAAATCTTCTTCCTTTCAGCACGCTGCAGTCAAGACCAACTGCACCAAGAAGGCCGATCTCCTCATCAACAGTGAGCAGCACTTCAAGAGGAGGGTGTGGAATATCTGTACTGTCAAGAAGGGCAAGGCCATAAGCAACTGCAATACCATCATCACCGCCAAGAGTTGTTCCGTTGGCTGTGATATAACCATCTTTTACAGAGATGTTCAAACCATCTTTTGTAAAATCATGATCTACGTCTGGTCGTTTTTCACATACCATATCCATGTGGCCCTGGATGATCACTGTGGGAGAATTCTCATATCCTGGTGTGCCTGGTTTGTAGATCACTACATTATTCAGCTCGTCCTGTACGTATCTGAATCCATGATCCTTCGCAAATTCCACAAGGAAGTCACTGATCTGTTTTGTATTTCTGGAACCATGAGGAATCTTGCAGATTTCTTCAAAATAATGAAAAACTCTCTTTGGTTCACAATTTTCTAATACTGGCATAAATTCTGCCTCCTTCTGCTTCATAAATTCATTTGTCTTTTATAATAATCATATACTGTAAAAAAAGCAAGGACCTGTTTTTATGAAACGAAAAATAATCATATTTTTCTATATCTGCCTGTTGCTTTTTCTGCTTTTTCATCCAAAAGAAGCTCTTACTGGAGTAAAAAATGGCCTTGGATTGTGGTTGAATATCATGATTCCCACTCTATTGCCATTTCTGATCCTGACAGGAGCATTATTGAAAACCGGAAATATCCGGAAGCTTCTGAAACCATCTGCTTTCTTCTGGAAAACGTTTTTCGGGCTTTCACCTGCTGGAGCCTATGTTCTGATCCTGGGTCTGTTATGCGGATATCCTATGGGAGCTAAACTGGCACATGATCTGTACATAAACCAGCAGATTTCCCGCAGAGAAGGGGAATATCTTCTTACGTTTAGCTGCAATGCAAGTCCCGCATTTATCATTTCCTATCTTTCCGGCATACTCTTGAAAAATAAGATATCAGCAGTACAGATGATCCTCACTTTTCTGGCGGCAGATCTCTTTTGTATGCTGTTTTTCCGTTTTGTTGTATATCGCGGGCATACCGTGGACTCTGTCTGCGTAAACAAGATAAAAAAAGAGACATACCAACAGGACTCCACAGGAGCCATCCTGGATGTCTCGATCATGGACGGATTTGAAACCATCACACGTCTCGGGGGCTATATTCTCATCTTCTCACTGATACTCGCCTGTATCAGATTTTACTGGCCATTTCATGCACAAAGCTGTATGCTGTTCACAGCCCCACTGGAACTAACTACCGGGTTGGAACAGATTGCCGACGCACCACTGCCATGGAAAAGCAGATACCTTGCTTCTATGATCCTGACTTCTTTTGGTGGCTTTTGTGTCATGGCTCAGACAAAAAGCGTATTGGAAAACAGTTTGTCACTGATCCCCTACGCTATTTCAAAATGTCTGAACGCCAGTGTGATATTCCTGATCCTAGTTTTCTCCGATATCGTCTAAAAGATCTTCGTCTTCTTTTGTTACAGAGGAACTGTCATCATCCTGGAAGGTGTTGGAGATTGCCGCTGCCTGAGCAGTCTGTGGTGCAAGCTCCTGACGATTATGATTAACAACCTCAAGGCAGCTCTGCAGAGCATCAATAAATGCTTTATATTTACCACCGGCATCTTCAAGTGTCTGGTTCAGGACAGAACCGATATTAGCCATCATATCATCCGTGTATGTGATCGCACTGAGACGAATGCTGTTTGCATCCTGTGTTGCAGAATCAAGAATCTCCTGAGCCTGCTTATTTGCAGCATTTATGGTCTCATTTGCCTGTGCATATGCTTTCTGCATGATTTCATGCTGTGTAACCAGTTCCTGAGCTTTGGCCTGAGCATCTGCGATCAGACTGTCAGCTTTAGCCTGAGCATCCTCAAGGATCGCATCCTTATTGCTGATGATCTTCTGATAACGTTTGATCTCATCCGGAGTTTTCAGACGAAGTTCACGTAAATACTCCTCAATCTCTTCTTTGTTCACTACGATCTTGGTAGTGGAAAGAGGCTGGAATTTACAGCTGTCCACATACTCTTCAATCTCCTGAATAATCTGTTCAATTCTGCTGCTCATAATACACTCTCCTTATTTCTCTGTTTCTCTTTTTTTCAATTTCTCTTCGACTGCATCCGTAATCTCACGTGGAGCGAATTTGCTCAGATTTCCTCCGAAATTAGCAACTTCTTTCATGATCGTGGAGCTTAAGTATGCATATTCCAGACTGGTTGTAAGAAAAACGGTGTCCACATCCGGTGCCAGAACACGATTAGTCTGGGCCATCTGCAGTTCATATTCAAAATCCGTGACAGCACGAAGCCCTCGAACGATCACCTGGGCATGATTCTCCCTGGCAAAGTTCACTGACAGGCCCTCGAATGCTTCCACCTCCACATTCGGGATATCTTTTGTCGCCTTTGTTAGTATCTTAACACGTTCTTCTACAGAAAACAACGGACTTTTTGCAGAATTATGCAAAACTCCCACTATAACCCGGTCAAATGAAATGCTTGCCCGCTTAATGATGTCAAGATGGCCATAGGTTGCCGGGTCAAAGCTTCCCGGGTATACTGCTGTTATCATATGTCTGTCTCTCTTTCATTTTTTTAGGAAAACATGCTTGTTGGTTTTATATTCCTTGGAACGTACCAGACGATATCCAAGGTCCTCTACATAAGAAAAATCCGTATGCAGATCTTCCTCCACAACGATCAGCGTGTTTTCATCTGCAAGAGTGCTGTCAGCCAGATACTCAAGGACTGGTTGTTCCAGATGCTGTTCGTATGGTGCATCCATAAAAATACAGTCAAATGGTTCTCCGCCTTCCAGTGAACGCAGTGCCTGAAGCACATCCATGTTCAGCAGTTTACCACCATCCGTGAGTTTTGTAAATGAAAGATTTTCGCGGATACAAGTACATGCTTTGGGATTTTTTTCAACAAATACAGCATACTCGGCTCCACGGCTCAGAGCTTCAATACCGATCGCTCCGCTTCCGGAAAACAGATCCAGAAAACGACAACCAGGTATTTCAGGCTGGAGAATGTTAAAAAGAGTTTCCTTAATACGGTCTGTTGTTGGTCGTGTCTCATTTCCGGGAATGGTTTTTAAGTTTAATCTACGTGCTTTTCCTGCTATGACTCTCATTTCAGATTTAATCTCCAATCCAGATCACCGCGGGCCAGTCCAAGGATCAGAAGTTCCGCAGTGGCAATATTTGTAGCAACCGGAATATTGTACTGGTCGCAGCGTTTGACAATGCTCATGATATCCGGCTCTGCCGGGTCCATCATGACAGGGTTATAAAACAGGATCACCATATCCAGATCCTGACGTTCTACCATCTCCATAAACTGTTTGTCTCCGCCTATACTTCCGGCAAGAAACTTGTGAACGTGAAGACTGGTTGCTTCCTCAATTCTTCTTCCTGTTGTTCCGGTTGCATATACTTCATGTTTGGCAAGGATATTCTTGTATGCAATACAGAAGTCTTCAATCAGAACTTTCTTACTGTTATGCGCAATAATTCCTAAATTCATAATTCACCTCTCCATTCTGCCCTTGGGTTACATCCCTTTTCTCCCCTTTTATATAGGTAAAATCATATAACTCTGTAACTGATTCTAGCATAACGCCCAAAAAAGTGCAATTTAATTCGTATAAATTCATGAAAAATTAATATTTTCTGTTGCTGAGAACGGAGTGAACAGTAACTATTTTCTCCGACTTTGCTTCATATACCCTATTCTTCCCAGCTGTTTCCTGTAGTATAATCAATTTCAATTCCCGGCTGTATGTTATAAACGAAAACATGGAAAGATATCTTCTGGTCTTTAACGGATTCGGCTTCCATTTCCACACCTCGGGCTACCAGTTCATCTCCCTTAAAAAACGGAGTCACACGATACATACAGGGATTTCCTGTACTGTGCACATAATCTGCAACTTCATTTTCAAAAGGAAGCATTCCCGTCACATTGAGATATCTGGTTCCTGTGATAAGATTTTTCTTGTTTGCATTCTCACCAGTCAGCTGATACCCGATAAGATGGCAACGATTATACAGATACCTGCCATCTACATTTTCATATTTTACAGTATGCCATCCTGTAGGCTTCACCATTCCGATCGCTCCTCGCTCTTCATCAGGCATCAGCTCCGGTGTGATCTTGGATTCTGCATAACCGCAGCGTCCCAGAGAATCCAGTTCACTGTAAAATTCGTATGCAGGTCCTGCGCTTTTTTCATCAGAAAAAGATGGTACATTTCCATTGATCTCCACATATGGACTGTCGCTGTATTCCGGAATCTGATCCAGAGAAACAGATTCTGTCTGCTCTCCTTGCTTCGCCTGGGATTGTTTCAGCAAACCTGCCACTGCATCGGAAGCGGATTCCGAAACATCTTCCCAGAGGATCTGTGCATTTTCTTCTATATATGTAAGAAATACCTGTCCGAAGATCCGGCTTTGATCTTTTACCTCTTTCAGGCTCCGCGGCGGCATCCATCCATTACATACTGCAAGGATAACACACAGAATAATAGCTGTGAGTATTTTTCGCATGGGCTGTTTTTTTCGTTTATATTTTCGCTTGTATGTAGGATAACGCTTCTTTTTCACGGGCTCCCCTTACTTTTTTTGTCTGACAGATATTATATGTGATGCAGAGATTATTATAACCGCAATTCTAGTCAAAAAGCAACCATACATTCGCTTTTTTACTGCGGTATAATTTATGAACGGAAATATTTTTATATGTTAAATTTCCTTTAACTGCCAGTGTATTATTTTATGGTTTTCACATACTAGCAATGTAACAGTAAACCAAATAACAACCAAGGAGGAAATGAATTATGCCAAGTAACACTTCTTCTAACAAAGCAGTTGTACCGGAAGCAAAGGGCGCACTTGACCGTTTCAAATATGAGGTAGCAAACGAGCTGGGTGTTCCGCTTACAGACGGATACAACGGAAACCTGACTTCCAAACAGAACGGATCCGTAGGCGGATATATGGTCAAAAAAATGATCGAGGCGCAGGAGCGGCAGATGTCCGGCAACTCCCAGGGCGGACAGCAGTACTAAATCTGTGCGCGCAGGTAGTTTTATTGCTATGCTGAGTTGATCTAAGCTCATGCAAAAAAAGATGCTGTCTGACAGAACTGAAAAACTGCCAGACAACATCTTTTAATTTTATATAAAAAGAGAGCTTATTTCATAAACATATCCACACATCATACAAATAATAAGATCCAAAAATCTTAAAATCCTATATTTATTTACAGCAATTCCTGTACTTTCCGATTACATCTGCTGATACTCCGAAAACAGTTTTGCAGTCATCATGCTATTCTCATTTGGTCAAATACACAAAAGAAATAGCCTGTTACAGATTTTCTCTATAGCAGGCCATCTTACATACTCTTTTATATACTTTTTATCAGAGACTCTTTTTACAGTTCGATAAATCCTGTAACATCTCCGTTGATCACATAATGTGCACCATTATCTTCCGGTTTAATGTAGATTTTGAGATCTTTCAGTTCAGAGGCTTTTTTGCCCATGTCCTCTGTCCAGATCTTTTTGATCCTGTCAGCAACCTCTGAAGTATGTATCTCCTTGCCCCAGTACTGAACATATACTTCTGTTACTGGCTCAGCTTTCTTAGCTGCTGTTTTTCTTGTTGTTTTAGTCGCTGTTGTCTTAGCAGCCGTCCCGGTTGTTGTTTTCTTAACTGCAGTAGTTTTTCGTGTTGTTGTCTTCCTGGCAGTTGTTTTCTTAGCCGGTTCTTCTGATTTTACAGCTGTTGTTTTCTCTTCATCAGATTTTACTTCTGCTGCTTTTTCTTCTACTGGTTTCTCAGCAGCAGGTTTTACCTCTGCTGTCTTCTCAGTTGCTTTTGTCTCTACAGATGCTTTTGCATCGTCTGTCTTCGGTGTCTCAGCCTTAATGGCTTTCTCTTCGGATGCGGTTACTACAGATTTTGCAGGAGTCTCGCTTACTGAAGCCGTTTTTACAGTTGTCTTGGTTGCAGCTTTCTTTGTTCTAGCCATGTTTATAGCCTCCTTACAAGGGATTTGTTAATCTTTTCTCGAATTTTAGGATATCACTTTTTGTGAAAGAACGCAAGGTTAGATCCCCAGATTTTCCAGTTCTTCACTCATATACCCCTTGAGATGCTCCTTTAAAGCCTTATGCTGAGGCAGGATAAGATCAAAATCCAGTGCCAGGATCTCACCGGCTGCTTCACTTGCATTCTTCAGGATTCCCGCATCATTGTAGATATCACCGATCTTAAATTCCATCAATCCGCTCTGGCGGATACCGAAAAGATCTCCTGGACCCCGAAGCTTCAGATCTTCTCCGGCTATATAAAATCCATCATTGGATTCATTGAGGATCTTCAGGCGTTTAGAAGTATTTTCTTCATTATTTCCCTGGATAAAAATACAGTATGACTGATGCTCTCCACGCCCTACACGGCCCCGAAGCTGATGAAGCTGGGCAAGCCCGAAACGTTCTGCGTTTTCTACCATCATAACGGTAGCATTTGGCACATTCACTCCGACCTCCACAACTGTGGTAGATACCAGCACCTGGATCTCGCCGGAAGCAAAAGCCTCCATGATCCTGTTTTTCTCTTTTGGCTTCATCTTTCCATGAAGAATCTCTACGCTGATCTCTCTCGGCAAGACCTCCTGAAGCTTTCTGGCATAATCTGTAACATTCTCTGCCTCCAAGCCTTCGCTCTCTTCCACCATAGGACAGATTACATAAGCCTGCCTTCCCATCTGCACCTGCTTTTCAATAAAAGAATACGCCTTGGGACGGTAGGAAGTTCCTACTACACAATTTTTGATCGGAAGTCTTTTTGCAGGAAGCTCATCGATGATCGAAATATCCAGATCTCCATATAAAATGATCGCCAGTGTCCGGGGAATGGGGGTTGCGCTCATAACAAGTACATGTGGCGGATTTCCTCTGGTCGTCAGCGCTTCCCTCTGGCGAACGCCGAATCTGTGCTGTTCATCCGTGATCACAAGCCCCAGATTCTTATATTCCACCTTTTCCTGGATCAGGGCATGAGTTCCGATGATCACATTCACTTCACCGTCTGCGATCTTCTGATAGATTTCACGCTTCTGTCTGGCTGTGGTAGATCCTGTCAGAAGCACCGGATGGCAAGAAGTGATATTTTGTTCTTCCATCAGTTTCAGAAAGCCTTCGTAATGCTGATTAGCCAGAACTTCTGTCGGTACCATCAATGCACTCTGAAATCCATTCTCTGCTGAAAGTACCATAGCTAAAAATGCGATCACAGTTTTACCGCTGCCAACATCCCCCTGTACAAGCCTGGACATCAGCTTATGACCGCTTAGATCTCGTTCGATCTCGTGCCAGACATTCTTCTGGGCTCCGGTCAGGTCATAGGGAAGCCCTTCTATGATCTCCTCGGTTGTCCATACTGGCTTCATTGGAAAAGTGTTTGGAGCCTCTTCTGTTTTCTCCTTCAGGAGCTGTACTGCCAGCACAAAAAGCAGAAATTCATCGAATACCAGACGTTTCCTGGCTGTGAGAAGCTCCTGCATATTTTTCGGAAAATGGATAGTCCGGATCGCATAATTGGCATCTGCGAGCTGATAGCGTTCCCGTATCTCCTCTGGCAGATATTCTCCATGGAGAGGCCTTGTATCCAAAATCTGATGGACCAACTTCGTGATCATCTTGTTGGAAAGTCCTTTCGTCAGACCATATACAGGCTGCATACTGTGAATGATCTCCTCGTAAGCTGCCGGTGTAAAAATCTCCGGATGTTCCATCTGCGGACGGCCTTTTTTTCTGGTGATCTTTCCTCTGAGGATAAACACACTGCCCTTTTTGAGAGTTCCTTTCAAATAAGGCGCATTGAACCAGGCAACCGGCAATCTGCCGCTTGCATCTGCCACAGTTGTTGTCAAAACCTGGAGATTGCGTACCTGGCTAATATAAATACCTGTTGCTATAGTGACACGGATAGAGACTGTTTTGTCCTCCTCTGCTGATGCAATCTCCACAGGTTCCTCATATATATCGTAGGTCCGCGGATAATAACGGAGAAGCTCTTCCGTAGTCGTGATCCCGATCTTCTGGAAAAGCTTCTCTGTTTTCTCACCCACGCCTTTTAATTCACGCAAAGGTGTCTTTTCATTCATTTTTTATACTCTTTATTCTACAGAAATCAGATAGTAGTAGATCGGTTGTCCGCCCTGGTTCAGCTCAACCTCGCACTCCGGATATTTCTCAGTAAGAGAATCAGAAAGTGCCTCTGCATCTTCTTCCGATACATCCTCACCATAGTAAACACTGATGATCTCAGATTCCTCATCAACCATCTCTGCTACCATCTCCTCCGCTACCTGAAGTCGATCCCTGCCTACTGCAAGGATACCTGCATCACCGATTCCCATGATATCTCCCTCATGGATTTCCTTGTCATCAATGCGTGTGTCACGAACTGCATAAGTAATCTGTCCGGTTTTTACTCTGGATATAGCATCTGTCATGGAAGCAAGATTCTCCTCGCCACCTTTTTCCGGAACAAAGCTGATCATTGCAGAAATTCCCTGTGGGATTGTCTTGGTTGGTACTACAATGATCTCCTTATCCTCAGTCAGATCCCTCGCCTGATTTGCTGCAAGGATAATATTCTTGTTATTCGGGAAAATATAAATTGTTTTTGCATTTACTTTCTCAATAGCATTGAGCATATCTTCGGTACTTGGATTCATAGTCTGACCGCCTTCGATCAGATAATCTACGCCAAGTTCACGGAAAATCTGAGAAAGTCCCTCGCCTACGGATACGGAAATAAATCCATGATCCTTAGGAGGTTCTTTGTTTTCTGCCTGTTCTTTTGCAAGTTTTTCCGCATCTTTGATCAGTTTTTCCTGATGTTCTTCTCTCATATTGTCAATCTTCATGCGGGAAAGCTGACCATACGTGAGTGCGCGTTCAAAAGCCTGTCCCGGATGATTGGTGTGTACGTGTACCTTGACAATCTCATCATCAGCCACCAAAACAATGGAATCACCGATGGAATCCAGAAATTCACGGAAACGGTCGATCTCATCCTGTGGAAGCGGTTTTTCAAGAAGAATAATAAATTCTGTACAATATCCAAATTTGATATCTGCCTCTGCCTGAGGAGAAATTTTTGTGATCTTAGGAGCTACTGTTTCAAACTGGGAATAATCCACTTCTTTTCCATGATATCCGTCGATGGCACCACGGAAAACTTCCAGAAGTCCCTGTCCACCAGAATCCACAACACCTGCTTCTTTCAGAACCGGAAGCATCTCCGGTGTTCTTGCAAGAGTTTCCTCTGCATGCTGAAAGATCCCGTCGAAAAAAGCATCCAGATCTTCTGCCGCATCAGCAAGCTCTGCTGCTCTGTCTGCTGCAGCTCTGGCTACAGTAAGAATGGTTCCCTCTTTTGGTTTCATAACTGCCTTGTATGCAGTCTCAACGCCTCGCTCCATAGCTGCGGCAATGGCAGGTGCATCCAGATCCGTAAGTTTACGCACACCTCTGGTAAATCCACGCAGAAGCTGTGACAGGATAACACCGGAATTACCTCTGGCTCCACGAAGGGAACCGGAAGAAATTGCCTTTGCCAGGGATTCCATATCCGTATCTGTAAGAGCACCTACTTCGGAAGCAGCAGACATGATGGTAAGCGTCATATTGGTTCCTGTATCTCCGTCAGGTACAGGAAACACATTCAGTTCATTGATCCATTCTTTCTTCGCTTCCAGATTTTTTGCTCCGGACAGAAACATTCTGGAAAGTATTTTAGCATCTATGGTTTTGTTATTCACCACAAGTTCCTCCTCTAAAACTAATCTATTGCACGTACGCCCTCAACCATAATGTTGATTTTCTCAATCTCCATTCCTGTAAAGGCTTCGACTTTATATTTTACATTGTTGACAAGATTGTCCGCAATAGTACTGATATTCACGCCATATGCTACGATGACATGAAAATTCAGCCGGATCTTGTTATCATCCGTGATCTTAACACTGATACCATGTTTCAGGCTGTCAATACGCAAAAGCTTGACCAGGCCATCCTTCATACTGATAGCTGCCATTCCGATGATGCCAAAACACTCTACCGCCACACTGCCGGCATAAGTCGCAATGACATCCGTATCAATTACAATCTGACCCAATCCGGAATCTATACGTCCATTCATATGGTTACCTCCATTGTTTCATTCAGATTAAATTATATAAAACTATTATAACCTTTTTTTTACGATTACGCAATGATAGAGTTCAACTTGTTTTGTCTTATAGAAAATTACTTTATTTTCAAAGCATCCTACATATCCGGAAATGGCATAAAATCAGCATTTCCAAGTCTTCATAGTATAAATATATTGCTTTTCTTGCAAGAACACAACGCTTAATTTCACCACGATCCGCCCTGTTCCTGGAGGTATAGGGTATTTTCCTTAAAACTCTTTGCAGAATTTTTGATAAATTTCCTTTTTTTGCTTGCAAAAGAGCAATTCATCTGTTAAAATGGTGACTGTTGATAAAAGGAGGTGCTATTCATGGCTAAATGTGCAATCTGCGATAAAGGAGCTCATTTCGGAAACAATGTGAGTCATTCCCATAGAAGATCCAACAAAATGTGGAAATCTAACGTTAAATCCGTCAGAGTAAAAACAACTGCCGGCGGAGCAAAGAAAATGTATGTATGTACTTCTTGTTTAAGATCCGGAAAAGTTGAAAGAGCGTAAGTAATATCGTATGCCCCCGTAGAATGCGGGGGCTGTTTTTTTATCTTTAAGACAGATAAATCACAAGCGGGAAGTATGCCAAGTGCACACTTCCCGCTTATCTGCAAAACATATGATATCCGCACAGCAGACATATGACTGCCATTGCGATCACAATAAAATTCTCTGTAATAAGAATACCAAGAACCATGCCCACACCAATAAAAAACAGCATAAAACCAGTTAGCTTTCCCACTCCTGTCTGCTCATTTCCTGTTTTTTATTACAGTATATGCATGAAATCTAAATGGAATACTACTCTTCTTTCCCGTCTGTATCCTCAGCATTGCCTGCACCTGGCGCAAAACGGTTCACAAAATCCGGCACCATATCCAGAACCTTGGTAAGGCCATCCTGATTTTTTACGTTTACAAGTTTGGTGCTTCCATTCTGGATCACAAGTACTGCACAGGGAGACATCTTTCCGGCAAGACCTCCGCCGCCGTTATTCTTCTTGTCCCCTTCAAAAGCTCCGGCTCCCACGCCGAAGGATACATCGACCAGAGGAAGGATAATGGTATCACCTACATGAATGGCATCGCCAACCACTGTTTTGGCCGATACAAAGCCATCCATTCCTTTAAATAATGAATTCACGGTATCTTTGAAATTATTCTCTTTCTCCATGATTTACCTCCTTATGTCTCCATCGGTGGATGACGTATTTTATATTTTTATTGAAATAAAGCTCTGCTGCTGTTTTGAGAACTACAATTCCATAAATCCTTCCCTTTAACAGGATCTCTCCTTCAAGAACATTTTCATCATCAAAAAGGGGCGCTACTTCGATCTTGTTTTTATGAAAAGGAATCGTCATTCCTAATACAGCCAATACCATACCTGTAACTGCCGGATCTTCATTGCTAAATGTGATTTTTCCGGTGATCCTTGTCGGAAGCACATGATAAATCAGTTTTTTTGCATTTTTCCACAGAAAGGAAAGAGCCTCTCTGGTTCGAGGATGGTCTAAAAACTCCTTCCACCAGTTTATCTTATCACAGAAATTCCGGATTGTTAATGCAAGACTTTGAATTTTTTTCAGAATCCTTTTGGGGATTCCAAGAAAATTCTGTACGATTCGGATCAGATTTCCAACTGCAGTTTTTATTCTTCCCACTATATTCAAAATTAAATCTGCAATCTTTGTCCGAAGCTTCTTTTCATCTTCCGATTCTTCCGATATTTCTTCGGAAATCGATATCGGCTCCATTATTACCTTTTCCGAAATTTCATTTATATCTTCAACAGTATCTTCCTGAGGCTCAGACATTTGTAACTCTGCTGCATCGTTCTGCTGTTCGCTTTTTGATGTCTTTTCATGGCTTCTGGAAAACTCTGTCTGTTTTTTTGCATTTTGATTTCCGGAGTTGGAAAGAGCTCTTGGTTCCCTTTTTTTACGAAACAGATTTTTTAATTTTTCCAACGGAATCCCTAAAAAACATATTTTTGTTTTCAGAACGCCCTGCTCCCAGAATACCTGTGCAGATATTATATGGAGCAGCCAGCTCACTTCACCGGTAGCATGTATTTCACGAAGACTATCCGTACGGTCTTTTTTTAATTTCCCTCTGTATCTGATCGGACAGAACAAAAGAAGCAGCAGGATCAGAAAGATCAGCCCGATTAGAATCCCCAGAAGGATCAATATCCATTTTATTATCAGCCATAATATATGCAGCATTAGTTCACCTGTTTTTCAGATATTCTTTTATTTTAAAATTTCCAGTTTCGGTATAAACCTGTTCGATCACATCCTGTGCCATCTGTATAGCACCTGATTTTCCTCTGGCCATTCCAATGATCAAAGGACAGGTGTCTCTGGCGCTTCGCTGTACAAGCATGCCTGCGGGAAGAATTTCCAAAATATTTCCGGGATTATCAGACAAAGTAACAACGTAGATATCTGGCACAAATTTGCCAGCAGTGATCCTGGCTCTTATTCTGGTAGGATTTTTTACATCATTTCCTATGTAATAGTTTTTCATCCATTTCAGCAATCTGCCATCACCTCCGTTTATAATGCCAAACAGGGCTGCGTAAGTACACAGCCCTGTCCTGTTGTTAAAAATACTTCTGCTGTTTCGCCCAGACGCCCTCACTTCGCATTTCCAGATACTCCTGATAGGCCTGTTCCACGATATGCTTCTCGTTAGAAAAACGGAGAAGATGATAGATCTCATGAAACTTATAGTATCCGGAATCTACAAAATATTCCTCTCGCTGGGGTTTGCTATGATAATTATCAGCTATCATGAGATACCAGTGTACCTCTTTCATTACCACATCCTCCGGAACGGTGAAATTATACTGGCTCTTGCCGATATATTTCACGATAGAGGCCCGAACACCTGCTTCTTCCATTACTTCACGCAAAGCAGTCTGCTCAAAAGTCTCTCCTTTTTCTACAGTTCCTTTGGGAAGCACCCATCCTTCATAACGGTTCCTGTAGGATTTATACAATGCCAGGATCTTACCCCGATGAATTACCACACCGCCACAGCTTGTTGCTTCTATCATATTGCAATCCTCCTGTAATGCGTGTGTCTTTTGCACTGGCTATAGTATACCTCTTTTTCACCTTATAGGCAAGGGGCAAGAAGCAGATACTGTTCTCAATTTAATCGAAATAATATGCATCAAAAACATCTGCTGCAATGGGAACTGCCGCTTCACTTCCGGTTCCGCCGTTTTCCACGATCACTGCAATGGCGATATCCGGATCATCTACATTAGAATAACCCACAAACCAGGAATGACTGGAGCCATTTTCATCAAACTCCGCAGAACCGGTCTTTCCGGCAACAGTATATCCTCGTCCGTTCAATGCAGAAGCCGTACCGTTTTCAACTACATTTTTCATTAGTTTTCCAAGGATATTGGCTTCATTTCTTGTCATCAGACGTTTGTATTCTGTTTTTTCTGTTTCTCTGACCGTATCACCGGAATTATTCACGATCTTATCGATCATGGTTGGCTTCATCAGTACACCATCATTGGCGATGGCACTTGTGATCAATGCCATATGCATCGGAGAAACAAGAGTGTTACCCTGGCCGATCGAGGTCTGCATCACAAGTGCATTCGGAGAATCTTTATCAAGGGTAAAGCGGCTGGTTTTATAGGAATTCAGCGGAAGAGCCCTATTAAAGAGCAGATCCTCTGCAGTACTTTTCAGAGTATCTCCTCCCAGACCAAGTCCCATATCTGCAAATGCACAGTTACAGGAATGTGCAAAAGCGGAATAAAAATCCTCCTGTCCATGTACTGTACCATTGTAACACTGGATCGTGTGGTCATCCACTGTAATACTTCCCTGACACAGATAGGAATATCCTTCCAGTGATCCCTTTTGCCTGAAATAATCCAGTGCCGTGACGATCTTAAATGTTGATCCCGGCGGATAAGCTCCATTGGTCGCACGGTTTAAAAGGCTGCTGTTACTTTCATCATTAACAAGGGTATCCCAGTTCTGTGCGATCGTATTCGGATCAAAATCTGGTTTGCTCACCATAGCCAGGATACGTCCGGTGGATGGTTCCAGTACAACTACCGCTCCTCTCCGGTCTCCCAGAGAATTGTATGCCGTTGTCTGAAGATCTGCATTCAGACTGGAGATCACGGTATCACCCTGATTCTTTTTTCCCAGGAATTCATTTTTCATCTGTTCCAGAAAAAATGAATGGGAGGTGAGAAGCTGGAAATTTGCTTCCGATTCCAAACCACTCTTACCATTGGTATCATATCCTACTGCATGTGCAAAAATATTGGAAAACGGATACGTTCTCTCTTCTGTTCCATCTTCATACACATTGGTCTGTGCCAGAACCTCACCATCCGAAGACTGGATACTTCCACGTACTACACGGTCCGAAAATGTATCCTGACGGGTGTTGTACGGGCTGTTGATAAAATCTTCGCTTTTTATGGCGTCAAAATAGACCAGATATCCGATCAGACTGACAAAGATCAATATAAAGAAGGCCGATACAAAAGTTAAAGGCCGGTTCTTTTTTCTACGGAGTCTGGCGATTTCTCTTTCTCTCAGGCGTTGCTCTCTTTCCTCTTCTTTCAATCGTTTCTTTTCGCTGCGTTTCAATTTGTTCGTCCTCATCTTCCCTCAGAATATACAGTCCCTGAATGATCGCAAGCATCAGGATGGTACACATGACAGAACTGCCTCCGTAACTCACCAGCGGAAGTGTAACTCCTGTCATTGGAATAAACTTGGTTGCACCGCCAATGGTCAGAAATACCTGAAAAGCATATTCCGTTCCGAGCCCCAGTGCGATCAGTTTATAAAACGGATTCCTGATCTTTAGTGCAATAGTAACGATCATCAGAAAAAAGCTTGTGCATACAAGAATCAGGCAGATGGCAAAAATGCCACCCAGTTCCTCGCAGATAGCACTGAAGATAAAATCATTTTTTACGACCGGGATCTTCTCCGGAGAGCCCTGACAAAGTCCCATTCCAAACCAGCCTCCGGTTCCGATCGCAAACAGAGACTGCACGATCTGATAACCTTCATTTTGATAGACAGCCATCGGATCCTTCCAGGCACTGACTCGCTGACGGACATGTCCAAAAAGATGATATGCGATCACCGAACCAACGCATCCTCCGCCAAGTCCCAGAAATAAATAGCTCGGATTTCTGGTTGCCACATAGATCAGTACAAGGTAGGTGACAAAAAAAATCACTGCACTACCCAAATCCCTGGAAAGAACCAGGATCCCTACATGAATCACCGCAACGATCGTAGCCAGTACTACTTTGCGAAAATCCACCTTGGTACACAGAAGTGATGCCATAAAAAATACGAAGGTTATCTTGATCACCTCGGAAGGCTGGATTCCCATAAGGGAAAGCTTTGCACCGTAGCTTGTGCTTGCCAGAACAAGAACCGCCGCCAGAAGTACAATACCAATTCCCGCATAAGCCCATGTAAGATCCTTTAAAAATTTCATTTTTCGTATCATTACCGGTATCACCAGTGATACTGCACTACCTGCGGCCACGATCAGAAGCTGCTTAGTTGCAGACGGAAGTGAAAGCCTGCAGAGCATGATAAATCCTACGCTCAGGAGCATGCACATATTATTTAAAAGAAGCAGCGATGCATTCGGATAAATAATTCGATAAAGGATCTGGATCGCTGCAAAAAAGATCATCATTTCGATATAGAACAGGATGACCCTGAAATCCATGCTTTTTAAATAGATCACAAGAAATGCTGTAAAATCAATAAAAAAGATCATGGTCAGCTGCTGATGGAGCAGTTCTCTCTTTTCTTCCTCATCCTGCCGCCACACCATATAAAAACAATGAAAGGTATAGACGATCATCAATGTGAGGATCACATACTTAGATAATTCTGTAATTACATTAATCATACACTTTTACTCGGCTCCTCTTTTAAAATGGCCTTTTGTATACCTGCGTCCGGAAGGTTTTCCGTTTTCCTGATAAACCGTCCGGAATTCTTTCAGGATCGCTTTTGCTTTCTCTGGCTCTTCGATCGTAAATGCCAGTCGCAAAGAGTGAAGGTTCAGTTTTTTTACCTGATCTTTTTCACCTGGAAGTCCGTAAGGAATGCTGTTATAAATGATATTATAACAATATTTTGCTTTTTCGGAGATGTTTTTCCCCCATGGATCACAGCTGCATTTTACCGGAAATTCACTGTTATAGCGGTCTTTCAGATAAGCCGTCTCACATTTTCCTGTACATCCGAAAAGATTTTTCCTTACACACTGCGCGGAAAGCATCAGTGGGATATAACCATATAAAAGCAGCTCCGAAGAAGTATTATCTCTGTGTTTCAGTTCACCCTCATTCAACTCAAGGGGGACTGTATTTCGAAGAACTCCCTCTTCCCGCCAGAAATCAACACTCTGATCATTCCAGGTATACATGGATGCATCCAGGATACATTTTTCGCCATATCCCATTTTTTTCAGTACTGCGTAAGATTCCAGGTTTCTTACCAGAAAACCCTTCATACCCTGCTCCAACCATTTTTGAGCTGATCGAAGCCACTTTTCAGGGGTTTCTCCTCGATGGATATGTGGAGTAGAAAGATATAATTCACTACTTGCAGCAAGTTCCGGTGAAAAATATTTTTCCATAGTATCAAAAGGAAAATAAAAACCTGTAATCCCCGGTTCGTTCAAAAGTACTTCCGCAGTATCCGAACGTTCACAGGATACATACACAGGCAGGCTGTCTGTTACCTTTTTGTGACAGGCAGTCTGATGCTGAGATTTCGTCTGCTGCTTCGTAACCTGTGCTCTCTTCTGACATCCGATCAGTGCTTCCCGCATCTGCCCCAGAGCATCTCTTCGTACTTCATTGAGAACTTTAACCGGAACAAAAATCCTTCCATTTATTTCAATGTTCAGATCCTCCCACTGAAAATCTGTATTTCCCAGTTTCTCCATCTGCTGACGGATCCTCTGTTCTTCCATTGGCTGATTTTTTGCAAACTGTACCTCACCGCCCATAGCAGTTACTGTCTGGCCCTTGCAGGTTATTTCAAGTATAACAGGACTTTCAGGAGAAAGTATTAAATTCCCATGAATTTTTTCTTTAATTTTTCTGATCTCCGGCTGGATATTACCGGATTTTTTTTCATTGGCAAAAGCCATCATTTCCGGCCCACGATACATATCATAGTATCCTTTGCAGGATCCTCCCCGGCTGAAAAGCTCAAGAAGATACTTCCGGTCTTCTTCCAGAACGTGATATTCTTTTCCACTTAAATACATATCCAGATATTTTCGATATACTGCCGTGACGCCCGCTGTGTACGCCGGCTGTTTCATACGTCCTTCGATCTTCAGAGACATAACACCCGCCTCCAGGATATCCGGAAGAATATCCAAAGTGCAGATATCTTTCAGGCTTAATGCACAAAAATCCCTGTCTCCTTTATATTTTCTGTGATCCATGGTTACACTGTAAGGAAGCCTGCACGGCTGTGCACAGCGGCCACGGTTTCCACTTCTCCCACCGAAAATACTGCTCATCAGACACTGGCCGGAATAGCTGTAACAGAGAGCTCCATGGATAAAAGTCTCTATTTCCAGAGGACTTGCCTTATGCATGGCAGATATCTCTTCCAGAGAAAGCTCTCTGGCCGGAACCACACGCGTTGCTCCCTTTCCCTCCAGAAACCGCATTCCTTCAGGTCCGGTTACTGTCATCTGTGTGCTTGCGTGAATATCCAGATCCGGAAAACTCCGGCGTATAAAAGAAAATACCCCCAAATCCTGTACGATCACCGCATCCAGACCAGCCTCATAATACGGAAGCAGATATTCAAACAACTGATCATCCAGTTCACGGTTCTTCAAAAGTGTATTCACAGTAAGATATAATTTGCGGTTATGGATATGTGCGGTCTCAATGGCAGTGATCAGCTCTTCCTGGGTGAAGTTCTGCGCATAAGCTCTTGCTCCAAAAGCCGGTCCACCTACATATACCGCATCAGCTCCGGCACCAATAGCTGCCTCAAAACTTTCATAAGAACCTGCCGGCGAGAGCAATTCTGTTATCATATTTTTCAAAGTATTCCCTCATCTCCCATCTGTTAATCAAATCTGATGACCATAAAACAAAAGAGGATTACCGAAGCAATCCCCCATCCTTATTTAAGCAGTTCATCAAGTTCTTTCTCCAGTTCTTTCACTTTACCATCCAGAAGATTCTTCTGTTCCTGAGCTTCCTGTTCTGCCTTCTTCGCCTCTTCGATCTGCATTTTCAAAGAGATCAGTTCATGTTTCAGATCATACATCTCCTGGTCTTTCTGCTGCAGATCCTGTTCAAAAATCTCCGCCTGTTTTTTAGCCTTAAAATAATCATCTGTAATATTCAGACTGAGCAGTGTATGCTTGGTCTCCATGGCCTGTCTGGAGTATCCCGGCATCTGACTCAGCTCACTGATCTTATTATTCATATAGGCTGCAACCTTCTGAAAATATTCCTCGGACTCATACCCGCCCAGAGTAATGATCTTTCCATCGATAACAACCTGTGCTGTATTCTTTACCGCCATTCGTAAAGCCTCCTGAATTTATCTGTTACTGGTAATTTCCTCAATAACATTCCTCTGCATTGCCGGTCTTACAACCCGCAATTTCTTCTATTATAACTGATTTCTGCAAAAATGTATAGAAGTTTTTCTATTATTTTGTCGATAAATCTGAAAAGCACAAAACCCTTGATTTATGCGGGCTATCGGTTTTCATTTGTGACTAATGTGTGACTAATCAGAATTATATAACAATTCACATATTACAAGATGATACAATATTTTTCTTAAAAATGCAAATTGCTGATGATCTTCTGGCCGTAATTCCTGCCGGATGCCTGGGCTTTTCCCATAATCTTTAACATATGTTTCCTCCAATAAAAAAAGACGATTATTCGTCTCCTAAAAATACTTGAATTATTTTTTTCGAAATGGTATATTGATAATACAAAAGGAACAACCGCCCACAAGGGGTTGATCTCAGTATAGGGATAGAATTACCACCTTGCACTCAGCCAAAGTTTTGGGGTGGTTTTTCTATGTAGAATAGAGGTCAGCCATCCTGCAACACGATTGTTCCGTGTTCTATATTATCATATCATCCTTTGGTATTCAACGAATTTCACAAGGGGATCACTCGCCCTCTGAATCTTTGTATTTCGTCCTGTCCCAGATACTTTTTACTTTTTCCCAGCCGCCGGTCGCAACCAAATACACTACAAACGCTGCAATAATCGATGCGAAAATATAATACCAGGTGACAGCTGTCTTATAATACGTGCACAGGACTGCCAGTGCCACCGGACACAGGATCAGTGATGTGACCAGTGCTACAATACTTGTCGGGATCTTATTAAGTCCAGGGAGCTCTTTGATCACCTGCACAATGATCGATACCAGGAACGCCAGCACCCCGATCAGCGCCAGACCATATGTTACATACTGCATCATTATATTTACATTTACATTCATGTTCATTCTCCTTTTCTTTCCAGATCTTCTATTCTATGACATGAGCAAATGATTGTTTCCATGTAGTGTTTCCCTTCTCCGACTGTTGCACCGGCGCAATTACAGTTTAAAGCACATGTTTTGAAATTTCTTATAAGCATCAAAGTATAACTCGTGCTTATCTCCGTTATATGTCAGCTCATAATACATTCCATCCGGCACAGTCGTGCTCAGAAGTGCTTTACTGTTCTGTAATGTCTTACAACTCCATACCACGTACACATACTGTACTGTGATTTGTTTTCCATCGGTCTTATCCATGTGTGAATTGGTATATTCAGCTACTTTTACTTTGCAAAGTCTTAAAAATTCTTCATTTCCCATTTCCTTACCTCCTACACATGGTCAATTCTCGGAATTCCATACTCAACCGCACGCTCATGTTCGATCTTGCATCCTCTTGCTTTCTGCCAGTCTTTTGCAAAATAGGCGATATCGGCATCAGATAAAAACTCCAGGGACTTTCCAATGAACCACAGAGGTTTTGCTCCTACCGGTGCTGACTGGAAGAAAGAATCAATAACCTCTACAGGTTCTCTCAACAACTCTTCTGCCGCTTTGATTGCCACCTTTCGCTCTGCAAGAATCTCCTCATCTGCTTTGCCACTCATTGGCTGATTGATAAATAATTTCTTCATTTCTTGTCCTCTCTTTCTTAAAAAAGTGTATAAAAATACCACCTGCCATTTTCTGACTGGTGGATAATTATTGTTTATTTTAAGTCTTGCATTCTTGTGTATATTATCGTAAAATACACATAAGATATCTTAATAAGAACCATTCGCAGTACCCATGATCTTTTAGATCGTACAGCTGAATGGTTCTTATTTTTTATTTCTTTGATAAACACCAATTATTTTTCTATCCTTGTACAATGCGATCTCTTCCAAAAAAGGAGAGATGTGTTGATCTGAACAGATTATTGACCTGCTCCATTATTTCGCCCTCTTTCAGCGGGCAATCCGTTATATCAAAAATAAAGTTTCCTGCCTGGCGCTTTTTCTTTTTTACCGCATTATACAGAACGTTTTTTCACCTGTGCTAATAGTCTTTAATTCAGATTCTCTGGTAACCCAGTTACCGAGTAATTCACTTTTTTGTGCCCTTTACTTTGTCGATAAATCAGGACGAGGATATCCAAGATGGGTATATGCCAGCACGGAAGCCATTCTTCCACGTGGAGTTCTGTTCAGAAAACCTGTCTGTAAAAGATAGGGTTCATAAACGTCTTCAAGTGTTCCGGAGTCTTCTCCTATCGATGCGGCAAGTGTTTCAAGCCCCACGGGTCCGCCCTGAAAATTCAGGATCAAGGTCTGGAGAATGCGGCGGTCCGTTTTATCAAGGCCATACTGATCTACTTCCAGAAGATCCAATGCAAAACAGGCAACATCGTAGGTGATCACACCGTTATACTTCACCTGGGCGAAATCACGCACTCTTTTCAGAAGACGGTTGGCCAGACGGGGAGTTCCTCTGGAGCGCTTGGCGATCTCGGCAGCTCCATTGGGTTCGATTTCCACGCCAAGCACCTGAGCGGAACGGAGAATGATCGTCGTCAGTTCTTTTTTATCATAAAATTCCAATCTCTGTGTTACGCCAAAACGATCACGAAGCGGTGCGGAAAGAAGACCTGCTCTCGTCGTAGCACCTACCAATGTAAACTTCGGCAGATCCAGACGAATCGAACGGGCGGATGCACCCTTGCCGATCATGATATCGATAGCAAAATCTTCCATCGCCGGGTAAAGAACCTCTTCTACCTGCCGGTTCAGTCTGTGTATCTCATCTACAAACAGTACATCTCCTTCCTGAAGGTTGTTCAGGATCGCAGCCATTTCGCCTGGTTTTTCAATCGCAGGACCTGATGTTACCTTCATATGTGTTCCCATCTCATTGGCAATGATTGCGGAAAGTGTAGTCTTTCCCAGTCCCGGAGGTCCATAAAACAGCACATGATCCAATGAATCATGACGTTGCTTTGCTGCTTCGATATAAATTTTCAGGGTATCTTTTGTTTTCTGTTGACCAATATACTCATCCAGACTCTGAGGCCTTAAATTTCCCTCCAGGGAAAAATCCTCTTCTGTAACATCTGTTGTAATGATCCTGTTCTCCATTTGCTATGCTCCGTTCTATTTCATTTCAGTGCGAGCATGTTTGCTCTTACTCACGGCGTTAAAAATTTTTCAGTGCAGCCCGAAGAATTGCTTCTACATCATCTGCCGGTATATCTTCCGGTACCTTTCGTACTGCACGAAGGGCATCTGCAGAACTGTATCCTAATGCGACAAGCGCCTCTACCGCTTCCTGACGACTATCCCTCAGATCAGAGGCTCCCTCGGCTGCTTCTTCCTGCTGATGCGCCAGTTTCAGCTCAAAAGCATCTTCCAGCTTCAGCTTGTCTTTCAGCTCCAGAATCATTTTCTGGGCTGTCTTTTTCCCGATTCCAGGTGCCTTAGAGATTGTTTTTACATCATCGGAAAGTACTGCAAAACGAAGCTCGTCTGCACTGATCCCGGAAAGGATACCCAGAGCGCCTTTAGGTCCGACTCCGTTGACACCGATCAGAAGCTTGAACATGCCAAGATCATCCTTCGAAAAAAAACCATATAGCTGTAGAATATCCTCCCGCACATAGAGAAAAGTATGGATTTTCTTTTCATCGCCTATCCGCGCTTTCCCAAGATCCTGTCCTGTCATATAAATCTCATAACCAATTCCACCATTTTCCACAACCAGACAATTTTCACCGATATCTGCTACAGTACCTTTTACAAAAGAAATCAAATCTCAAGGCTCCTTCCCTGAAACAGCTGAACATCTGTTTCCCATATGAACGCAATAGTAACATAATTTTCAAAAAAAATCAACCCGGAATACAATCTCCGGGTTGATATACAAATCTGTGATTCCTCTCGCTGTTTTCTATCACTGATTAAGGAAATCCTGATCCTCAAAATAATTGATCCGCATGGAAGAACGGACATCATGAAGCGTTGCGGCAGCTTTTTCCCTGGCAACCTCTGTACCAGCTTTCAGGATATCGAACACATCTTCGGTTCGCTGCTCCCACATTTTCCTTCTTTCACGGATCGGTCCAAGTTCTGCCTGCATAACATTATTCAGGAATTTCTTGACTTTCACATCACCAAGGCCACCTCTCTGATAGTGAGCCTTAAGTTCATCCAGATTCTGATACTCTGGCAGAAATTCAGCAAAATGTTCCTGACGGCTGAAAGCATCAAGATAGATAAATACCGGATTTCCCTCTACACGACCAGGATCCTGAACACGAAGATGATTCGGATCTGTAAACATGGACATGATCTTTTTCTTCACAACATCTTCTTCATCAGACAGATAGATGCAGTTTCCGAGAGATTTACTCATCTTAGCCTTTCCGTCAATTCCCGGAAGACGTAAGCATGCTTTATTGGAAGAAAGAACAATTTCCGGATCTGTCAGTGTGTCACCATAAACGGTATTGAATTTATGGACGATCTCCTTGCACTGCTCAAGCATCGGAAGCTGATCTTCACCTACCGGTACATGTGTTGCACGAAAGGCAGTAATATCAGCAGCCTGACTGATCGGATAGCAGAAAAAGCCTACCGGGATGCTGGCTTCAAAATTACGCATCTTAATCTCAGATTTAACGGTAGGATTACGCTGTACACGTGCTACAGTAACCAGATTCATATAATAAAAGGTAAGTTCTGTCAGCTCCGGGACCATGGACTGGATAAAAATATTGGATTTTTCCGGATCAAGCCCGCATGCCAGATAGTCCAGAGCAACCTGAAGAATATTATGACGTACTTTCTCCGGATGCTCCGCATTATCTGTGAGTGCCTGGGCATCTGCGATCATAATATAAATCTCATCATATAAGCCAGAATTCTGCAGCCTCACACGCTCTGCCAGGGATCCAACATAATGACCTACATGAAGGCGTCCCGTCGGGCGGTCGCCAGTTAAAATAATCTTACTCATGAATTTCGTTCTCCTTGAAGTATACTGAATATTTATGTTCTATTATAGCCCCTTGAAATTCACCGGTCAAATATTTTTAACCGGAAACTGCAATTTTCGTTGAAATATAACCAAAAATTTGTATGTATTTATTTTATTTATGCATTATCGGGCACAACATGCTTTATTCCAAAAAAAGAACTGCCATATCACTCGGAAAACTTTCGTGACAGGCAGTTCTTTTTGTTTTACAGAATCACATGTCTTGGGCAAACTTCCTTACATTTACCACAGCCTGTACACTTATCGTAATCAATGTGTGCACAGAAATCGGTAACTGTGATTGCCTCGGACGGACAGTTCTTCTCACATTTTTTACAGCCAATACAACCAAGCTCGCAGGCAGTTGTAACTGCCTTACCTTTTGCGTGGGAGCTGCAGGCTACACGTATCTGTTTGTCATATGGTACCAGTTCGATCAGGTGACGCGGACATTTGGCAACACATTTGCCGCAGGCTTTACATGCCTCCTGATCTACAACCGCAATACCATTCACTATATGGATCGCATCAAACGGACATGCCTTTACACAGCTTCCGAAGCCCATACATCCGAATGTACAGTCTTTTGCACCGCCGCCTGGGATGAAAGCCATCATCTCGCAGTCTTCCACACCTGTGTATTCATATTTCACGGTCGTCTTATCACAGGTTCCCGCACATTTTACAAAAGCAACCCGACGTGCCGTTTCTTTTACTTCCTGTCCCATGATCGCGCCGATCTTGGCTGCAACAGGAGCACCACCAACCGGACACTGATCTACAGGAGCTTCTCCCTTTGTAATTGCAGCAGCGAGTCCGGAACATCCCGGATATCCACAACCACCACAGTTATTTCCTGGAAGAACGCCGAGAATGGCTTCTTCCTTTTCATCTACCTTAACGGTTAATTTCTTGTCTGCAAGTCCGAGAAAGATACCAATGAATAAACCAGTACCGCCGACAATGACTGCAGCCATAATAATTCCTGTTATACTCATGCTCTTCTTCCTCCTATACGATTCCGGAGAATCCAAAGAATGCAATAGCCATCAGTGCTGCTGTAAGCAGAACGATCGGCATACCCTGGAAGGATTCCGGAATATCGTTGTATTCCATTTTTTCACGGATTCCCGCAAGTAATACAATTGCGATCAGGTAACCTACACCTGTGGCAAATCCGTTGACAACACTTTCAAGAATGCTGTATTCATATTTGACATTGTTCAGTGCTACACCAAGAACTGCACAGTTTGTTGTGATCAGAGGAAGGTATACACCAAGTGCCTTGTAAAGGGATGGTACAAATTTCTTGAGAAACATTTCTACGATCTGTACCAGTGCCGCGATAACCAGGATAAATACGATCGTTTTCAGATACTCAAAATGGGTCGGTACCAGGATAAATTTATAAAGCAGTCCTGCAACAAAGGATGCAATGGTAATAACGAATACAACCGCACCACCCATGCCGGCTGCAGTTTCTGTCTTCTTGGATACTCCAAGGAAAGAACAGATTCCCAGGAACTGACTTAATACAACGTTACTGCAGAGTGCAGAACCAATTGCGATCAACATCAAGCTTGCCATCTTCTATTCCCCCTTTTTATTCTTTGTCGGAAGGACATCCGCCGCAGGTCGCACAATTGGAGCCGCAGCCGGACTGGATCTTGGAAACATCTTTGCCCTTCTTTGCCATGTTGATCTTTACTTTATTCTGGATCGCTGCAAGTCCGGCAAGAACCAGAAATGCTCCAGGTGCAAGGATAAAGATAGTGATCGGGGTATAGCCGGCAGCACCGGTAGCTGCATCAGCAACCGGAATGATCTGTGCTCCGAAAGCCTTTCCGGAACCAAGAATCTCTCTTACAAGACCAATGGCAACCAGGCCTACGGTAAAGCCAAGACCCATTCCAAGTCCGTCAAAGATAGACGGAAGGACAGGATTCTTGGAAGCATAACTCTCTGCACGTCCCAGAATGATACAGTTAACAACGATCAGTGGAATGTAAATTCCAAGTGACTCATAAAGAGAAGGAGTAAAGCCCTCCATCAGAAACTGTACGATAGTTACAAATGATGCTACAACTACGATAAAGGCCGGCATTCTGACAGAATCCGGGATAACCTTACGCAGCATGGAAATGAGCATATTTGACATAACCAGAACTACGGTTGTGGAAAGTCCCATACCGATACCATTGATCGCAGAAGTCGTTACCGCAAGGGTAGGACACATACCAAGCATCAGGACGAAAATCGGATTTTCGGTTATAATGCCGTTTTTTAATCTTTCACCACAATTATTCATATTCAACTACCCTCCTAAAATGCGTTTTTGCAATAGCCGATAGCTGTATTGACTGCACCGGTAAAAGCTCTGGATGTGATGGTCGCACCACTGATAGCATCAATAGGCTCACCTTCGCCGCCGTCCTTGGATACATAGAATTTATCGGTATTCTTTCCAACATACTGTTCCTGGAACTTCGCTTCTGTAGCACGCATTCCAAGTCCGGCAGTCTCACTGATAGAAAGAATGGAAACGCCGCTGACAGTACCGTCTTTTGTTACACCAACTGTGATCTGGATATCACCGCCGTAACCCTCTTTATCGGTTACAGTTACCACATAGCCTTCATCTGCTGCTTCACAGACTTCATCTACGGTTGCCTTGATTCCAAGATCTGCAACTGTTTTATCTGCAGCTTCCTTGTCTACATCTACAGCTTTAAAATCTTCCAGGCTTACATCACTGAATACAGTCTGCCATGCTTCCTTTTTTGCCTGTTCCTCGGTTCTTGCAATGGGTTCTTTGGTAACTTCGTAAACCAGTCCAAGGCCAAGGCCGGCAACTACTGTAATGATCGTAAGGATCAATGTATTTCTGATAATCTTACCCATTATTTTTTGCCTCCTTTTCCAAAAGCAACCGGTTTTGTTACTTTTTCAATAAGCGGAACCAGAAGATTGCAGAAAATGATCGCATAGGAAACGCCCTCTGCGGAACCACCAAAAAGACGGAATACCGCTGTCACGATACCGAGGCAACAGCCATATACCAGCTGACCTTTCGGAGTGATCGGAGTTGTTACATAATCTGTTGCCATAAACCAGGCTCCAAGCATCAGACCTCCTCCAAAGATATGGCTGAAAAGATAGTTTACATCAAAGCCTTTGCCGGTTCCCAGCATATAGAAAATGACAAATACTGCAAAACTTCCAATATATGTAAGAGGTACCTTCAGATCAATGATCTTAAATGCGAGAAGGATCACTGCACCGATGAGGATCGCCAGGGCAGAAGTCTCACCGATCGTACCCTGGATATTACCAAGGAACAGATTCTTTACGGGAATAGAAGTCCCCTCAATGAATCCCTGGTTTTTAAGTGCTGTCAGAGGTGTTGCCTGTGTAACTGCATCTACAACAGCATGGGAGCTTTTGGAAACTGCAAAGTTAGTCATTTTTCCGGCAAAAGAGATCATAAGGAAACATCTTCCTGCAAGAGCCGGGTTCATAAAGTTCTGTCCAAGTCCACCGAACAGCTGTTTTGCAACAATGATCGCAAAAGCACTGCCAAGGATCGGCATCCAGATTGGAATCTGGGGCGGCATGTTCAGTGCAAGCAGAAGTCCTGTTACAACTGCACTGAAATCAGTAGTTGTATTTTTTTTATGCATCAGGCGGTCGTAGAGCCATTCAAAAAACACACTGGATGCAACCGTCGCCAGCACTACAAGAAGTGCATGCACTCCAAAGTTCCAGATACCGAAAAGTGTTGTCGGCAGAAGTGCGATCACTACCAGCTGCATGATACGGCTGGGGGTCATTTTATCCCTGATATGGGGATTAGATGATACGTTATACATTTGTTCCATTGTTATTCCTCCCCCTATTTCTTTTTCTTGCGCTCTGCAAGAACCATTTTTCTCATAGATTTAATACTCTGAGTCAGAGGTCGTTTGGCCGGACAGATGTAACTGCAGCAGCCGCACTCGCAGCATTCCATACCATCCATCTTTTCGAAGCCTGCCATATCACCATGTTCTGCAAGAGTTGCAAGGCGGGCCGGAACCACATGGCCCGGACAGACGCTCACACAACGTCCGCAATTGATACATGCAGTCTGGATCTGCTTCGCTTCGGAGACTGCGTCACGCTCCAGGAAAAGCAGGGAAGAAGTTGTCTTCGTACATGGAATATGAAGATCATACAGCGCAAATCCCATCATCGGTCCACCGGAGATTGCTTTCGCGATCTTTTCCTTCAGTCCTCCTGCAGCATCTACCAGTTCAGACAGATCTGTTCCTGTAAGAACAGAAAAGTTCTTCGGTGTACGGATACCGTCTCCGGTAACAGTTACATTACGGCTGATGACAGGCTGTCCAAGGATTACTGCCTTATAAACAGAAGTAACGGTCTCTACGTTATCAACCACGCATCCTACGTCTGCCGGAAGCATGGTGGAATTGATCTCTCTGCCTGTTACCGCATAGATCAGTGTACGCTCACCACCCTGAGGGTATTTAGTCTTAAGCTCTTTTACTTCCATACGCTCTTTGCCTTTGATAGCTTCTTTCATCCTGGCAATACAATCCGGTTTGTTGTCCTCGATACAGATACATCCCACTGCCTTCGGAAAAGCTTTCAGAATCACTTCCAGACCACCTACTATACTTTCCGGTTCTTCCATCATCCTGCGGTAGTCACTGGTGATATAAGGCTCACATTCCGCACCGTTGACCAAAATATAATCGATCTTGTCAGGTTCCTTTGGTGAAAGCTTTACATGTGTCGGGAAACCTGCACCACCCTGACCAACAACTCCGCCTTCCTGAATCCTTTTCAGGATATCTTCCCTGGAAAGATCAGAAAGTGCAGCAGGCGTATATTCCACAGATTCATACAGACCGTCATTCTCGATAATGATCGCATCACCCATAGCGCCTACTGCAGTCAGACGTTTCTCAATTCCCTTTACGGTTCCTGATACAGACGAGTGTATCGGTGCGGAAACAAATCCTCCTGCTTCTGCGATTTTCTGTCCTGCAAGCACATGATCACCTTTTTTTACGATCGGCTTGGCCGGAGCTCCGATGTGCTGAGAAACAAGAATTGCCAGATCTCCCTTCGGCAAATACTTCTCGACAGGACAGTTTTTTGACAAATCTTTGCCGTCATTAGGATGGATACCACCCCTGAAGGTTAAAAATGCCATAGATCTCATCTCCTCCTTTATTTTTTACAAGTACATGTACATAGTATTTCTGCGTTGCGCACATACTCATTTTTAAAGTTGATTCCGTGTTTCTGATTTTCCTTTTCTTATTTCATCTTTCATCCAAGACAAACAAGATATATTTCGCTCACATAAAACATCTCGCGAAACTTTACCAGTGAACAGTAACACAAAATAGCTTCTGTTCTGAGCAGGATATGTATGAAAGATTGAATCCAGACACGATCCTGTGATATACTTCGGTAGAAGATATTCACCAGCTCATAAAAAGCTGTAAATGAATGACCAATTTATGAAGTGATAATAGTCATTTTTCCACTGTCAATCCCCACATAAATCCAGTACCATTTCCTGTTTTTTATCATCAACTCTACTAATAACTATAACTCATTTCACTTTAAATTGCACTATTGAAAAACAGTTTTTTTGTGTATAATCAGATACAATCCATAAAGGAGAAAATTAACATGATCGTTAAAAAAATGCCGATTTTACAAGGGTTTCCAGCCTTTGAGACTGTTAAAAAATTGACTAAAACCCAGAGCGTTTCAGAGCGTTTTGTACCGCTTTTCTATGATATTGAAACTACAGGACTATCACGAAATTCCACTTTTCTGTATCTGATCGGTGCTGTAGCCTACGAAGGAAATAACTGGCAGATGTACCAGTGGATGATCGAAAACAAAGAGGAAGAACCTGAACTTCTGAAAGCATTTGCTGTATTTCTTCAGGATTTTTCATGTACGATCCAGTATAACGGTGACAGCTTTGACCAGCCTTATCTGGATGCACGATATCAGATCCACGGACTCTCTTCCCCTTTTACAAAGCTGCCTTCGCTGGACCTTTACCGGGAACTAAAGCCGCTCAAGGGACTTTTGAAGCTTTCCCGGATGAATCAGCCTTCTATGGAATCATTCCTCGGTATCACTGAACGAAACTACTGTGATGGAGGTGCCTGCATCCGTCTTTACAAACAATTCGCTTCCGGAAAGAAACCGGAAGCTGCTGAGATCGTTATGGGACACAATCAGGAAGATCTTCTTGGACTTGGAAAAATTTTCTCCATGCTGTCCTATCTTGCTCTTTTCAATGAAGATTACGAAGCACTGGATTGTGAAATTCAAGACAATCAATTGGTCTTTACAATTAAAACTCATTACGATCTGCCTGTTGAATTTTCAAATCATAGTGAAGAATTCTACATATTCGGACGAAATAACCGTGTCCGTCTTCTTGTGAAGCTTCAAAATGGACGTTTAAAGCAATATTATTCCAATTATAAGGATTACGATTACATCCCTTCGGAAGACACAGCCATACCAAAAACCTTAAGTGCCTGCATGGACAAAAAGCTCCGAAGACCTGCCAAAAGGGAAAACTGTTATACCTGGTTCCCTGTAACAGAAGCTTTTCTGCATGATCCTTTAAAACAGAAAACCTATCTGAAACACTGCCTGCCATATTATCTTTCTGTTCTTAAATAATATCTCTGTTACGCAATTCCAATCAAAAAAAAGGCCGTCACAATAAATGTGACGGCCTCTGAGATTCAAAATATTCAACTGCTGTACAGCTTCTGAGAAATTACTCCTCTGTCTGCTCTGCAGAATTATCCTCAAGTGCTTTCATGCTGAGGCTGATCTTTCTGTCTTCGCCATTGAAATCAACAACCTTAGCCTCGATCTCCTGACCGATGGAAAGTACATCAGATGGTTTCGCAACGTGCTCTCTGGAGATCTGAGATACATGAAGAAGAGCATCTACTCCAGGTGCAAGTTCAACAAATGCACCGAAATCTGTCATACGTGCAACTTTGCCCTTTACTACGTTTCCTACTGCGAAGTCCTCAGCAGCTGTAAGCCATGGGTTCTCCTCCGGGAATTTAAGGGAAAGTGCGATCTTGTCTCCGTTGATATCTTTGATAAGAACTGTAACTTTATCACCTACGTTGAATACCTTCTTCGGGTTCTCTACTCTGCCCCAGGACATCTCAGAGATGTGAAGAAGTCCGTCTGCTCCGCCGAGGTCGATGAATGCACCGAAATCTGTAACATTCTTAACAACACCCTCAACTTTATCGCCTACGTTGATCTTAGCAAGAAGCTCTTTCTGTTTCTCAGCTTTCTCAGCAAGAAGAAGCTGTTTGCGGTTACCGATGATACGGCGTCTTCTTGGGTTGAACTCTGTGATAACGAACTCGATCTCCTGATCTGCATATTTGGAAAGATCTTTCTCATATGTGTCAGATACAAGGCTTGCAGGAATGAATACTCTTGCTTCCTCAACATTGACACAAAGACCACCGTCAAGTACCTGTGTTACAGGAGCCTTCAGAACCTCCTGGTTCTCGAATGCCTCCTCAAGACGTTTGTTGCCTTTCTCTGCTGCAAGACGTTTGTAGGTAAGTGTAACCTGTCCCTCTCCGTCGTTTACTTTGAGAACCTTTGCTTCCATGGTATCGCCAGGTTTAACAACGTCTGTAAGCACAACGCTTGAATCGTTTGTGTACTCGTTCTTTGTGATGATACCGTCTGCTTTATAGCCGATATTCAGGATGATCTCATCATCTTTAACATCGATGACGGTACCCTGTACGATCTCTCCATTTCTGATTGTTTTTACGGAATCTTCCAGCATCTGTTCAAAACTTAACTCTGACATGTTCTTGAACCTCCTCAATAATTTTCTTTGGGGTGGAAGCCCCTGCTGTAATACCTACACAACTACTGCATTGGAACATTTCAGAATCCAAGTCTACAGGTGTTTGTATATAGTAAGTATTTCCACATTCCTTTTTACATATTTCAAACAGCTTTTGAGTATTGGAGCTATGTCGGCCGCCTACGACCAACATAGTGTCTACCTCTCCGGCTATCGCTTTAGCTTCTTTCTGCCGTTCTTCGGTAGCATTACAAATAGTGTTTAAAATATTTAAAATATTTAAAACATTATTATCATAACTCTTTTTGCGGAGAATTTCAACTAATTCTTGAAATTTGTTGTAATTAAATGTCGTCTGGGACACTACACATACTTCTTTTTCCGGAGAAATATTGAATTTCTCAGCATCCTCAGCATTTCTGATCACTGTATATGGTCCCTGACACCATCCGCAGATCCCCTGGACTTCCGGATGGTCCGGATCACCGATGATCACAATATGCGCGCCTCTGGAGCTTTCTCTCTCAACGATCTTGTGAATCTTCAGCACAAAGGGACAGGTAACATCTACATAACCGAGACCATATTTTTTGATCGTGTTATAAACCTTGCGGCCTACTCCGTGAGAGCGGATCACAACAGTGCCGCCCTTCAGGCTGCCAAGTTCCTCCTCACAGATCACAGCCACACCTTTTTTTTCGAGATCTGAAACAACCTCCTCATTATGGATGATGGGGCCCAGTGTATAAATCGGTGCTGCATCGGAACCGATCAGCTCATAAACACGGTCAACTGCTCTTTGTACGCCGAAACAGAAGCCGGCGGTCTCTGCAACTTTTATGTTCATCTATTCACCCTATTTCTGTATACGGAAAGGATACTCTCAACCACTTCGTCAATTCCCATCTCAGATGAATCAACAAGAACAGCGTCCTCTGCTTTCTTAAGCGGAGAAACTGCACGGTTCATATCTCTCTCATCTCTGTCAACGATATCTTTCAGGATCTCATCCATATCACAGGCTTCGCCCTTCTCTGTAAGCTCCAGATATCGTCTGATGGCACGTGTCTTTGCACTTGCAGTCAGAAAGATCTTTACTTCCGCATTCGGAAGAATGGTGGTTCCGATATCTCTTCCATCCATAACTACATTATTTTCGGCTGCAAGATTGCGCTGCAGCTTCAGAAGATGTGTGCGCACCTCTGGATTTGCTGAGCTTACAGATGCCATATTTCCTACCTCTTCCTTACGAAGGAACGCTGTTACGTTCTTTCCGTTAAGGATCACCTGCTGTTCACCGTTCTCATAACGGATAGAGATATCCGCATCGTGACAGGCTTCAGAGATTTTTTCGTCACCGCTGATCCCTTTTTCCAGAAGATAAAGTGCCATGGCACGGTACATTGCCCCTGTATCTACATAAATAAAGGACAGCTCCTTTGCCACTTTTTTTGCAATTGTGCTTTTTCCTGCACCTGCCGGTCCGTCAATTGCAATATTAATACCCATAATTGTTGCTCCTTCCTCTTTTCTGTTATTCAATCGCCTGAGCTGCCGCATACGCTGTAGACCATGCGATCTGAAGATTATAGCCACCGGTCACTGCATCCAGATCCAGTACTTCACCTGTAAAATACAGATTTTTTATTTTTTTGGATTCCATTGTGGATGGCTGTATCTCTTTTACTGACACACCGCCTCTTGTGATGATTGCTTCCTTAAACTCTCCCATTCCCGTGATCGTAAACGGAAAAGCCTTGATCAGACGGCCAAAAGCCTGACGCTCTTCCCTGGAGATCTCATGTACCGGTTTTTCCCCGGGGATACCGCCAATTTCGATCATGATCGGAGTCAGAGAAGACGGAAAAAGAACACCGATCACATTTTTAAACTGTTTGTTATGATTTGCATCAAATTCACGCAGGATCCGGGCGTCAAGCTGTTCTGCATCAAGCGCCGGCTTCAGATCCAGGAAAGCCTCCAAAGGCTCCTTTTCCAGCTTTTTGCCGATCTGTGCACTGGCGGAAAGTATCAGCGGTCCTGTCACTCCGAAATGAGTAAACATCATCTCGCCGAAGTCTTTATAGAGAACTTTTTTGCCGGATTTTACTGTAAGCTCCACATTCCGAAGGGAAAGGCCCTGAAGTTTGGAGACATAATCTTCTTTTGCCACCAATGGCACCAGTGATGGTGACTGGGAAACAACTTTATGCCCCGTCTCAGCAGCAAAACGGTATCCGTCTCCTGTGGAACCTGTGGACGGGTAGGAAAGCCCTCCTGTGGCAACTACCACAGTATCCGCTTCAAAAAAATCACCGTCCGAAAGTAATACACCAGTAACTTTTTCATCCCGTGTACAAACTTCCTTTACCTCTGTATGAAGATGAATCTGCGCTCCGGCTTTTTTCAGTTCCCGTTCAAGAGCACGGATAATATCTGATGAATGATCCGATACCGGAAAAACCCGGTTTCCACGCTCTGTTTTCAGCGGCACTCCTGCTTCCTCAAAAAATTCCATCACATCTCTGCTTCCATAGGTGTAGAAAGCGCTGTAAAGAAATTTGCGATTTGACATCACTGCCGGAAAAAGCTCTTCGGTATCGGAATCATTGGTGACGTTGCACCGTCCCTTTCCGGTGATAAAAAGCTTTTTTCCGAGTTTCTCATTTTTTTCCAGTATGTGAACCTGGTGTCCTCTGCGCGCAGCATATACACCGCAGAGCATTCCGGCGGCACCGCCGCCTATGATCGCAACTTTGGACATTACCTGTTATCCTGCCTTTTTTATCTTTTTTATGCACAAAGGAGCCTGCATACAGCAAGCTCCTTTTCCTGTTTTGAAATGCATCTGCATTTCTATGTGTGCTTTATACCGGGTATGCGCCGTTCTTGGTATCTGCTACAGTCTCATCAACTTTTGTCTTCTGAGCCTGGCGATATTTAAAGAAGTCCATGGCAACCTGCGGGAACAGTGCATATGTGAGAACATCCTCATCCTGCTCCTTGTACTGTGCCATCTCGCTCTCAAGCTTATCAAGCTCATCCTCCAGAAGATCTGCCGGACGGCATGTGATCGGTTCAATATCTCCGATACATTTTTTCTGTACTTCCGGATTGAACGGTCTGGCTGTTGCGCCATACTTACCACTTAACACGTCTTTTGTCTCTTTTGTGACAACCTTGTAACGCTCGCCCATGATCACGTTAAATACAGCCTGTGTACCAACGATCTGAGAGGACGGTGTAACAAGCGGTGGCTCACCAAGGTCTTTACGTACACGCGGAACTTCCTCAAGTACTTCGTAGAATTTATCCTCGGCATGCTGCTCTTTCAGCTGTGATGTCAGGTTGGAAAGCATTCCGCCTGGTACCTGATACAGAAGAGTCTTGATATTTACACCAAGGTTCTTCGGATTGAGAAGACCTGTATCAAGAGCCTCATCACGCATCGGACGGAAGTAGTCAGCGATCTCAGCGAGAAGCTGCTGATCAAATCCTGTATCATATGGTGTTCCCTTGAAGGTCTCAACCATAACCTCTGTTGCCGGCTGGGATGTTCCAAGAGCAAACGGAGACATTGCTGTGTCGATGATGTCAACACCTGCCTCTACTGCCTTCATATATGTCATGGAAGCAACACCGGATGTATAGTGAGAATGAAGATCGATCGGGATCTTAACAGTCTCTTTGAGAGCCTGAACAAGCTCTGTAGCCTTGTACGGAACAAGAAGTCCTGCCATATCTTTGATACAGATGGAATCTGCACCCATATCTTCGATACGTTTTGCAAGATCTGTCCAGTAATCAAGTGTGTAAGCATCACCAAGTGTGTAAGCCATTGCAACCTGTGCATGTGCTTTCTCCTTGTTTGCTGCTTTTACAGCTGTCTGAAGGTTACGAAGGTCATTCATACAGTCAAAGATACGGATGATATCGATACCGTTAGCTGCGGATTTCTGTACAAAATACTCTACTACATCATCTGCATATGGACGATATCCAAGGATGTTCTGTCCACGGAACAGCATCTGAAGCTTTGTGTTTTTGAAACCGTCACGAAGTTTACGAAGTCTTTCCCACGGATCCTCTTTCAGGAAACGTAAGGAAGCATCGAAAGTAGCACCGCCCCAGCACTCTACTGCATAGTAGCCGACTTTGTCAAGCTTCTCAATGATCGGAAGCATCTGCTCTGTGCTCATACGTGTAGCGATCAGGGACTGATGAGCGTCACGCAGGATCGTTTCCACAACTTTCACAGGTTTTTTCTCTATTTCTGCCATAATTATTCTCCTTACAAATTTTTATAAGACAATGGGTTAGACACCAAAGATCGCCATAAATGTACCGGCAGCAACCGCTGTACCGATAACACCAGCAACGTTCGGTCCCATCGCATGCATCAGCAGGAAGTTTGTAGGATCTGCCTCAGCACCAACCTTCTGGGATACACGGGCTGCCATAGGAACGGCAGAAACACCGGCTGATCCGATCAGAGGATTGATCTTTCCGTGAGTAACCTTGCAGAGAAGCTTACCAAGCATAACACCACCAAAAGTACCGCAGGCAAAGGCAACAAGACCAAGAACTACGATCTTCAGTGTATCTACGTTCAGGAACGCCTCAGCACTTGTGGAAGCGCCTACAGATGTTCCAAGAAGGATTACTACGATGTACATAAGAGCGTTGGAAGCTGTTTCAGAAAGCTGTTTAACAACTCCGGACTCACGGAACAGGTTTCCGAGCATCAGCATACCAACAAGAGGAGCTGTTGTCGGAAGGATCAGGCAAACAACGATTGTGATAACGATCGGGAAAAGGATCTTCTCAAGTTTTGTAACAGGACGGAGCTGCGCCATTTTGATCTTACGCTCTTCCTCTGTTGTGAACGCCTTCATGATCGGAGGCTGGATGATCGGTACCAGGGACATATAGGAATATGCTGCCACTGCGATCGGTCCCATAAGAGAAGACTGTCCAAGCTTACCTGCAAGGAAAATGGAAGTCGGGCCGTCAGCACCACCAATGATAGAGATCGCTGCTGCTGCTTTACCATTAAATCCAAGGAAAATTGCAAGGAAGTATGCAAGGTAAATACCAAGCTGTGCAGCTGCTCCCATCAGGAAGCTGATCGGGTTTGCGATCAGCGGACCGAAGTCTGTCATCGCACCGACACCCAGGAAGATCAGTGAAGGAAGAATACTCCACTCATCCATTAAGTAAAAATAATGAAGAAGTCCGCCAACGCCATTGGATGAATCCTCAATGCTCAGCATAATGTCCGGATAAATATTTACCAGAAGCATACCAAAAGCGATTGGAACCAACAGCAGCGGCTCAAAACCATGTTTAATGGCAAGATATAAGAACACACATGCCACTGCGATCATCAGGTAGTTTCCCCAGGTAAGGTTGAAAAATGCTGTCTGATGGATCAGGTTTGACAGGGTATTTGTTACATAAGACATTTGTCTACCTCCTGTTTAGTTCATTGTTGCAAGAGTATCTCCATTTTCAACGGCAGCACCCTCTGCAACATCGATGCTGGCGATCGTTCCGTCCTGAGGAGCAACAACCGGGATCTCCATCTTCATGGACTCAACGATCACTACGCTGTCACCAGCTTTTACGCTCTGTCCAACAGATGCAACGATTTTTACAACTTTTCCAGGAACCGCTGCGGAAACCTTAACAGAACCTGCGCCTGCTGCCGGAGCTGCTGCCTTTGGTGCTGCTGCAGGAGCTGCCTTAGGAGCCGGAGCTGCTGCTTTTGGTGCTGCTGCAACTGGAGCTGCTGCGTTTCCGTTCTCTTCTACAGTAACTTCATATGCTGTTCCGTTAACAGTAATTGTATAACTCTTCATTTTAAAATCCTCCTAAATAATGATTATCTTTTTCTGCGGTTGACTTTGCGGATGGAACGTACCACAAATCCGTCTGTGCTTGTCTTGCCTTCAGAAGCAGCGATTGCTGCAGCGATCACGGCAATAAGCTCACCATCATCTGTTACATCCTCAACAGCAGGCTCAGCAACTGGTGCTGCAACAACTGGCGCCGGAGCTGCGGCTGCCGGAGCCGGTGCGCTCTCTTTTTTCTTTCCTTCCACAAGTCCGGGAATATATTTGAAAAGAGAGATCACGAAGATCAGGAATACCAGGATCACAAATACGGTTCCAAGCCCCATCACTGTGTTCATGGCTGCCTTCTCCATGTTCTGTGCCAGTGTATAATTCACATCAACTGTAAGAGAAGTCGGGGTTCCTGATTTATCAAATACATAAGTGAAATTCGCTTTGTTTTTCTCGAAGGATACCGGAACAACAACAGTATACTGATCATCGGAATACTCCACTGTGATATCTTTCTCATTGATATCACCTTTTTTCTCACCAAGCTCTTCTCTGGAGCCGTCCCATGCACTTGCAGCACTCTGTGTGAAAGCATCCTCTGATTCCAGATATCCCTGGATATCATCCTCAGACATTGCGATGATCGCATCCGTCAGGCCCTTGGTTGTTGTGACAAGCTGACTCTTTACAGAATCATCAATCTCATCAGCAGCCCATGCAGTAGCTGTGCATCCGATCAGAAGTGCTGCCACGCAAAGAAGTGCCATGCAGACAGAAGAGATCTTTTTATAAAACTGTCTCATACGCTCACCTCACTTAGACTGTTCCATGCTTTTTGGATGGACGGTCTTCCCTTTTTGTGAACAGCATCTCAAAAGCACCGATTACATATTTTCTTGTATCTTCTGCTTTGATCACAGTATCCACATATCCTCTTGCTGCTGCAGATGCGATACCGTTCTGGAGTTCTTTGTACTCAGCTGCCTTCTCATTCAGTGTAGAAGCGTCAGCTCCCTCATACATGATCTTTGCTGCAAGGGAAGCATCCATCATACCGATCTCAGCTGTATCCCATGCATAAACCATATCTGCTCCGACAGATTTGCTGTTCATGGCAACGTATGCAGTTCCGTATGCTTTACCAATTACAATATTTACCTTCGGTACAGTTGCAGATGCAAAAGCATGTACCATCTCACCTACAGATTTAGCCATCATCTTCTCATTGCAGAGTGTAGCTTTAAATCCTGTTACATTAGTAAGAGTAAGTACCGGAATCTCAAAAGCATCACAGAATTTTACGAAGTCTGCTGCTTTTCTTGCACCTCTTGCAGAAAGAGTTCCGTCGGAAATCTCTGTCTTATTGCCATCAGCATCGTAAGATTCACTTCTGTTTGCAACAGCGCCAACAGTAGCACCGTTCAGACGAAGGAAGCCTGTTACGACATCCTGGCCGTAAGCTGCCTTTGTTTCAAAAAACTCACCATTATCAGCGATTCTTGACAGCGCAATAGCTGTGTCGCCTGTGCAGCCTGCGATATCATCACATACTCTGTTCAGGTCATCTGTGCATTCCTTGAAGCTGTCATTGTCTTCATTATTTTCCGGAAGCATGCTGATCAGTGTGCGGATCTGTCCGAGGATCTCCTCTTCTGTTCCGATGCCGTCAACAAGTCCTGTCTCCTCACTCTGGAACTGTGCGGAAGCTGAATCGCATTTTTCCACTCTGTTTCCTTCCAGTGCATTAGGAGTGTTTACAAACAGTCTGCCCTTCTTCTCCTCTACAAATGTAAAGTCTGTAAGAGCCGGTACAACTGCCATTCCACCGCCGCATGTTCCGAAAACAGCAGTGATCTGTGGAATAACACCGGATGCCAGTGTCTGTTTCAGATAGATCTCACCAAATGCCTCAAGTGCATCGGTAGCCTCCTGAAGACGAAGTCCCGCACAGTCTACAAGACCGATAACAGGTGCTCCAACTTTCAGAGCGAGATCATAAATTTTGGCGATCTTTTTGGCATGCATCTCACCAACTGTTCCGTTCAGTACAGATGCATCCTGGCTGTATACATACACCAGACTGCCGTCAATCACACCATATCCGGTGATCACACCGTCTGAAGGTGCTTTTTTTTCAGTCATGTTGAAATCCGTAGCTCTGGCTGTGACAGCCTGTCCGATCTCAACAAAACTGTTGGCGTCAAGCAGGGAATCAATCCTTGCGGCCGCTACGCTTTGTGTCGCATTACTCATTATACTATGCCCTCCATTTTTTTATTAATATAACCAAAAATTCAGCCGAGTATAATTGTACCTTTTTTTTGCAGAAAATTCAATACTTTTCGTCACGAACGTTAAAAAATTAACCCCTGACATATGCCAGGGGTCGCTAAATTAATGGAAATAATCCTCAAATACTTTATCCACATACCATTTATAGGTAATTCTGTCGATTTTGTCATCGGCGGTTACAAGGCAGGAAAGGAGTTCTTTTCCGTTGAGCTTTGCATGGAGTGTACCGATCTTCTGGTTTTTCTGTATTGGTGCCGGGAGCTTATCCGGAAGCTCCGTTTCCCATGTGATCGTTTCTGTTTTTTTCAGAAGATATCTTTTCTCACGATCTTTTTCAGAAAGTACTGCGTGTATTTTCAGCATGACCTGTTTTGGAGGATATCCTGAACGATCGGACTTTTGCGGATATGGATCTTCTTTTCCCGGTGCTGCTTCTGTTACCGGGATCTCCGGCAGCTGCGGAAGCTCCGGCAGCATTGAATAATGATAGTTTTCCCTGCCATAAGACAGAAGCTTCCTGGTATCGATCCATTTGTAATTTTTATTTCCAGGCCATCCGCATCCCAGAAGAGCCACGATAAATAATCGCTCGTCCTGTCGGACTGCGCAGACATAACAATATCCGGCATTTCCTGTAAATCCTGTTTTTCCGGAGATCACTCCTGTTTCCATATCCAGGAAAGCATTGGTATTATGTACCGAATAATGCTTTTTTCCTGAGATATCCGTGAAAGTATAATCTCTTGTCTGGGTGATATGGACAAATGTTGCATTTTTTATTGCATACGCCATGATCAGGGCAAGATCCCGGGCTGTTGTATGATGGATACCGCCTTCATCTTCTCCATCCAGACCATTAGGTGTAACAAAATGTGTGTCTTTACATCCCAGCTCTTTTGCTTTTTCATTCATCTTCTCTGCAAAAGCTTCAACGGAGCCGCTGATATGTTCCGCGATCGCCACAGCGGAATCATTATGACTTTTCAGCATCAGTGAATAGAGAAGATCCTCCAGATAAAACTGCTGTCCTTCCCGCATGCCAAGACGTGTCTGTGGCTGAGATGCCGCATTCCCGGAAACCTGCACGTAATCATCTCCCTTTGCCAGCTCCAAAGCAAGAATACAGGTCATTACCTTTGTTGTACTGGCATTTGGCCGTCCTTTGTAGGCTTCTTTTCCGTACAGCACGCGGCCGGTCTCCCCATCCATGAGAACTGCAGAAAGTGCATATAGATTTTCGTCATCTGCCGCCTTTATCGGAAAGATCTGACAAATAATAAGGACCGCTGTCATCAGCACGACAGCGGCCATACGCCGTTTGCTCATAATGCATCACCCCGTACACCATTCATATAACTGTTTACAGTAACCGTTATATTTAATTTTATGCGGAGATAGCATTCGGATATCACTTGTATCTATTGTCTGCCGGGATCGATCATCCGTTAAAAGTCAGATCCCATCTGTCAGAAAGATGTCCTGGCCTGACTGCAAGTAAAGCAAGCTCTTCCAACATATCCGGTGCCTTGGCAAGTGCCTCTTCCATCAGACTGTCCAGCTTAAGAAGCTCATCTTTGCAGTCGATCTCCGGCTCCGGGCTCATAAAAAAATCGGTAATAAACGCAGATCTCTTTTTTCCTGCGGGGGAAAGGGCATGTTCCGAAAGGCGTCTCTTCCTTCCTCCATCGTCACATACCAAAATACAGGTGAATATCTTCATCATTTTCAATGACAGATAAATGTTCCAGGTACGGATTGCCGGCAATACCTGGTGGATCGTCCATGCACTGAGAAAACTGGCACGGATCCCATGAGACGGATAAAAACGCAATGGATCTTTGCCGGTTTCATACATCAGCATACGATCAAATTCCTTCTCAAAGAGCGTATGTGAGACTTTCCCTTCGGCAGCTACCTGATTGACGTAAGGATGACAAGTAGAATCCAGGATATAATGACATCCGAACCCCAGCAGGTAGGCCATCAGTGCAGGATTTTTTTCCTCCCGGACCTTCGCCATTCCCTTTTCAAAGAATTCTCTTGCTTTCCGTCCGTGCATCTGCACTCCGTACTGTGTCACCGGATTTTTGGATATAAAATAATAAAACAGGATATCCGGACCATGCTGTCCGATCCGGTACAGATTTCCGTTGCTTCGAATCAGATGCTGTAATTTTGCGGAAAGTTTCCGGTAAACCCTTTTTCCAAAAAGATCATGTGCGTATGTTGTGGGCATTTTTGTCACTCCTCTTCTGTTTCCTGATCTGTCCGGCAGGTCCCGGCAAACCGACATCTGTCCGTGTTATTTGTTATACGTCCAGCTTCAGCTGGATCTCTTCCTCTGCTTCCGCCTTGAAATCCTCCAGCTGGACCGGATCCATTTCCGGAAGATCTTCCAGCCCCTGGACACCAAAGCAACGCAGAAATTCTTCGGTGGTTCCCAGGAGGATCGGGCGACCCGGAGCATCCAGACGTCCAAGTTCTCTCACCAGATCATAATCCATCAGCTTATTGATGGCATGATCACATTTTACCCCTCGGATCTTTTCGATTTCTGCTTTTGTAACAGGCTGTTTGTAGGCAATGATCGAAAGGGTCTCAAGCATAACATCTGTCAGCGTGGGTTTCTTTGGCTGCGCTGCGATCCGGATAAGAGAATCATAGTATTCTTTTTTTGTACAAAGCTGAAAGGAGTTTTCGAGCTCTATGATCTGGATCCCCCGCTCTTCTTCCTGATAACGGATCATCATATTTCGAATGATATTTTCCGTTGTTGTCGGATCCTGGCGGATCGCTCTGGCAATACGGGGTAATTCCACAGCTTCTCCCATTGCAAACAGGATGGCTTCGATTTCTCCTTCAATTCGTTTGATTTCCACTTATTGTCCTCATTCCTACTATATTATTCATCTGCAAACTCTGTCAGATTCTTCCATGTGTCCGGATCCGTGATAACTTCCACATGAATATCATCAAAAAGATCTTCCTGTTCTGCATGAACATGTCCCATTTTCATCAGTTCCAGAATTGCCAGAAATGTCACGATCAGCTGTATTTTGGAATGCTGATTTTCCATCAGCCTGCGAAAGCTGAATTTCCGGTGAGCTTTTGCATATTCCTTCATTTCCAGCAATTTATCAGAAAGTGATATTTCCTCTTTTTCAATCCTTCCGAATTTACTTCGGATCGGATCGATCTTATCTTCCTGTCTGCGGATCAATGCCTGATAGATCGCACTCATCCGCTCCAGTGTCAGACCCCGGAGAAGTTCCTGGGGATCAGACGGCGGAGTATACTGCAGCACTTCTTCCGGAAGATCCTGTTTTCGGTAATAAACCCCTGCCGCATCTCCAAGCCTGTCCCGTAATTCATAGGACATATATTTGTACATCTTATATTCCAGCAGCTTCTGCACAAGCTCTGCTCTGGGGTCCTCCTCTTCTCCTTCCTCATTCACTTCTTTCGGAAGAAGCATTTTGCATTTGATATCCAGAAGAGTAGCTGCCATGACAAGAAATTCGCTCATGATTCCCAGATCTTCTTTTTCCATGGAATGCAGATATTCCATATACTGATCTGTGATCTCCACAATAGGAATATCATAGATATCGATCTTGTTTTTGTCGATCAGGTGAAGCAGAAGATCCAGAGGGCCTTCAAATACATTCAGCTTAACAGATAATGCCATAGGGTTTCCTCATTTCGTTTTTTCGGAAGGTTTTATATCGATTACCAGCAGTTCCCTTGGATTATGGATCCGAAGGGGGATGGTATGTTCTCCAAGTCCGGCACTTACGATCATATGCTGATCACCTTTGTGAAAGTCTCCGCAGCAAAACGGCGGAAGAAGCAGATATTGAGGAGATGAAAGACCGTAATGTTCACTGAGGCGGACAACGCCTCCGTGATAATGTCCGGACAGGATCAGATCAGCACCCCATTCAAAATAGGTTTTTCCGTATTTCGGATTATGTGCCAGCAGGATCTGCATCCCTTTATCTTCAGGTTTTCCGATCATTTCTTCCATCACTTCTTTTTTCAGCTTCGGTGATCTTGGTTTGTGATAATATTCGATGGGAAGCTCCAATCCCCAGAAACAGAAGTGTTCTCCCTGCAGGACCATATCTTCACGTCCGTTCCTTAAAATATGCACACCGGCTTTTTTCAGTGCTCTTTCGTATTTTGCATAATATGGCCGGTATTCTTCGGAAAGGAACATTTTATATTCATGATTGCCAAGTGCATAATACACGGGAAAATCTCCGGCAAGCTCTGTCAGCAGCTTACATGCAGTTACCAGAGTATTCGTTTCTGTGCGTACAGCCATGTCGCCGGCAGAAAGGATCACGTCCGGGGCAAGCTTTCGGATCGTCTCTGTCAGCCGGATATTGTCTTTTCCGTAGGATATCCCGTGAAGATCTGCAAGAAGGATCATCCTCACGCCCTGTGGAGCATGGATCTTGTCCGTATGGATCTCATATTGTTTGATTCTGAATTTTTTCATATTATTTTCCAAATCCGCAATTCGGGAAAGTACAAACCGGACAGTTCAGACAAAGTCCGCCTTCTCCCAGCCTGGCGATCTCCTCTGCCTTGATCTCATCATCCGCCATTACTCTGGGCAGGATCAGATCAAATACCGTTCTTTTTGCGTACATGACGCAGCCCGGAAGTCCAAGTACCGGTATGGATCTTCCGTTCCGCTCAAGATATGCCACAAGCAGCATAGCCCCCGGAAGTACAGGTGCTCCATAGGTTACGATCTTTGCTCCGGTGTCATGGATCCCACCTGGAGTACGATCATCGGGATCCACACTCATTCCGCCGGTACAGATGATCAGATCTGCTCCTGCATCTGCAAAAGAAAGAATTGCTTTTGTGATCTCTTCCTTATCATCTCCCGGCATTACCTGGCCTGTCACTTCTGTCGGAAACCCGGAAAGCTTTTCCCGGAGTACCGGTGTGAAGGTATCCCGGATCAGTCCTTTTTTGATCTCACTTCCGGTTGTGACAATTCCTACTTTTTTCTGCTGGTAAGGGAGAATGTCAAAGATCGGAAGACTTCCGGCTGCCTTCTCTGCCGCATCCATCTTTTCTTTCTCGATCACAAGCGGAATGATCCTGGTTCCTGCAACCTTATCACCTTTTTTTATCGGAAAATCGCCATGTCTGGAAGCGATCATCATTTCTCCCAGAGAATTCACAGCCACAAGTGCATCACGACGTATTTTCAGAATACCATCGATTTTTGATACCACCTCGATCTTACCTTCTTTGATCTCAGTTCCATGTACTTTGGAAGAATTTCCGGCACAGATTTTGTAAAGGATCTCTGCAGCTTCATTTTCGTGAAGGATCCCCGGTTTTTTCTCCCACACAAAAAGGTGTTCTTTTCCTACAGAGAGCAGCAGCGGTATATCCTCTTCTTTCACTACATGCCCTTTTTTGAAAAGAACGCCTTTTTTCTCATCTTTTATGATCTGCGTGATATCATGGCACAGAATGTGGCCCACTGCATCTTCTGTTCTGATCTCTTTCATCCAAAATCCCTTCCCTGTTCTGTTATTTCTTCAATCCGTTGTATTATACATCCAGTCTGCCCTTTTTGTCAAAATATGTTGCAGGCATCACAAAAGAAATGCCTGACAGCTTCTTTCCAGCCAGTCATGGTATCCGGCCTTTTTTATTGTTTCCCCGTACAGGATATCCAGACTGCCGATCTTTTTCCCATCCTGATAGTATTCCTGTGCCCCTGCTTTCTGTCCTTTTTTCACCGGCGCACTTTGTTCTTTGGGAAGGATCAATTTTTTCTTAACATTGTCAGGTTTCGTGCCATCTGTGCTGATATATCGGAATTTCCCTCTATATACAAGCGGAACCTGCTCTTTGACTCCTTTGCGGAGCTTCATAGGTTTCAGTGGCTCCAGAGCATCATCCAGATACAATGTGCACTTAGAAAAGCCGTAATTTAAAAGAGTTGCTGCATCTCGGAATCTTGTTTTCGGGTCCGGTGCGGCCATCACGGAGGCGATCAGTGTGATCCCGTTTCGTTCTGCCACAGCACTGAGGCAGTATTTTGCAATACTGGTGCTGCCTGTTTTAAGTCCCATACACCCCTCATAGCTGCGCAGCAGTTTATTGGTGTTGGTCAGTGTGAATTTTGAGGAACCTTTTCTGGTAACGTGTGTGATATCCTCCATCCAGACAGATGAATATGTAAGAACTTCCGGATATCTGCTGATGAGCTCCCTGCTCATAAGTGCAATGTCATAGGGCGTTGTATAATGCTCCTGTGATTCCGTCAGCCCGCAGCAATCCACAAAATGAGTATTTTTCATTCCAAGATCATTCGCCCTCTCGTTCATCCTATCCACAAAGGCCTGTTCTGTTCCCGCAACATGCTCTGCCATGGCTACACTGGCGTCATTTCCAGAAGCAATCACAATACATTTGATCATGGTTTCCGCATTCTGTGTCTCTCCCTCTTCCAGAAATACCTGCGACCCTCCCATGGATCTGGCGTAGGCACTGGTGGTAATGGTATCCTCCAAATGCAGGGTTCCCTCACGGATAGCATCAAAGATCAGGATCAGCGTCATGATCTTTGTAATACTGGCCGGGCTTCTTCGGGTGTCAGGATCCCTGGAATAGATCACTGTACCGGTTTCTTTTTCCATAAGGACTGCACCCGGCGCTTCGATCAGCTGCTGTGTTTTTCTGCTATCCTCAGTTTCTCCCCTGACACCAACAGGTGTCAGAGCCAGGCATAAGACCAAGATGCAGATTAAAAGGCTTTCCGGAACACTTCTGTTCATAAGCTCACTCCTGCCGAAAACATCTCTGTTCTATTGTAAAAGCTTTCCTGAAAGTTTATTCCTGAAATTCTGAAAAATCATGGATTCCGGTCCGTATTCCTGTGTCTTTCACTCTGCATCGCTTTGTTTTTTCAGTTCTTCATCATACAGCTTAACACCTGTTTCGCAATTTTCAGCAGCATATTTTCTTGCATAATTCGCTGCATCGATTGCCTCAGATGCATTGGCACATTCTTTGGTGATCAGATAGATCCCCGTGCGGACACAGAGCTTCATATCCGGGTATTTCTCTTTCAGCTGCCGTAAGAATTCCTGATTGATCTTTAAAGCAACTGTTTCCGGATCACCATCCATATCACAGGGAGTGAAAAGGATAAAATGATCAGAGATCGCCCTGGTAAAATATGTATCCATATCTGTTTTAAGAGTGCTTATCACATACTCGGAAAACTGCCGCAGGATCTGATCTCCCACACGGTATCCGTATTTTGCATTGATACGTTTAAATTTTTCAAAATCGGTATATATCACTGCATGTCCCGGACCGTAACCTCCGATCAGCATTTTCTCCACATCTTCTCGAAATCTTGAAAAAGAAGACAATCCGGTAAGCTGATCCCATCCGGATTCTGCAGCAATGCCACGATAAACACTGTTAAATGCCTGGTTCTTGGCATAATGCGCGGAAATGATCTTGGTAACTTCTCCCAGCAGTTTACGGTCTTCTCTGGACCAGAGTCTTTTTTCCCGGCAGGTCACATATACAATAGTTCCTGTATAGCTTCCTTCACAGTACATGGCAGCACAGACTACGGTTTTTGCTCCACCTTGTAACACATTCTTTCTTCCCTGTTCCGAATAATCAGCCAGATCGCTCTCCTGAAGGACCACAGTACCATATTCATCGTTATGGCGAAATAATGTGATAAAATCACTTTTTAAAAAATGGATCTCATCTATCAAAAGTCTGTAGTCCTCTTCCGAAACCCATTGAAAAATCCGGTCTGTTTTCTGCTCTGCCACTTCAGTACGCAGGATTGTGATCCGGTTAAGTCGGAATTTCAGACCGATCACTTTCATCAGAAGTTCAATAGCAGTCTGAAAGCTGCTCATTTTTTCAAATATTTCAAATGCAGTAGAAACAATATCATTATGAAGATATCTGGCATCTATCTCAACACCCTCATATAATTCCTGCTTTTTCTCTGTCTTATCCTCAAAATGTCTCAGATTATCACAGAAAGCATAGCGGTTTTTTCCATTTTTCTTTGCCTGGTAAAGTGCCCAGTCTGCATTTTCAAAGAGCTGCTGATATGTATATCCGGAAACATTTTCCGGAAGAAAGCAGATCCCTACACTGCAGGTTGCCAGATATGTGGTTCCGGGAAATTTGAGTTTCTGCACTTCCCGGATCAGCTTTCCTGCCTTTTTCATGATAGTGGCATGTCCGATGTCCTTCAAAAAAATCACAAATTCATCGCCACCCAGACGCATGATCACATCATTGATGTCGAACAAAGCCACAAACAGCTCTGCAAAACGTTTCAGGACTTCATCACCGAACATATGTCCGTAAGTATCATTTACATTTTTAAAATAATCCACATCAAGCACCATCATCCCGCATCCTGCATAGGGATTTCTGGATGTAAGGTATTCATCGATCAGTTCTTTTCCGAAAAAGCGGTTATACAGTCCGGTCAGAGGATCTTTTTGGGCACGTTCCTCAAGAAATTCTTCCTGTAGCTTTTCCCTGGTGATATCTCTGGAGCTTCCTATAAAATAATGATATCCGGTATTTTTGTCCTGTGCTATAAATCCCCGTACTGTCATAAGACCCGCATTACCGTCTTTATTGATACACCGCACTTCTATCGTCCCGCCTTCACGGGATGTCAGAAAATCCGTCAGAAACTTCCAGTCGTCTTTATAAACATTGCTGTATTTCTGTCCACTGTTCTTAAAATCCGTAATATTTTTTACAGGTCTCAGGTATTCATCCAGACGTTCATATGTGTCCGTCTCCTGACAGTACTGAAAAATCTTCAGTGTAGTATTTCGATAAATGCAAGCGTATTTTTCCAATGTATCCCGAATATCAAAAACGGGATTTTTTTCGTCTGTTTTCATCATCGACCTCCCAGAGAGTTCTTGAATTCACAGTATTTGTAAAAAAGTATACCATATCTTTGGGTATATATGTAGTTTTTTTATTTCTTTTTACAGTTTGTTTTTTACTATATAAAATACGCAGCTGAGGGCAGGATTACTCCTGCCCCTCTGCATTTTTCAGGAAAATGATACGGGTATGGTATTTTTTATGCTGTCATTATGGGAATATCGATCATATCTGGATTTCTCATTTACAAAAGTCAGCGATGCATTTTTGTTTTGCATTGTCAGAGCAGCCGTACCGGAAGCAATCTTCCGGGGATCTGTACCATATGCAGGTGCAGCGCCTTTTATGATGCGGACATTCTCTGTATTTGCCCATACCTCTTTCAGATAATAGCGTAGTACCGGTTTTTCCCAGACCGTATACTGCCCCAGCGGGATATTCCTGAGAGTGACCGATAATGTTGCATATCCATTTTTATCAGTTTCATAGCTTCCTCTGGTAAAGGTCACATAATCCTCATATCTGTGAGGATTTCCGGATAGATCCGTACCTTCTGCCACAAAGGAAAAGGTTGGATTTCCATGAGCCCAGGTAATATCCTCCTCTTTGATCTTTTTTACGATGGTGATATTTCCCAGCGGAAGTGTTACCGGAGTATTCTCTGCTTTCAGATCCACAGTATCCGTATCTGTATTTGCTTTTTTCTGGAAGATTACCTCCTTTTCATATTTGCCTGTATAGTTCTCCGGATTTTTTGTTTCCACTACTTTGAACCTTCCCTGATTAGCATCTGTAAGCACCAGCTCTTCAGTAGAGTACCATCCGGTTTCTACGTCAAACTTCAGGATACTCTGCCCGCCCAGGTCATCCTGGTAAGTCTGGTTCTCTCTGTTCCACTGAAGCACAGTAAATTCAGCATCTTCCAGAACTTCCCCGGTATAAATGTCTGTTTTTCTCAGTCGGATCACTCCTGCATATTCCTTTTCCTTTTCATTGACAACTTCAAAGGAAAGGCGGGCATCCTTGTCTGTGATATTTACTTCTTCCTCCCAGCTTCCTGTATATCCGGGCGGAGTCTTTGTTTCCACGATCTTATATTTTCCCTCATTATCCGAGGTCTTTAAAAGTTCACCGCTTACATAAAGCTCACTTGAGCTATCATAATTCAGAAGTGTTCCTTTTTCTTTATAGGCTTTTTGGGCTGCGCTGTATTCATAAAGTGTAAACTCCGCACCCTTCAGGACCTCACCGGTCTTCGCATCGATCTTACGAACCTCTATCCTTCGTTTTTCGTTCTGATAGTTCACTGCTTCAAACAGAAATTCCTGCTTTTCTCCCGGCTTTTCCAACGTAAAATTCTTCTGCCAGTTTCCGGTGTAATTGGGTGGAGCTTTTGTCTCCCGTACACGGAATTTTCCCTGATTGTCTTCGGTATAATTAAATTTCTCGGAATTATAGATACGTTTCTGTCCATCATAAATCAGTTTTTTTAAGGTTACATAGCTTTTGCTTTTTTTACTCCACTGATACAGGGTAAATTCAGCTCCTGCCAGTGGATCACCGGTATTTCCATCTTTCTTTCTGATGGATACTGTTCCACTGATATCCATGATATCCGTTACGTTGACGGTTGTTGTCTTTCCACCGGTTACTGTAAGATTTTTGATAACGGTGTTCAGCTTGTATCCGGCAGCGGTTTTAGTTTCCTTCACATAATATTTTCCGGGAAGCAGCTTTGAAAAAAGGATCTCTCCACCGGCGTTTGTTGTTCCGGATGAAACCTTCTGATCCTTACTGTACATAGTCCGGTATCCGGAGGTCAGAGCTTCTGCTGCAAACAGTCCGTACTGCGCTCCCTGGATCAATTTTCCCGTGTTGGGTTCCTTCTTGACCAGCTTTGCATTGCCGTAAACCGATGGCTTTACTGAAAACGAAAGGCTTCCTCTTGTTCCCTGGTATACGTAAGCGCCAAAATCCTGTACTCCATCTTTTCCTGCCTGGGCACTTCCGTCAACCAGGATATAGGAAACCGGCTGAAGCAGCATTTTGCAAGAAAACTTCTTTGTAGCAGATGCATTTAACGGAAAGATCAGAAAAAAGTATGCTCCATCCTTCAGGTTCAGGCTTGTTCCCGACATCATTTTGGGATTGGTTTTGTGAGAATTATAATCCGCTGCACTCGTCCAGTAGGCCAGCTGCCATTTTTCTGCAGCTCCCCTGGTAATGGTGATCCCATTTCCTGCTTTTGCTCCGTCTGTCACTTTCATAAGAGTACTCATCTGAAATCCGTCCTTCATACTGGCCGGAACAAATGGAAAACCTGCAGGTCTGCTTCGGAATACACTTAAGGGGATCGTCTTTCCGGATGCTGCCGACCAGGAACCATCTTCGGAAACATAAACGGCTGCCTTGTTTCTTGCAGGGATCGTCAATGTTTGGATCTTATCGATCAGACGGTTTATCCCTGTATGTTCTACTTCTGCTGCTGTGGCATATCCACAGTCATTAAAGTATACCTTTGACAATGCAATATGCGTAAATACATAACGGTTCTGCCATTTTGACCAGTCTATGTGACTGCAGGAGGGGTCATATCCGGTCCCCAGATCCCCCGGTCCTCCGTAACCAAAGTACAAAAGCTTCTGGATCACAGAATTAGTCAGTGCTTTTACTGCCTCATTCTTCAGTGTCATACTGTCCAGCCCATCCTGGGTCGCTTTCAGGCAATACAGAGGTGAAACCTTCTCCTCTCCTGTATCATCGATATAATGTACAGAACGATACGTACATCCCATACGGGTTTTATTTCCGGGACCAAGAAAATCATTGGCAGCTGTCCAGATCTCATCGCAGTAAACCCTGGTCCAGCTGTCCAGATAATACTGGGACGGGGAAAGTGCTGTAACTGCAAGGGAATCCTCTCCCTCTGAAATCACTTCCGCACTGCCTGCTTCCAGGATCTTCCCCGGAAGTGCTGCAGAAAGGGCAATGATCTCTCCGTTTTCAATCTCCTGGATCAGTTTTTGATCCTCTTCGCTTTCCGCTGTGAGGATTTCTGCATTTTCTTCCGTAAAAACGATAAATCCCGGATCTTCCGTCTGCTCCGGTGTTTCTGTCAGGGCTGTATTTTCTTCTTCTGAAGCAGCTTCCGATTCTTCTTCCGGTTCGATCAGCTCATCACTGTCAGTATTTTCAGCATTATCTTCACCTTCTTCAAAAGCTCCCTCCACCGTTTCCTGTTCAGGCAAGGCTGTCGGAACCAGCATCTCGGCCTCCCCAGGCTGAGACGTTACCGGAATATCCGGGGCCTCCTCTTCTTCCTCCGGTTCTGTCTGCTCCTGCTGCGGATCTGCTGATACCGAACTCATATCTGCTGCAGGACTGGCCGAAACCACAAGAGAAGAAGCTGTGATCATCAATGCCATCCATGCACCGATCATTCTTCTTTTCAATTTTTTCGTCCTCCTTTCCATAGCGTCAGACTGCAGGTAAGCAACGCCATACCAGCCATCAGTGCAAACAGGATTACAGGAGATTCATCTCCGGTCTTCACTGGTGTTGTCCTTACCGAAGAACTGTTATTTCCGGAAGCTCTTTCTGTGGCTTCTTTCCTGTCATTCCGGCGTGGGACAGGACTGGTTTCCACCGTCTCCTGATCCTCCGCCACAGAAAAGATCCATTTCACGTCTGCTGCCCGAAGAGCATATAAATTATCCAGCTCTGCCGGAACCGTAACCTCAAATCTCATGTTTCCTTTTTCTCCACTGGAAAATTCCCCCAGGGACACGGCTTTATTGAGAGATACAGCCAGAAGATCCCCGGAATACAGCTTTTTATGATTCATGGTGATCACCAGTTTCAGCTTCTTCAGAAATTCCTGATCCTTTACCGATTTACATTCCGGTGATGTACGGAAGAATATCTCTGCTGCATGCTCCGTTGTGTTACTGATCTCTACAGAATCATGAAAAACATCTCCCGGCATTGCCGTTGAAAATCCGGAAAAAAAGTCTTCCGGAGCTGCGATCAGTTTGTGCGCGTTTCCTTCAAACTTCACCTTCAGATCCACCGGACTTTTTTTCTGAACCACAAGACCATCGGTATCGTGGATACATCTTAAGATCTTCTGATTTCCCCAGGGTGACATGGCACGGAAATCCGGTGCAAAATTTGCCGCCTGGACAGCATCTGCCACGATAGTGATCCCCAGCTTCTTATCCTGGTAGGATTCATCCCATTGGGATGGTACAGTCACACCGGTAAAAATATCCACGCTGTCTCCCTGTTCCAGCTTCCTGGTATAATAAAAATACTCTCCCTTCCGGATCCATCTCGGTGACATTCCTGTAAGATTCCTGTCATCCAGACCATCCAAACCTTCCAGATCATCTGTATAAGAGATCTTCACCCTTACCCAGCATGGCTCTGAATGATTGGTGATCCTGGGGATCTTGGATATCTCATCTCCCGGAAGAACGATCCGGCGATCCTGATATTTCATTTCTCTGCCGTCCTTTTTTTCCAGTTCCCTGAGAGAAATATTGATATCTCCCACTGCTATGTGATTGGTCACTGTCACGGAATCTGAAAATCTGGCATAAGCAGCCGTGCACGCCAGGATACTGCCTGCTATAACAGCACCTGCCAGCAGGACTTTAAGGTGTTTCTTCAAGCATTTCCCCTCCTTTCTGCCTGAGCAGAAACCGGATCTGAAAAATACCTCCACGCACTTTCATAATCTGAAAATCCTTCTGCCTGTACAGCTTCCTCATAAACATTGATCTCAAAATCTTTAATGCTGTCCCTGTAAGTATCATCGATCTTCTGGGGATCGATCTGAAATCCGGTACACAGAGGAGCTGTTTTTTCTCCCTCGGATATTTTTTTGCGGTAGTAATAATAGCCGTCCTGACTGTTATACACCCAGTTTGCCGTATCCAGACCTGTTAATTTAACGCCTCTGCCGATATCGTCATTGGAGTAGGAAAGGGACATCCTCACATAGCAGTCTGCCTGGAACCCTTTCACACTGCCGGAAAAATTTCCGATCCGGATCTCTTTTCTGTAGGACGGACCATTCTCCATAGGCGTAGGTGTAGGATCCGGAAAATCTTCCTCGATCTCCGTTGTCACATACCCTACTGCAGCAGAATTTATCTTTTTTTCGAAGTCTGAAAAATACGCCGCAGTCCCTGCTGCGCACAGGAGCCCTGTTGTCAGGAGAAGGAAAACGGGTCTTTTTAATCTATTCATTTCGTGACACCACCGGCCTGTCCTTTATTCTGATTTACATATTTCTGGTAAGCAGCAGTTGCCTGCTCCAGAACCGTAGTCTTGTCATCCCCGGTATTGGTAGCCTGGATCGCATAAGCCCGTACCGGCATATCGATCTGCTGTGTATCCAGCTGACCTTCGATGATATTGGCAAAGGTTACTGTATCAAAAAGCGTTGTTGTCTTTGTTCCCGGCTTCAGGATGTGATTATATGCATAGGTATAGACCATATTCTGCCCCACTTCGGTCCGCTCCAGCTGTGTCCAGTCCTTGTTTTTGGTGAAGCTGAACAGCTCTGTTTTTGCAAGCGCATTCCTGGTGCCATCCTTGGCTGCCGTGATCACATTTCGGACCGGAACAGAAACTTCCAGATATACAAATGCTTCATTTACTCCTTTATTTGATACATAGGGGTCCTTCCGGATCACCTGAGTAGGAACCAGATCTGTATTGTCCTCCGGTTTCCAGTTAGGCTCATCCAGGTCGATATCCACTTTCCCTACGGTAAAGCTGTTGGTTGCCGTTTCAAAATCCGTAAGATATGCCGCTGTTCCTCCGGCTGCCAGTGCAGTGATCACAGCAGCAAGTGCGATTCCTTTTACCAGTTTTCTGTTTTTCATCATGATTAAATTCCTCCCTGTATTTTTTTCTTTTTTGGGGTATATGCCAGATCAAAGAGTACTGACAGACATGCCGCAATGCAAACTGCGGCAAAAGGGATCCGGGCTTTCAGAAAATGGATCACGTAGCCCAGATAAGGCAGGTGAAAGACTACCCGCCCGATGATCTGTGACGCCTCTGCGGGAACAGGATCTTCTGTCTTGTTGGCGTCACCTTTTGTGATAAAGATATCCTTTTCTTTTTTTACCACTCTGTGGGTTACAACGGTATCTCCGTTATGAAAAGTAATGATATCTCCCTTTTTCGGAGAAAACTCTCCTTCCTTTGTAAAAACCACAGCTCCGGTTGGAATCTCAGGTTCCATGGAGCCGGAATAGACCACATAGGGCCGGATCCCGAAAAATCCGGGAATTAAAAGTACCAATGCTGTCACCAGCATCAGCCCAAGAACCGTGTTGCCGATACATCGAAAAAATATTTTCATTCCTGTATTCTGTTCTATATACGATATTTGATGATCACTTCCCTCTGCAGGGAAAGAAACAGTGTTCGGACATCAGAAAAATTCCGGCGGAGACCTGCTCCACATAAATTGAGCCATAAAAAAGTCCTCCATGTATAGCAGTTAATATGGCAGTTCGCAACATGCTCCCATCACTTAAACTCGCAGATCTTGAAGTGGGGACAAGCATGATCAAAATGATAATACAGCAAAAATACTGAATGGAAATTATTCGAGCAGATATGCTCAGATGTGCAGTTCCTCTCATCACATACAGAGATGAAAGAATTCCTGCAACATTTGTTAAAAAAGATTTGTTTCAGATGATGTTATTATAGAATTCGCAGCCCCGGAAGTCAATCAAATTCGTCCGACAGGATTCGACACTGGTTTCTCAGCGGGTATGTCTGCCACCCTATTCTTCATAAGCTGACAGACCCTGCATCCGCACAACGCCAGATTTTTTTACAGCTGTACCAGAGAGTAAATATATTCCAATGGAAGGAGCAGCAGATCACGGATCTCCCGTTCTTCCTCTTCTTTATTTCCGGAATTTACCGGCAATTCAATCCGGAAAGCCGGCTGACGGATCATTTCTCCATAATACTGTTCCGGCCTGCCTGTGCTCCTTCGCCCGTTCTGCACTTCTCGTTCTATTGCCAGCTGCTCCAGCTTTCCCCTGGTACATTTTTTTAAGTGACGTGCAAGACGGTAGCATCTCTGACCAGTGGAAAAATTCTGATCCCGCCGGTAATAAACCACCTTTTTCCCATATCCACAGAAAACCAGCAGGCCACGTCCTCCGTATTCCTGAAAGATCCGGATCAGCGCCCGCGTCTCATTTTCACTGGCAGGCTGCTGATGGATCTTTTTTCTGCTGCAGAAGGTGGTAGGAAAATTCCGTGCAGTATCCATTCCTCTTGCATTCCCCTCGAATTCATCACAGGGAACATTCTGCATTTTCAGCATCTGACGAAAAATGGGATTTCGCACAGTATTGTAGCCCTTCCGGCAGATCTCATATCCATCCGGATTGACCACCGGTATGATACAAAGCCTGGTCTGATCCAGAAGTTTTTTTACCTCATAAAGCTCGTCCACGGTCCAGTTGCATTCATATATTCTGCAAAGCTCCAGTGCCATCCTGGTAAGCCTGTCCGTCATCTGTCCATCCGTTCCGGAAAAGCCGGCCACACAGAAAATACAGGCATCTCCATGTCCGATCTCCAGCATAGGGATCATCCGGTCATCGTGGCTTTTTCCGATCACCCGAAACTGCGTAAAGCCACTGTAACGCCTGGCAGCCTCCCACAGTGAATAATAAATTGCTTCGTAGGTTTTATCCTGTACTGTATCCATGATGTTCCCTTCCTTCCGTCTTTATACATGTTCATTATTATGTATATTATGCGAAAGGGCATAAAAAAAGAACCGGTTTAACACCGATTCCTTTTGTTTACAAAATAATTCAGGATACCGCCGCCGATGATGATCACCAGCGCAACTGCAACCACTCTTTTCGCTGCCTCCTGAGGTAGCTGGCCCTTGGAGCCAATAGAAGCCTCATAAAAGGTCAGTGTATAATCGATCTCATGAGGGGCACCCATAGCCAGTGTATCTGCGATCACTTCCATCTTATCATCCAGGACAGTTACCGGGACAGTAAAAACAGAATTTCTGCCTTTTTCACTCTCATTGAGATATTTTTCCCCATCTACGATCATGTAATCATAGTTGGAGCTGCTCCACTGGAGCCGTGCATACATCTTCCCTTCTTTTACCAGCATCAGTGCGGGGGAAGAAACGCTGGCCTTTCCGCTTCCGCCTTCCAGCTCCACCTGTATGGAATATTCTCCGTCCTCCAAATCTGTCTTCACTGCGTTCTCTCCATCTGCAGCCAGAACCTGTATAGGGCATAGCAGCAGCATAGTCAGAAGAATCAGCATTATTGTTCTCATCCTGTGTTTCATGGTTCTCTCTCCGTTTTCTGTTTTTCCTTCGTATCACTATAGCACAACGCTCCTTTTCTGTAAAGAACATCTCAGAGTTGTTGAAATGTCTCTTCTTTTCCAGTATAATAGAGTGAAATTTGCATACAAACGAAAGGAAATGAACAGAGATGATCGAAACAAAAAATCTCACAAAAAAATTCGACAGTTTTACGGCTGTAGATTCTTTGGATCTTCGCATAGAAACCGGCGAATTTTTTGGTCTGCTGGGGCCCAACGGTGCCGGAAAGACTACTACGATCAGTCTGCTTTCCACTCTGCTCCTGCCCACAGAGGGCGAAATCCTCATTGACGGGCAGACACTTGGACGCAACCGACCGGATCTGAAGCGCAAGATCAGCGTGATCACGCAGGAATATTCCATGCGCCAGGATATGAACATGGATGAGATCATGGAATATCAGGGCCGTCTTTATTTCATGCCACGAAAAGAGATCAAACGGAAAACCGAAGAGCTTCTGGATTTCTGCGGACTTCTTCCCTTCCGTAAGCGGACTGTAAGGAAGCTTTCCGGTGGTATGAAACGAAAGCTTATGGTATGCCGGGCACTTCTCACAAGTCCGGAGATCCTTCTTCTGGACGAGCCCACCGCAGGCATGGACGCGCTTTCCAGACGACAGATGTGGAATCTTCTCCGTCAGCTGAACGGAAAAAACCTGACTATTCTTCTTACAACCCACTATATGGAAGAGGCACAGTCTCTCTGCAACCGGGTAGCACTTATGGATCACGGAAAGCTGGAGGAGATCAATACTCCGTCGGGCCTTATCGACAGCCTGGGCAAATACACCGTAGATCAGGAAACACCGGAAGGGGCAAAAAGCCACTACTTCCACAGCCGGGAAGAGGCCATCTCTTTTCTGTCCTCTCTGAACGGACAGTGCACCCTTCGTGAGACAACTCTGGAGGATGTTTTTGTGGAGCGCGCAGGCAGGCATCTGATGCAGCGATAAGCCGGCGTCAGCCACAGTTATCTTATAATTTAACAGAATGGACGATGAATTATCATGGGAATACTTACTATTTTATGGGAAAAATGGGTGGAATTCCGAAGGGATTTCTATAAGATCACGCTGGCAGCTATGATCGCGCCACTGATGTATCTGATCGTTTTTGGAATGGGGATCCAGACCTCCTCACATGGGGAGCCTTATCTGAATTTCCTGATCCCTGGTGTGGTTTCACTGACTACAATGAACGGAAGCTTTAATGCCATCGCACAGAATCTGAATGTGCAGCGTCTTTATGAGAAAGCCTTTGACCAGGTTATGATATCTCCGACACCTCTGTGGCAGTTTATTGCCGGACAGATCATCGGAGGCAGTCTCCGTGGGCTTTATGCAGGAGGGATCATTCTTCTTCTGACTATGCCGATCGGAACCGGTCTTGTATTCAACGGATGGTCATTACTGGTGATGTTCCTCAACGGTGCTGTATTTTCTGCCATCGGTGTTGTGGTTTCTTTCCTTGCAAAAAACCATGCGGATGTACCTCGTTTTTCCAACTATATCATTATGCCAATGGCTTTTTTGTGCAACACCTTCTTCTCTACAGAGAAGATCCCAGGCTTTCTTGGGAATTTTGTAGCTGCTCTTCCACTGTCACAGACCAGTCATCTGATTCGTACCATTGCTTCCGGCGGTGGAGTCAATTACCTCAGTATCCTGATCCTGACGGTCTATCTTATTGCATTCAGTATTGCAGCTTCCTGGTTTATCTATAAGAAAAAAAATCTGTAAATTTATCCTTACAAAAGAATCACCGGCTCTCCTGTTCTTTCGGAAAACCGGTGATTTTTTTATTTCTTATGCTACTTTGGCTATTGTGCGTTTAAATATCTTTTTTTCTTCTTCTCACGATCACATATCCACCTGCAAGAAGTGATGCCACTGCCAGTGCGGACATGGTTCCGACCGGTGAGTTATCAGCTGTTGATACTGCGTTTCTGGATCTGGTTCCGTTGCCTCCGTTGGAGGATGTTGCGGATGCCTCTCCTGTTATTGTTGCGTCCGGATTAGAGCCTGTCTGACCGCCGCCATATGAACCATCTGCTCCCGGAGTTCCGGTAGGTGTCAGTTTTGCAGATTTAAACTGATATACCGCAGATTCAATAGTATCTGTCTGCTGCCACTGACCACCGGTGTAGATGTATTTCTGGAAGAATACATACAGGTTGTATGTAGCGTCTTTGTTGATTCCCTTGGCGGAACCAATCTTCCATGCTGTATGCATCTGGCTTTGGGTTGGGTTTGCAGCTGTACTCCAGTAAACCGGAACCCACTTCACATCACCCTCATTTGGATCCTGGTTGGTTGTTCCTGCACCGATCACAGTAAATTCATAGAACTGATTCGGATAGAACTGAATTGCCTCGTCCAGTCCCTGTACTATGCTCTCTTTTACATCCGGGATGTATGCATTCGGTGTGTTAGTCGGAGTTGGATCTGCAACTTTCGGTCTGGAATCTTCTTTAAATGCTATTTTCAATGGATTCGTCAAAACACCATTCTTATCTTTGATCTGGATATAAAGATCAATTGGATTGTCAGAGTCTAAATCCTCAAGACCGATATTAAATTTCTTATCAGCAGTAAACGTTGTCTGTTTTCCGGTAGATGTAAGATCTTTCGGAGTGGCAGACGTGCCATCACTGTTACGAGAAACCCATTTATAATAACAGGTACCGCTCTTATTCGAAATAAGAGTAACATTCGCAGATGTATGGTTGATCCATGAAAATCCAACCCATCTGACATTTGCCGGACGCTTAGCTTCATCCAATGCAATCTTCTTTGGTGTACTTACAGTTCCATCAGTTCCTTTGATGCTCACATAAACATCAATTGCATTGTTTGCATCCAAATCTTTCAAACTGATCGTGAAATCCTTATTTGCAGAAACATTTTTTCCCTTGCTCATTTTATCAACTGTCGGAGCTTTGGAACCACGATTTACCCATTTATAATAGTACACACCAGCTTTATCAGAACGCATAGTTACAGTAGCAGATGTATGACCTTTCCATTTGTAGCTTACGTTGGAAATCTTCGCAGGTGTTTTCGCTGTTTCTTTCAAAGTAACAGTTGCAATCTTTGTTACTGCTGACTCTGATCCATCTTTCGCTACTACCTGTACATAGAGATCAATCGCATCACCTTTCAGGTTTTTCAGATCAATCTTAAAATCTTTGTTTTCAGTGATCTCAATATTGCTGTCTTTAGTTGTGCTAATGGAAGGTTTATCCGCTCCCTTTGCCACCCATTTATAATAGCATGTACCACTCTTATCGGACTGAAGAACTACTTCTGCAGTTGTTGCAGTTTTTCTCTTTGCGCTGATTTTAGTAACCTTTGGTGCTGCCGGTTTCGGATTGTCTGGATTCTGTGCCTGGGTTACTGCAATCTCCTTCTTTACACCTTCACCAACAATGTTGTTACCACTTTCACTTTCTTTTACCCATATATAAAGGTCAATAGTCTTGTCTGTGACATTGGTAAGTTTCAGGGAAGTGGTTTCTCCTGCCTTAACCGTTCCACCTTCTATAGCTTTCTCGATAGTCGGAGCTTCCGCACCTTTTGCAACATATTTATAGTAATATGTACCTGCTTTATCAGATGTGAAGGTTACAGAAACAGTATTTGCTTCTTCACTTGTAGGGATATCAATATTAACTGTTGGTTTGTTAGAAACAAGCTGACCATTCTCTGGATTAACTTTATAATTAACATCTTCATATTTTCCAGCCAGTACACTAAGTGCCTGTAGATAATCGCTATCAGAACAGTCATCACCCTTTACAATTACCGCAGATGAATTCTGCAGCCTCTCTTCAGCATTTTCTACATAAAATCCAATCTGAGGATTTGTTATAGCACTGTTTACAGCAAGCTGGCCTTCTCCAGCAAGAATGATATTGGCAGGTGTTGTTCCATCCGCTTTTGTGTTATTAGTAATAACCGGTTCTGTTTCTGCTGTATTTTCAATTTTCTCAATAAAAACTTTTCCTGTACTATAGACAGCACCTTTATCTGAACTGTTATTCTCAATCGTACCGCCTGAAATATGAACGATTCCACCTTCGTTAAAAATAGCTGCAGCTGTTGTATCTGCTGTTGTTGCATCTGCTACGACCTTATTGTTAGTAAGCGTGATACCTGTTGACATTGAAAATTTTGCGCCACTGGCTACATGGATCAAAGATCCTGCTGCCGGTACACCATTGACAGAGCCACCATCAACAACAAGTGTGCTGTCGCTATTGTCAAGCATATAAAGTACACCGCTTACGTCAAACAGATTACCCGTAAAGCCGTCTGCACGCTGTATCATGGATGTATCGTCTTTTCCAACGATCAAAACACCTTTATTTGCCGGAATCGTTACGGGTGCTGTAATCTGAACTGTTCCACTGATAACGATCGTCGTAAGATTGTCTTTATTAACATTATTAATGTCAATGTCAGAAGCGGCCGCAATAGCTGCTGCTAATCCAGCTTCATCGGTTACTGTTGTTCCTGTTACAGTTTCCGTCTGCTCCTGCTGCGCCTCTTCCGCCTGAGCCTGAGCTGCTGCCTGGGCTTCTGCTTCCGCCTGAGCCTGAGCTGCTGCCTGGGCCTCTGCTTCTGCTTGAGCCTGGGCTGCTGCCTGGGCCTCTGCTTCCGCCTGGGCCTGGGCTGCTGCCTGGGCTTCTGCTGCTGCCTGAGCGTCGGCTTCACTCTGGGACTGGTCATCCACAGCTGCTCCATCATCTGGTGTTTCTGTATTCTCGTCCGCAGTCGGTGCTTCTGCCTCTGTTACCGCTCCGGTATCTTCAGCGGCAAACGCTGCGGCAGGTGCCATTCCAACAGTCATGGAACCTGCAAGCAGGACTGCAAAAAGCTGCTTTTTTTTCATTTATAAGTCCTCCTGTTATGAGTTAGTCTTTTTAAATCCAATTATTAAAAAGTATAGCACAACACTTCAAAAAAGTAAAGCAGACCGAAAAACCCGCTTTACTTTTTTGTGTTACGGACGTACCTGTCCATTACCATAAATGATATACTTGGTGGTGGTCAGTGCAAGGAGTCCCATTGGGCCTCTTGCATGGAGCTTCTGGGTACTGATCCCGATCTCCGCACCGAATCCAAACTCATTTCCATCGGTGAATCTGGTAGAAGCGTTCACATAAACTGCTGCTGCATCTACCTCATCCAGGAATTTCTGGGCATGGGTATAATCATTGGTAATGATAGCCTCCGAATGCTTTGTATTATATTTATTGATATGCGCAATGGCTTCCTCCACGGAATCCACTACCTTTACAGAAAGGATATAGTCAAGATATTCAGTTCCCCAGTCCTCTTCTGTTGCAGGAACTGCTCCCGGCATCAGAGCTTTTGCCGCTTCATCTGCACGGACCTCCACATGCTTCTCCTTAAGGCGTCCGGCCAGTACCGGCAGGAAATCGTCCTTCACCTTGCGGTTTACAAGAAGGGACTCGCATGCATTGCACACGCCCACACGCTGGGTCTTTGCATTGATCACAATATCCGCTGCCATCTGAAGATCTGCAGTCTCGTCCACATAGATATGGCAGTTTCCGGTTCCGGTCTCGATGACAGGGATCGTACTCTGGTTTACCACTGCTTTGATCAGTCCTCTTCCGCCACGTGGGATCAGTACATCCACATACCGGTTCAGCTTCATAAATTCCGCAGCCGTTTCTCTGGAGGTATCCTGGATCAGCTGGATGGCATCTTCGGTAATGCCGCAGGCTTTCAATGCCTCACGGATACAGTTAACAATGGCAGTATTGGAATGGATCGCGTCGCTCCCACCCTTCAGGATCACAACATTTCCGGTTTTGAAGCAGAGGCCGAATGCATCTGAGGTAACATTGGGACGTGCTTCGTAAATGATGCCGATCACACCTAAAGGAACACGTTTCTGTCCGATCAGAAGCCCGTTGGGACGTTTTTTCATACCTGTAACTTCCCCGATGGGATCTTCAAGACCGGTAAGCTGACGAAGTCCGTCTGCCATTCCTTCGATCCGCTCCGGTGTCAGCATCAGACGGTCGATCAGTCCTTCCGGCATCTGATTCTTTTTGCCGTTTTCCACATCCAGGGCATTGGCCTTCAGGATCTCATCCGTATGAGCGACAAGAGCCTTTGCCACAGCTTCCAGGGTTTTATTTTTGTCATTTGTGGAAAGATTTCGAAGGACTGTCTCCGCATCTTTCGCATTCTGTCCCAATTTTTCAAGCATTTCATTCATTTCCAAATATTCCTGCCTTTCTTTCTGTCTTTACAGCAATATCTTACTGTGCATCGCGGTATATATTCTCTTCCGTCACAATGACCTGCGGACGGATATCCGTAGGCTCTGTTGGAACCTCCGGAAGGATCTGGAAGGAAAATCCTACTGCAACGCGGCAGACCTCCGGATACTTTTCCAGAAAGCGGTCATAAAAACCGCCGCCATAGCCTACCCGGTTGCAGTTCACGTCAAAAGCCACCCCGGGCATGACCATCATGGCTTCTTCCCAGAAAACCTTTTCTCCGTCTTCCTTTGGCTCCGGGATCCCGAAATAGCCGGATTCCAACTGACTGAAATCGGTCAGTCTGTAAAATACCATATCCTTCCCGAAAACCTTTGGCACTGCCACTTCCTTACCGTCTTTCCAGGCCTGTTCGATAATATAGCGTGTGATCACTTCATGGTTATAATCTGCGTATGCCATGATCCGTTCTGCATTCCGGTATTCCGGAAGCTCTGTCAGGGCCTCTGTGATCCGGAGACTGTTTTCCCGGATCCAGGCATCGGTATGTTCTTTTCTGGCTTTGAATATCTTTTTTCTAATTTCCTTTTTTTCTTCCATATTTTTCTCCAAGATTGGTGATGCTGCCATCCTTTTCTTTGATATCGATGTTATTCAGATGTGCACGGAGATTTCCCTTCACTGCATCCAGATATTCTCTCCGAAGCTTCGCCTGTTCCACCTTTTCTTCCTCGGTAAGACCTACACTTTTCTGTTTATGCGCCAGTGCGTTGATCCTGTCGATCTTGATATTATCCATCATAATGTTATTCTCCTTAAAGCAGTTTTTCGATATAATCAATGAGGAAGAATTCTTCCTTCTTGTTTCCTACAAATAATGTTCCGCAGCTCCTGCCTTCCACGATCCTGTGGATGTTGTGGAAGTCATTTCCGTTGGCAATGACCATGTCCGCCCCTGCCGCAGTGGCGATGATCGCAGCGGTAAGCTTGGTCGCCATTCCGCCGGTACCCACATTGCTTCCTGTGGAGGATTTGCCAAGCTTACGCATATTGTCATCCATGTTTTCTACAATATCGATAAACTGTGCATCCGGATTGGAATTGGGATCGTCTGTAAAAAGACCGTCAATATCGGACATGAGGATCAGAAGATCCGCATCGATCAGTGCAGCAACCACGGAGGAAAGGGTATCGTTGTCTCCAAATTTTACCAGGTTCTGGAATTCGTAGGAGGATACCGAGTCGTTCTCATTTACAATGGGGATCACCTTTTCTGCCAGAAGCTGCTGGAAGGTATTCTGGGCATTCCTGCGGTTGGTGTTGTTGACCATGGTATTCTTGGTCATCAGGATCTGCGCCACCATCTGATTGTATTCCCCGAAAAGCTTCTGATAAATGGTCATCAGCCTGGCCTGTCCCACAGCTGCACAGGCCTGCTTTTTCTCAAGCTCTGCCGGCTTTCCCTTCATACCCAGTGCAGCTGCACCTACCGCAATGGCTCCGGAGGATACCAGCACTACGTCTTTCCCCTGGTTATGAAGGTCGCTGAGCTCTCTGGCCAGGATCTCCAGCTTACGGAAATCCAGTCTTCCTGTTTCTGCGTGGATCAGTGATGATGATCCGATCTTGATAACAATACGTTTCTTGTCTTTCAGTCGTTCCCTGTAATTTGCGTTCATGTTTTTGGTTTCTCCTGATACCTGTATATTAGTCTTACTGATAAGTGACGGAATCGATCCTGTCATTCTGTACGATCTCCACCCAGGTAGTACCCGGATTCAGGCGGATCTCCTGTTCATTTCCGTCGTAATAATGCGTGATCCCCCATGGAGAATCCTTCTCCCAGCGGATATCAATGGCTTTGCCTCTGGTAATAAATTTGCCCTCTCCGCCGGAAATGGCATCAATATTCAGATAGCCGTTTCCATCGTAAGCCGGGCAGGATGAATACTGAAGGATGATATTGTCGCAGGTAAGCTGTTCATTATCCAGCTGATCCACATGTTCCCTGCCAAACTGGAATCTCTTATATTCCTTTGTCTCTTCATCGTATTCATACCACGGATGATTATCAGTAAAATTATCCAGCTTCACAAGGCTGGCTGTGATCCCATCCGGTACGGTCTCTGTACCATCTTCTGCAAAAAGATAATGTCCGGTATATTCTTCTTTATATTCCTGGCTGTATCCCATAGCATCTATGCCTGCCTGAAGGTGGCTGGCATCTGTATAGGCATTGTGAGGTGCCTTCCTGTCTGTTGTACGGAAAAAAGCAAGCTTGCCGATCTGGATCCCGTTAAGGTTATCGATCACATGCTGCTCCAGATAAGGCAGTGCATAGGCAGCCTGTCCGTAGTGGGCATAGATCGCATTAAATTCGTTGGCGTAAAAGAGATAATAGTCACGGCAGCTGCGAACGGAACCGATCCGTTCCAGCTCATCATAATCTTCGAGAATGCCCATAAGACGGGTAATATTACCTTCCACCGGCGCTTCGTAGACAACACCGGCATGTCCGATACCACTCTGCGGAGCTCCGACACTGTTGTTGCCCATCATCACGGCAACCGGTCTCCTACGTCCAATGCTCTCCGGAACATTTTCGCCGGTGAGATAACTCTTTACCTGGGTTTCTTCCTGTTTCTCCCCATTGGGGACAAAACCTACCAGATCCTGCCCGGCTCCAAAAGCGGGAACAGTCTGGGCAATGCAGATGCATGCAGCTGTGATACCTGCCAGTATACCTGTCTTTTTCATTCTCATATATTACCTCCTTTTCTTAAAGCGGAAAAGCTTTCCGCTTAGCTTTTCTGTGGGACAGCACGTGATCATTCGCTGTATTAGCGGTTGATCCCCAGTTCCTTCAGTGCTGCTGCCTGCTTGGCTTCCATGACCTTTGCCTCATCCTCTGTCATATGATCATAGCCTAGAAGATGCAGCATACTATGTGCCACCAGGAAACAGAATTCCCTCGTCACACTATGTCCGTATTCCTCTGCCTGGGCAAAAACCTTAGGCACGGAGATCATGATATCTCCAAGAAGGAGTTCATCACTGTCCAGATCAAAATAGGACTCATCCTCTTCCACAACGGAATAATCCGCCGGTGTCTCAAAGGGGATCATAGGAAATGACAGCACATCTGTAGGAGCCTGGATATTCCGGAATTCCGTATTTACCCTCTTGATCTCCTCGTTGTCTGTCAGGACAAGATTGACCTGTCCGTCATAGGGGCATTTTTCCATTTCAAGAACCTTGTCCGCAACCTGGGATGCAAGGGCAGCATAGTCAATGCCTAACTCCTGATCTATCTCATATTCGATATTTATGGTCATCTTCTGTACTCCTTATTTTTCACAGCATACCTGTCATCCTTCCTGGATTTGGCAGGCTTCTGTTTTTTTTCATAATCGTCATAGGCCTGCACGATCTGCTGTACAAGTGGATGACGTACAACATCCTTGCTGGTCAGCTGACAGAATCCGATGTCATCGATCTTCTTCAGCACCTTCATCGCCACATCCAGACCGGACGTGGCGTCCCTGGGAAGGTCCTTCTGGGATGCATCGCCTGTGATGATCACCTTGGAACCGAAGCCGATCCTGGTCAGGAACATCTTCATCTGGGCAGGTGTGGTATTCTGCGCCTCATCCAGGATGATAAAGGCATTATCCAGTGTACGTCCTCTCATATAGGCAAGAGGGGCAACCTCGATGAGTCCCTTCTCCATGTTTTTGGCAAAGCTGTCTGCCCCCATGATCTGATACAGTGCGTCATAAAGAGGACGCAGATAGGGATCGACCTTGCTCTGGAGATCGCCGGGAAGGAATCCCAGCTTCTCTCCTGCCTCAATGGCCGGTCTGGTAAGAATGATCCTGGAAACCTCCTCATTGCGAAAAGCAGTTACTGCCATGGCCATGGCAAGATAGGTTTTGCCGGTTCCGGCAGGTCCCACACCGAATACGATCATCTTCTTACGGATCTGTTCCACATAGTCCTTCTGTCCGAGGGTCTTGGGTTTGATCGGCCTGCCCTGTATGGTATTACAGATAAAATCCTTGTCGATCTCCTCCATCACGGATCCAATCTTCTCCATAGCAAGGGAAAGTGCGTAATTCACATTCTGCTGTGTGATGGTATTGCCTCTGCCCGCAAGTGTGTTCAGTTCCTCCACGATTGCCCTGGCCTGTGTGGCTCCCTCCTGGCTTCCCAGAATCTTAAGAGAACCGTCACGGAAGATCATGGTTACGTTCAGAGTACGTTCGATCAGCTTCAGATGCTCGTCAAACTGTCCGAAAATATTCGCCTGGCGGTCTGCCGGCACATCCACATATAATTCGATAATGCTGCTAGCCATCCTCTGGTGTCCTTTCTTTTGGCTGCGTCTTTTTTTCTGTGGGGGCTTCTCTTCCGGTCCTTTCAATGACGGTAAGAGTGCCTCTGCTGACGCAGTCCTGGTGATTTATTTCTATTTTAACATTATTTTCAGATATTTGAACCCCTTTTTCTATTAATTTTTCTTCATAATCATAAAGCCTCTGTATGGCCTGTTTTTTGGCGGCATCCTCTGTCAGTCTTTCTTTTCGGAGCTCAAACCTGCTGGTAGTGATGATCCCCAGGGAAAAAGGAACCTGAAAGATCCCGGTACTGAAAAGAGATTCCCGGCAGATGAGACGATCTTCATTTTGCTGCAGAGGAGAAGAAAGGTCCAGGAAACTGCTTCCAAGCTGAAAAAAAATCGTTGTTTTCTTTTTACCGGACCATACCTTTTTCTCTATGTCCAACGGAAAGGTATCGTAATAGGCAATGGAATGACAGACGTAAATATCCGCATCTGCCTGAACATACTCATAGCGGATGACCTCCTGGCTGTCATCTGTGATATCCACGATCCCGGAAACCAGTTCCTGGCCTTTTTTTATTTCATCCCCGGCCCTGACAAGAGGAGTTCCCTGCCGTGTGACCATGGAATCAATCACTCCGTCCAGAGTTGAAAACAGACTGCAGGATTTTTCTTCCGGCTCTGCTTTTTCTCCAACAGTTCCCTCCCGGATCTCAAAACGCAGGCCCGTTCCCGAAAATCCGGCAGACACCCAGGTGATCTCCGGAAATTCTCTTCGCAGAGAAGCTGCAAGTGCACTGCAGCTGATCTTCTTTCTGGACATTCCGAAATGGATTCCCTGCTCTTTCAAAAATCCCATCAGCTGGGTTGTGGGATTTAGAATATTTCCCCGGATCTCAACGTTCCACACTCTTCCTGACAGTAAAAAAAGAAGGCAGAAAACTGCCAGAAACCCTGCAGGGATCATTTTTCTTCTTTTACAGAAAAGCAGAAAAAACAAAGGCCCTCTTTTTTTCAGGATGTGGATATGTACCCCTGTTTTTCTCCGCAGTGGCGAGATCTGCAGAAAATCCGCTACCTTCATGGTCAGCTGAAGCTCTGTCTCACCGGTGCGGATAATCCTTTTCAGATCCATTTCCCTGCCTCTGCAAAGGTTCACAAACCGCTGACACTGCTGCCCCTTAACAGAAACCCGCACAAAACCTGGGGCCATTACTTATTCCCCTCCTCCAGCGTAATGTTTTCGATCTGCCCGCGGATACATAGTTCAAGGGTTGTGTAACAGGGGATCACAAGGTTTTTCCCACGGATCACAAGTCTGCCGGAAGGTGTCAGTATCAGGATCTCCTCTCTTGTATAGCTCTGGATATTCCGGTAATTTTCGATCACTGCCCGGCGTTTTCCCGTAAGTATCACCTGCACCTCCCGAAATGCCGGTTCCCCGGGAAGCTCCAGAAAAGCTGACATTTTTCTCATAAAAAAATCCTCCGGCTTTTATCATTAATCTATGCCGGAGGATTTCTTCTTATGTATCTTTCGCTGCATCTGCTTTTTGTCTTTTATCTGCGGATCAGCACCATGGAAAACCATAGGATGGTATTTCCACCCAGATTGTATTCCATAGCTTCCTTTTCTACGATCTCACTGACAACCACGCCATAGCTTTCCAGACATGGATGCATATGCTCCGGAAAACGGCATGGTTTTCCGTCCAGATAGGCACAGTGTTCACAGAAGTCACAGGATTCCGTGGAAAGTGTAAAGGTCTCGTAGCCCTCTCCCTCCAGAAAATCACGTACCTTCTCTGTAAGCGCTTCGTGTTCCATTCTTGTGGAAAGCATCTCCTTCATGTTCATGATATCCGATACCTCCGCAACGCTGGAAAAGAAAACTGCTTTCGGATAGCTCCGGATCTTCTTTTCGCATTCTGACAGCTCTCCCACTGCCGGAGGACAGGCCCATGTGCTCCCATAACGTTCACATTCCTGTTTACAGATCGTACGCACACGTGACTGTACTTTAATATCCCCTGTATCCAGCACACGATACTCAAAAATGGGATACTGGGAAATAAATTCATCAAATTTTTCTTTTATACTGTTCATACCTTTAAGATCTCCTGTTCTCCAAAAAGGCTCATAACTGCTGCCTCATAGTCACCAAAATGCTGGGATTTTTTGATCTTTTTCAGATATCTGGCATAATTGGTAAAGCCCGGTGCCATATAACTCCACAATTCCTTCATGCGGAAAAGTACATTTCGTTCTCCTGAAAGATGTTCCTGATAATCCCGGTAAAGACGGTCATGAAACTGCCGCAGCTTTTTCCGGTATTCTTCCCGGTGATCCTCTCCGTCTTCTTTTTGCATAATGGCATCCAGAAGATAGGGCCTTGCGATCAGGCCTCTTCCGTACATGACGCTGTCTGCATCCGGAAATTTCTCCCGGATTTCCTGATAAGCCTCCACTGAAAAAATATCCCCGTTATATCCCAAAGGAACCTTCAGCTTTTCCCTTGCCTCCTCATACAGTCCATATCTGGGAATCCCCTTATAATGATCCTTCAGAAGGCGTGGATGGATGATCAGCTCCTTCAGCGGATATCTGCCGTAGATCTCAAGAAGCCGTTCCCAGTCTTCCTCATAATCCGTTCCCACTCTCGTTTTTATGGAGATCTCCATCCCGGTCTTTTCGAAGATCTCATCCAGAAAACGTTCCAGCTTATCCGGCTCGCCCAGGAAACCGGCACCCTTTCCCTTGGCTGTGACAGTTCCCGAGGGGCATCCCAGATTGAGATTTACTTCCCTGTGTCCGTATTCATCACGGAAGATATGCGCTGTTTTCACAAAATCCTCCGCATTGTTGGTCAGGATCTGGGGAATCACCGGAAGATCTCCGTTGGTTTCCGGTGATACCTCTTTGATCTCCTTGCTGCTGAGACGTTTATTGGGCTTGGCAGTGATGAAGGGAGTAAAGTATTTATCCATGGGATAAAAATAGTCATGATATGCATTCCGATAGACCCAGTTGGTTACGCCCTCCATAGGTGCCAGATAATTCTTCATTGTTTATCCTCCTTCATGCGGAAATAGATCTGTTTTCTCCCTCCGCTTCCTGTGGGAATCCTGCCTGTTTCATAATTTCCCAGAGATTTGATAAAGGGGGTCAACTTGGAATATCCGTAATTACGCACATCAAAATCCGGAAGTCGTTTCCCAAGCTGGTCGCCCAGCTGTCCGGAGGAAAGCCATCCCTCTTCGTCAGAAAATTTCTCGATGATAGCATTAATGGCTTTGCGTACCCGCTTGAGGTCTTTGTTCTTCCTGGAGCCGGAGCTGCTCTGTTTGCTGCTGTTTCCGGATTTTTTAGCTTCTGCTGCAGTAGCCATATCTTCCTTCTTCTCTTCCTCCTGCTGGTTGCGGTAGAGAAGATCCAGATATTTAAACTGGTTACATGCGGAAATAAACGGCTTCGGCGTCTTCTCCTCACCCATACCCAGGACCAGCATTCCGGATTCCCGGAGCCTTGCTGCCAGACGGGTGAAATCACTGTCCGAAGAAACAATGCAATATCCATCCACATTTCCGGAATACAGAATATCCATGGCATCAATGATCATCGCCGAATCGGTGGCGTTTTTTCCGGTGGTATAGCTGTACTGCTGGATAGGAATGATGGAATCCTCCAGAAGAACCTTTTTCCAGGAGGAAAGCCGTGCACTGGTCCAGTCTCCATAGATCCGTTTGTAGGTGGCTATGCCGATGTTTGCCACTTCATCCACGATGATCTTGATGTATTTGTCTGATACATTATCTGCATCGATCAGTATTGCAATTCTTAATTCGTTGTCCATAAATCCAACCTTTTCTGTTTAATCTGTGCCGTCTCCGATGCGGATCAATGCTCCAGCATGATCTTGAGGATCTCTCTGTCTGTTTCCTTCATGCCGTCTTTTCCGATCTGTCCCACACAGCTGATGGTCTCTGCGGTTTCTTCCTGGAGAATTCCTGTATAAGGTGCATAAGACTGCCCGTTCATGGCAAGATGATGCGCCAGGAAGGCTGCGTCAAGACAGGCTGCGATCTTGGCAGCACAGGAGATCTTGGCCCCATCACAGATGATTCCCGGAATATTGGCAAGGGTATTCTCGATCGTTTTTTTGATCAGGGAAATATCTCCGCCTACCATATAGGTAATGGCGGCTCCGGCTGCACAGGAGGCCGATACCGCCCCGCAGAAGGCAGACAGCTTCCCTATATATTGCTTCTGATAGACTGTGAGGAGATTGGAAAACACCAGGGCCCTGTAGAGGCTGTAATCCGGCAGCTCCATCTCTCTTGCATAGACGATCAGCGGAACAGAGCATGCAATTCCCTGATTTCCGCTTCCGGAATTGATGACAACCGGCATATCACAGCCACCCATACGTGCCTCAGAAGCTGCTGCAGTAAGACTTCTCATTCTGGTGAGCATATCATGAGAATAGTTTTCACGAATCACGCGCCCGATACCCAGGCCGTATTTTCCGGTCATTCCCTCATGAGCAATGGCCATATTGCTTCTGATCTGCGCATCCAGAAGTTCCTTTACATCGGAAAGCTCTACGGTATCCGCAAATTCCCGGATATCCTCCAGATTTAACAGGCCGCGGTCCGTCTCTTCCTTTTCTTCCACAGCTTTGTCTGCATCAAGGAGGATTTCCCCGTTTTTGCTGATCCTGGTCACGTTGATATGGTCGTATTTGATCTCCAGGCTGACGGTATCTTCACCGGCATACATTTCGATGATAATGTGAAGGACCACCGGCGTATCCAGAAGCTCTACCTTACAGATATCTGCCTCCAGAAGTTCCCGGCAGCGTGCCCTGCCCTTTTCATCGACTTTGGAAAGAACCTCCATATCCAGAGAAGCATCTCCTGCTACCGCCCCAAGGATCACACCTGCAGGAATTCCCTTTAATCCCCCGGAATTGGGGATGATCACACAACGCACATTTTTAATGATATTTCCGGAACATTTTGCCACGATACGCTCCGGCTCTTTTCCAAGGATCTCTCTTGCTCTTGCCGCACCATAGGCCAGGGCAATAGGTTCTGTACATCCCATAGCCGGGATCATCTCCTCACGGAGGATCGCCAGATAGTTTTTATATATATTTATGTCCACTTTTTTATTTACCTTCCCGTATTTTATGATTATTTCTTTTCCTGATATTTATGACATGCTACCATATGTCCCGGCTCCACCTGACGAAGTGCCGGGGGTTCCTGTCTGCAGCGTTCCTCACACCACGGACAGCGGTTATGGAAGCGGCAGCCCCCGATAGATCTGGACTGTACTCCGGTATCCGTAACGATCTGATCCAGAGTTTTGACTCTTGGGTCCGGAACCGGAATCGAGGAGATCAGCATTTTTGTATAAGGATGCAGCGGATTGGAATAGAGCTTATCTGCATCTGCGATCTCCATGAGATTTCCAAGATAAAGCACTCCGATCTCATCACAGATCTTCTGGACCACCTGCAGCTGATGACTGATGAACAGATAGGTCAGCCCGTACTTTTCCTGAAGATCCTGAAGCATCTGAACGATCTGGGCCTGCAGGGAAACATCCAGCGCAGAAATGGGCTCATCGCAGACTACAAATTCCGGCTGTACGGAAAGTGCTCTTGCAATGGAAATCCTCTGACGCTGTCCACCAGAGAACTCATGAGGATACTTCAGAAGATCCTGCTCTTTGAGGCCAACCACGCGGATCAGTTCTTTTGCACGCTCTTTGCGTTCTTTCTGCGTGTACATTTTATGGATCGCCATAGGCTCGCAGATGATATCCTGCACTGTATGGCTTGGGTCCAGAGAGGAATAGGGATCCTGAAAAACGGACTGCATTTTTTTGCGGTATGGAAGCAGTTCTTTTTCCCCCATGGCTCCGATCTCTGTTCCTTCATAAAAAATCTCACCGCCTGTGGGTTTATGATAACGTAGGATTGCCTTTCCGATGGTAGATTTTCCGCTTCCGGATTCTCCTACCAGACCGAAGGTTTTTCCCTTTTCAATAGAAAAGCTTACCTGATCCACAGCCTTCAGTATGCCCGGCTTAAAGGACAGAAGCTTCGGAGATTTCTGTTTAAAATATACTTTCAGATCTTTTACTTCAATTAAGGGCTTGCTCATCTCTTCTCCTCCCTTCTGTGACAGAATATCCTGTGTCCCTCTGAAGCCTCATAATATTTCGGAAGACAGGCTTCACACGTTTTGTCCGCATATTTACAGCGATTGAGGAAGGGACACAGATCACCGTTTCCGTCCGAAAGATCTCTCTCCAGAAACTGTTCAAAAGTACCTCCCACCCGCGGCATGCTTGCGATCAGTGCCTGTGTATAGGGATGTCCCGGATGAAGAAAGATCTCTTCTACAGTTCCCTCTTCCACCACGTAGCCACCACACATAACAGCTACCCGTTTACAGGTCTGCGCTACAACGCCCAGATCATGGGTGATCAGGATGATGCTCATATTGTTTTTTTTCTGAAGTTCCAGAAGCAGATGAAGGATCTGCGCCTGGATCGTAACATCCAGGGCTGTGGTGGGCTCATCTGCGATCAGAACCTTCGGATCACTGCTCATGGCCATGGCGATCATCACACGCTGGCGCATACCGCCGGAAAGCTCGTGAGGATAGCTGTTCATAGCCTTTTCCGGGTCTGTGATGCCAACGGCTGTGAGAAGCTCCAGCACCCGGGCCTTTGCTTCTTTTTTGTTCATATTGGTATGGCGCCGGATCAGCTCTACCATCTTATTGCCAACAGTGTAAACCGGATTCAGTGCGGAAAGAGAATCCTGAAAGATCATGGCGATCTCACCACCGCGGATCTCACGGAGCGCTGCTTCATTTTTCTTCAGGATATCTTCTCCCCGGAACAGAATCTCACCACCCATGATCTTACAGTTGGATGGTCCGAGACGGAGAATGGATTTGGTGGTCACGCTTTTTCCGCTTCCGGACTCTCCTACGATCCCGAAAAAATCCCCCTCACCGATGGCAAAGCCTGCACCTTTTACTGCCTGTGTCTCTCCAAGGTCTGTAAAGAAAGACACCTTCAGATCTTTTACTTCCAGTAATTTTTCCATTTGTAAATGTCCTCCTTACTTGGGCTCGAATACTTTTCTTAATACTTCTCCCAGATAATTGAAGCTGACGACCGTGATCAGGATCAGGATTCCGGGGAAAATAGCCAGATACGGTGCCTGCTGGATATAGCGCTGTGCATTGCTCAGCATACTTCCCCAGGAAGCCGTAGGCGGCTGGATACCCAGGCCGAAAAAGCTCAGTGCAGATTCCATCAGGATGGCATTGGCAATGTTCATGGTTGCAGCCACGATAATGGTAGGCATGATGTTAGGCAGGATATGATGTACAATGGTGGAGAATTTCTTCTGTCCGGAGATCTTTGCATAAATGACATACTCTCTCTCGTTCAGGGAAATGGTCTCGCCACGGACGATCCTGGCAATGTTCATCCAGGTCAGAAAGCCGATGATCAGGACAATGTTCTGAAGTCCCGGTTTCAGGAAGGCATTCATAACGATCATGATCAGGAATGTCGGAAGGCTCATCAGCGCATCCACCAGACGCATCAGCACTGCATCCACCGTTCCTCCCACAAAACCGCTGATGGAACCGATGATCACACCAAGGGCTGTCGAAAGCACCATGGAAAGGAAGCCCACCAGAAGGGATGCTCTTCCTCCGTAAATACAGCGAGCCAGATAATCCCGTCCCATATCATCCGTACCGAAAAAGTGTGCCATGGATGGAGCATTCAGTCGCTCTGTGGCGCTGATGGCATTGGGATCTACCGGATACAGAAAGGCAAAAATGGAGATCAGTGCCAGCAGGATGATCGCTGCTGCACCTGCCACTGCAAGTTTATTTGTCTTAAAACCAAGTTTGATATTTTTCCAGATATTTTCTCTCATGTCCCTTTACCTCCTAACATCCTGCTTTGCGGATCCTCGGATCAAAGACAGCATACAGAATATCTGCCAGAAGATTTCCGAGCACCACGAGAAGCGCGGTGAACATGGTGATTCCCATGATCAGGGGATAATCATACTGCATAACAGCGGTCACTGCCAGCTGACCGATTCCCGGCCATGCAAAAACCTGCTCGGTGATAATGGCACCGGAAACCAGAGACTGCAGGCTCATTCCGAGAACTGTGATCATAGGAAGCATGGCATTTTTCAGTACATGCCGGAAAAGGATTCCAGACTCTTTCATTCCATAAGCCTTCTGCACCATAACATAATCGGAGGACATTTCCGTAATGGTACTGCTTCTTAAATACCGGATGTACTGTGAAGCATTTGCAAAGGTCAGAACTGCGCAAGGCATGACCATATGAAGGATCAGATCTCCTAAGGAACGGTTGCCGTCTGAATGCATACCGATACTTGGCAGGATGTGGAGATGCACACTGAAGAGATAGATCAGCATGATACCGAACCAGAACGTAGGAATGGAGATACCTACATAACAGAACATGCTGGTGATCTTATCCAGAACACCATTTTTATTCTTTCCGGAATACAGGCCCAGTACAATGGCAATGAGAAAACCAAGCAGCATGCTGGTTCCCATTAGGATCACGGTTGCGGGAAGCCTCTCCAGCATCTGTGTCAGGACCGGTCGGTTATTCATCAGGGAATTTCCGAAATTCCCGTGAAGGATCCTTCCCAGCCACAGAAAGTACTGCTCATAGACAGGCTTTGTAAGTCCCAGGCTTTCTCTCAGGTTCTGGATATATTCTTCACTCATATTTGGTTCCACATAAGTCAGGACAGGATCTCCGGGCGCTGCTTTTGTCAGTGCAAAGCAGAGAACAGAGACAATAAACAGTGTCAGAATACACTGTATCAGACGGTTTACGATCTTCTTCAAAATGTACCTCCTTTATTTTCCCCGAAAACAGGAAATCGGCTGGCGCAAAAACGCGTCAGCCTCTTTCTGTTTCCGGTATTCATCCGCTATAAAATTATTTATTTCTCCAATGTGTAGATCTTGGAATAATCATAATAAATAGTTTTTAACAGACATTCATCAAAGCCCCCGAAATCTTTACTTACCGCATAGAAACCATTGGAATAAGCGATCGGATAGATATACATGTTATCATTGATCGTATTCTGGATCTCTTTATAAATCTCACCACGTTTTGTCTCATCTGCAGTGCTGTTGCCATCTTCCCACAATGCATCCAGATCTGTATCCTTGATCCTGGAATAGTTGGAACGGCTGTCGGAAGAACTCATGTCTGCGTAAAGGCTCGGCTCTTCTCCCAGAGTATAGAAGCTCAGTACCAGATCATAATCTGTGCACTCCGGATCCTTTGTCTTATTCTTGAAGGTAGACTCATCTGTAGGAAGAAGATTGATGGTGATTCCTACATTTGCAAGAGCAGACTGTACATACAGAGCCTCACTCTCCATTGTCTTATCTGTGGAGATATACATCAGGTTCAGAGAAAGATTTGTCTTTCCTGCTTCGGAAAGGAGCTCCTGTGCTTTAGCCGGATCATTGTCGTAGGTGTTGTCCGGTTTTGTATAGTAGAGTGTATCCGGTGTAAAAATAGAATCCGCAGGCTCTGCATAGTCCTCGGAAATGAAAGCAAACTGGCAGAACTCCTCTTTATTCAGTGCGTATGCGATTGCCTGACGTACCTTTACATCCTGAAGATCTTTGTTCAGCTCATTCATGAACATGGCGTTGACACGTCCGGAATTATAGGTATTGATGTTTACGTTATCGTAAGCACTGATGGTATCGTAATCATCTGCACTGATCAGACGTGCATCCAGATCTCCGCTTGCAAGTGCCGCATTGGCGGAACTGGAATCCTTTACGATCTTGAAGGTGATGGAATCCAGATTTACATCATCAAAATAGTCGTCGAATTTTGTTACTTTATAATACTCTCCGGATTTGTATTCCTCGAACTTAAAAGGACCATTTCCCACCGGTTCATTGTTGAGATCACTTTCTCCGATATTCTCCACGCCGTCATAAATATGCTTCGGAATACAGTAAACCTGACTCAGTCCGCCAAGGAATCCTGCGGAAGATGATCCAAGGGAAAGCTTGACTGTAAGGTCATCAACCTTCTCTGCCTCTACTGCCTTATCATTAACGTATCCGTAAGAAGAGTACGGAACATTCTGCTTCTCATCTACCAGCACCTGCATGGTAAATACCACATCATCGGCTGTGATCGGCTGACCGTCATGCCATTTCAGTCCGTCTTTCAGCTTCAGTGTGAATTCGCTGGCATCATCATTGGCTGTTACACTTTCGCAAAGTCCGTTTCCGTAATACATCTCTCCGTTCACGATCTCAAAAAACGGGCTGTACAGTGCCTGCATCATATCGAAGCTTGTCTGATCCACAACATAAAGCGGATTGATGTTCTGCGGATCTGCTGTTTCTGCAATGGTAATATTTCCACCTTCCGCCTTGGTTCCTTCTGTTTCTGCTGCAAAAACAGTCATTCCTGACATAACAGTTGTTCCTGCCACTGCAGCTGCCAGAAGCGCTGCCAGTACTTTTTTTCTCATTTCCTGTTCCTCCTGTGTTTCAGTGAGTATTCCTCTTTTCCTACCAGTTTAATATGATATAGGCAAGATAATACTATACCATATTACCTTTGTCAAGCTGTCCCTGGCTCTTCAGAGATTTTTTTACTGCATTTCGTTAAAGCTTGTATTTATTCTACATACAGATCACACAGGCGTCAAGATAAATTTTCTGTATCTTTCCTCTGATCTATATATATTTCCTTAATTCGTCATATTTTTGATCCAGTGTCCGTAATTGCACTTCAAAAATGCAGGCACGCATTTAAAGATCTGATCTGCATTCAGGCAACATACCACTATTGCCGGGGATGCATTGACCACAAATGCCATAAACATGGACAGAGGAATCACGATCCCCCAGGTACTGATCAGATCCACCTTCATAGAATAGGCGATGCTTCCGCTTCCCCGGATAATACCACCGTTTGTCGGCATCTGATAGGACATCCCTACCATTACCACACTTAAAATAATAAGAAAAGTATTGGCCATCTCTCTCGTTTCCAGCGAAAGCTGATACAGGCTCAGCACTGGGATCCGGATAAAGAAAAGAAGGATACCACAGATGAGTCCCATGACTACAAATAATTTCTGGAGCTTTTTGGAATAAACCTTCGCGAGTTCCAGGTTCCCGGAACCGATGGTTTTTCCCATGGTAACTGATGCAGCGGAAGCGGCTCCCACAGCAGCGGATTTCACCATCAAAAACAGATTGGAAGCTGCACTGTTGGCAGCAATGGCTGCTGCTGTCATATGTCCCAGGATTGCTGTCTGAAGAGCCGTATTCACGCCCCAGAGTCCCTGGAGCACCAGCAATGGACATACCACCTTATAATATTTCCTGCCGAACCTTAAGTCTGAATGCAGATAATCCCGGATACAAATGCCAATCCAGCTCTGTTTTTTACGGATATAGATGATCAGAACACAGATCTCCGCAATACGGGCAGTCAGTGTTCCCACAGCAGCTCCTGCGGCTCCCATCCTGGGTGCACCAAAATGTCCGTAGATCAGGATCCAGTTTATGCTGCAGTTGATCACAAGAGTCATTACCGAAAGCCCGAAGGCAACCCCTGCAATTTCCACACAACGCAGTGTAGCAAGCAGGATCTGCGTCACCGCAAAGAAAAAATAAGTAAACCGGATGATCGCCAGATAGGAACGGCCGGCTTCAATAATCGTCTGGTCTGTTGTAAAAAGCCCCAGCAGCTGTGTTGGAAAAAGGCTGGCCAGGATAAACAGCACAAAGGCAATAAAAAGGCCTGTGCGCATGGCCCAGGCACTGATCTTTCTTACCGGTTCTGTCTCTTTCTTTCCCCAGTACTGACTTCCGAATATGACAAGTCCGTCTCCCAGCGCCATAAGCAGCTGCTGAAAGACGAACTGTACCTGGTTTACGGTGGTCACACCGGATAATGCAGTTTCGCTGAAGGCTCCAAGCATAATGTTGTCAGCAAGATTGACACTTAATGTCACTACATTCTGCAACACCAACATGGAGCATAATTTCAGAAAATTACGATAAAAATCCGTCATCAGTCTTTTACGATGGCAATGATATCATCTGCGTTGATCACCAGATATTTCTCACCCTCATATTTGATCTCAGTTCCTGTGTATTTTCCGTAGATCACACGGTCACCTGGCTTTACCTGTACCGGTACTTCTTTACCGTCTACGACCTTACCGCCACCTACTGCGATAACCTCTGCCTGCTGGGTTTTCTCCCTGGAGCTGTCCGGAAGCACGATGCCGGATGCGGTTTTGTCTTCTGTCTCAAAATATTTTACGATAACTCTGTCTGCAACTGGTTTTAATGCCATGTTCATTTCCTTCTTTCTGTGATTATTAGCACTCTTGAGTTTCGAGTGCTACTCTTTTCTTATCATACTACATATCCGAAAATTGTCAAGATATTTGCGGATATGCAGTATGATATTATTTATGATAGGGTTCTCCGCTGATGATACGATAGCTGCGGTAGATCTGTTCCAGAAGGATCACACGCATCAGCTGATGAGGAAATGTCATCTTCGAAAAGCTTAAAGCATAGTCTGATCTCTTCAGTACTTCTTTTCCAAGGCCGATAGAGCCGCCGATCACAAACTGGATATGGCTGGTCCCACGTATCCCCAGTTCATTGATCTTCCGTGCGAAGTTCTCAGAGGTCAGCTGTTCGCCTCCGATTTCCAGAGTGATCACAAACGCATCATCCCGGATATATTTGAGAAGACGCTCCCCTTCCTTGTTCCGAATGGCATCTTCTACTGTTTCGCTGGCATTATCCGGTGTTTTTTCGTCGGACACTTCTATGATCTCCAACTTGCAGTAACGCCCGAGGCGCTTGGAATACTCCGCAATGGCATCCCGCAGATATTTTTCCTTGATCTTCCCTACTGTCAGGATACTTATTTTCATCCGCCGTTCTCCTCCAGATAATTCTCAAATTCTTCTGCTGACATCAAAACCTTCCTTGGCTTGGTTCCTTCCTCCGGGCCTACCACTCCTGCGTCACAAAGCTGATCCATGATCCTTGCCGCACGGTTAAATCCGATCTTGAACATACGCTGGAGCATACCGATGGAGGCCTTTTCCTTTTCAATGATAAATTTACCGGCTTCTGTAAAATAGACATCTCTGTCACCGCCGCCGGCTCCTCCCGGGACACCGGCTGTATTGACCTGCTTCTCGATGGAGGTATCATAAACAGCACCCTGGTTTTTGTCAGAAACATATTCTACGACTGCACTGACCTCCTCATCTGAAACAAAAGCACCCTGCAGTCTGGCCGGCTTCTGATACCCCTGAGGATAAAACAGCATATCGCCCTTGCCAAGAAGCTTCTCGGCACCGTTCATATCCAGGATCGTCCTGGAATCCACACCGGAAGATACGGAAAATGCGATCCTGGACGGCATATTGGCCTTGATCAGACCTGTGATGACATTGACAGATGGCCTCTGGGTAGCAATGATCAGATGGATACCTGCTGCACGTGCCAGCTGGGCCAGGCGGCAGATCGCATCCTCAACTTCTCCCGGCGCAACCATCATAAGATCCGCAAGCTCGTCCACGATGATCACGATCTGCGGCATCTTCTCAGGTGCCTTTTCTCCCTCCGGGACCCGCATATTAGCAACTTTTTTGTTATATTCTCCAAGATTACGTACCCCATATTCCGCAAAAGCATTGTAACGGCTGGTCATCTCAGAAACAGCCCAGTTCAGCGCACCGGCCGCTTTCTTCGGATCTGTGACTACCGGAATGAACAGGTGCGGGATCCCGTTATATACACTGAGCTCCACCACCTTCGGATCGATCATGATCAGACGCACCTCATCCGGTGTAGCCTTATAAAGGATGCTGATGATCAGCGTATTGATGCAGACGGATTTTCCGGAGCCGGTTGCCCCGGCGATAAGAAGATGAGGCATCTTGGCAATATCCGCCACTACCGGTTTTCCGGCAATATCCTTACCTGCTGCAAAGGACAGCTTGGATTTTGCATTTTTAAACTCCTCTGACTGAAGGAGATCCCGCAGCATGACCGGGCTGTTCTCCTTGTTCGGGACCTCGATCCCCACGGCTGCCTTTCCCGGTATCGGTGCTTCGATACGGATATCCGGTGTAGCAAGATTCAGCTTGATATCATCGGAAAGACCAACGATCTTGCTGACCTTCACACCCATTTCCGGCTGCAGTTCATAGCGGGTAACGGTAGGTCCGCAGCTCACATTGGTAACGGTTACATTGACGCCGAAATTATGCAGGGTTTCCTGAAGCTTCTGTGCTGTTTTACGCAGATGTGCATCGGAATCTCCCTGAGATCTGCCATCTCCGCGCTTCAGAAGCTTCAGCGGCGGATACTGATATGGTTTCTTCTCCGGAGCTCCCCCCTGGCTGATCTCATGCTGGATATTTCTGATCCCATGCTCGATCTCTGTCTGAGATGACTTCGGGTTTCTGGAGGGCTGATGGGATGCCTTCTGTTCAGCTTCCGGCTGAGGATCCTCCTTTATCTCAGCGAGAACGGCTGCCTTTCCTGTTTCCCGGGAAGCTTTTGCTGTTGCATCTGTCTTTGCCGGCAGGATCTGCTGCATCTCGGGAATATCCACATCCTCGTAGCCGTCATAGGCATCCTCCTCTTCGGCTTCCTGCATTTCTCTTTCGAAATCCGGCTCCTCCGACTCTTCCCGGGCCGGCTGCGGCTGTGAACGGTGGATCTGGAATTCCAGCGGCCGGGCATGCTCCTCCGGTTTCTCCTCAAGCCCTGGATCCTCTTCTGTCAGCTCTGTATCTGCCGGAAGTACAGCCTTTTGTTCATCAAGAAAAGAAGGAAGATTAAATTCTCCTTCCCGGTTCGCCTTCACCGCAGCCTGTCTTTCCTTCTGCGATCTTCTGGCTTTTTTCTTTTGTTTTTTTGAGATATTTTCCGGATCTTCCTCTGTAAGGGCAAGTTCTTCTTCCTCCAGCTCTTCTTCCAGCCGGCGGATCTTCTCCGCTCTTTTTTCCGCACGGATCTTTCTGCGAAGCTCTTTCTGCTTTTCTCTGTCCGGCTGTCCCTCAAGATAAGCTTCTCTGCCTTCTCTTGCTGCATCTGTAAAAAAGTCCAGGATCTTATTCATAAACCCGAAGAAGGATCTCTGTGTTATGATGATGAGAGATACAAGAAGCACCAAAACGATGATCACAGTTCCGCCCACAACACCAAAAGCGGATGCTGTGGAAATACATACCGCACCACCGAATACTCCGCCGCCGGTACGGTATTCCGAACTCAGTGAATAATAATCCGAAAACGTGGTACTTGGCGTATAGCCCTCTGTGATCAGCTGAAGAAAGCCGCAGAGGAACACAAAAAATACCACGCCTGCCAGTACCTTTTTGTAGGCAAGGCGGTTGGTATTGTTCACGATCAGGAACGTAACTCCGGCAAAAAGCAGGATCGGGAAAATATATGCGCAAAGTCCCATGATGCCAAAACATACGGCACTGATGGCATTTCCTACGATCCCTCCCATACCAAATGCACTGATCATCAGGATCAGACAGGCCGCAAACATCACAAGGATCAGGATCTCTGTCTGAAAGCGGTTACCGACAGGCTGCTGCTTCGCCGCAGGTTTTCTTTTTCTTTTTTTTGTCGTTTTTGAAGCTGCCATTGTCAGACTCCTCCCAGTTGATATCAAATATAATTCGCTGCCAGAATAAGGATTCCGGCTGCAAAAGAATAAAATGCAAAATAACGCAGTCTGACCTGATTCGAAAGCTTAAGCATAAAACGGATCACCAGATAGCCTGTGATCCCGGCCACGATCATTCCAAGAACATAAATAAATCCCTGGCCAACAGTCATATGAACAGAAGTGAACTCTCCCATCTCCATAAAAAAAGCTCCCACCACAGCCGGAATGCTCATCAGCAGCGAATATTTCACTGCAAACTTCCGTCCGAGACCGCAGAAAAGTCCTGCACTCATGGTAAGTCCAAGTCTGGAAAGTCCCGGAAACACGGAAAGGCCCTGACAGATACCCATCCACATAGCATCTCCAAAACTGGTTTCTCTTGTTCCCTTGCTGCCATTGACATTACTGTAGTCCACAACAAGGAGAATCACACCTGTAAGAAGGATTCCGATCCCGGAAAACATGTGTGAGGATGCGCTTCGCACAACAAGTCGTTTGCACTGATATCCGATCAGGACTGTAGGAATGGTGGATACCATGATCAGGGCGGTAAGCTTCCGATAAGTTCCGCTTATGATCTTTGCATAGGTAAGCTCTTTCCCAGTCCTACGGTTATAGAGAAAAATATTGGCATTTCCGATCAGATCCAGTATCATCCCGATCAGCTCGATCCCGATCTTTTTGATGTCCTTCAGAAAAACAAGGATCAGAGCTATCATAGTTCCCAGATGGAGCATCACTTCAAAAAGCACACCGGAACCTCTGGTACCGCCCAAAAGATCCTGCGCTCCACAGAGATGTCCGAAGCTGCTCACCGGCAGAAATTCGGTGATTCCCTGAATGATTCCCAATATAATCGCATGTATCACTGACATAATGATATTTCCTTTTCTTAAATTTTTTCCAACACATTATAGCATAACTGAGTAAAACTTACAATCTTCACTTGGCAAAAGTTTCAAACAAATGTTCTTTTTTGATCTGCAAGAAAAAAAATCCTCCGGCTGCATCAGAAAACACAGTCGGAGGATCTGTTTATAAACAGACTTTCTGCTTATTTATTTTTCAGATATTCGTCGATACCTTTTGCACCAGCTTTACCTGCACCCATGGCAAGGATTACGGTAGCTGCACCTGTAACGGCATCACCACCGGCATATACGCCGTCCTTGGATGTCTTACCGGTTTCTTCCTCGGCAACGATACATCTTCTCTTGTTGATGTCAAGGCCCTTGGTTGTGGAAGAGATCAGCGGGTTCGGTGAAGTACCAAGAGACATGATGACAGTATCTACATCCATATCATACTCGGAACCAGGAATCTCTACCGGACGTCTTCTTCCGGATGCATCCGGCTCACCAAGCTCCATCTTGACAACCTTCATACCGTTTACGTGGCCATTCTCATCAACGAGGATCTCTTTCGGATTTGTAAGAAGATCAAAGATGATGCCCTCTTCCTTAGCGTGATGAACTTCCTCTGCTCGTGCAGGAAGCTCTGCCTCACTTCTTCTGTATACGATATGTACCTCAGCACCAAGTCTCAGAGCTGTTCTTGCAGCATCCATGGCAACGTTACCACCGCCGACAACTGCAACCTTTTTGCCTGCTGCAATCGGTGTATCATAGGAATCATCGAATGCTTTCATGAGGTTGCTTCTTGTCAGGTACTCGTTTGCGGAGAATACACCGCTTGCATTCTCACCAGGGATACCCATGAACATCGGAAGTCCTGCACCGGAACCGATGAATACAGCCTCAAATCCCTCGTCCTCGATCAGCTGATCGATGGTAGTGGATTTACCGATGACAACGTTTGTCTCGAATTTAACGCCAAGCTCTTTGACCTTCTCGATCTCTTTCTTAACAACCTTCTGCTTCGGAAGACGGAATTCCGGAATACCGTAAACAAGAACACCGCCAAGCTCATGAAGAGCCTCGAATACAGTTACATCGTATCCCGCCTTTGCAAGGTCACCTGCACAGGTAAGTCCGGATGGACCGGAACCGATCACTGCAACCTTATGTCCGTTCTTAACCTCTGCTCCTGCTGGTTTGATATCATGCTCCAGAGCATAGTCTGCAACGAATCTCTCCAGCTTACCGATAGAAACAGCCTCGCCCTTCTTACCGCGGATACACTGTCCCTCACACTGGGATTCCTGCGGACATACACGACCACAGATAGCCGGAAGTGCGGAAGATAAACCGATCACCTTGTAAGCCTCTTCCATGTTGCCCTCTTTGATGTGCTCGATAAATCCCGGAATATCGATGGATACCGGACATCCCTCTACACATTTCGGTTTTTTGCACCCGAGACATCTCTGTGCCTCTTCCATTGCTTCTTCCTGGTTATATCCAAGACATACTTCCTCGAAGTTTGTCGCACGTACCTTCGGATCCTGTTCTCTTACAGGAACTTTTTTTAACATTTTTGCATCTGCCATTAGTTGTCACCTCCGCAATGTCCGCATCCACCGTGGTGGGTATCGCCTTCCTGAAGCTTCAGTAATGCACGGCCCTCCTGGGTCTTATACATCTGACTTCTCTTCATAGCCTGATCGAAATCAACGAGATGTCCGTCGAACTCCGGTCCGTCTACGCAGGCAAATTTGATCTCATCACCGACCTGGAGACGACAAGCGCCGCACATACCGGTTCCGTCAACCATGATCGGGTTCATGCTGACAATTGTGTGGATACCAAGCTTCTTGGTAAGAAGACAGACAAATTTCATCATGATCATCGGTCCGATTGCTACACAGACGTCATAATGCTTGCCCTCATTTGTCACAAGATCCTCAAGAGTCTTTGTTACCATACCGGAACGGCCATAGGAACCGTCATCTGTTGTAACATAAAGATTAGAAACAGCGCCAAGCTCTTTCTCAAGGATAACCATATCCTTAGTCTTGGAACCAAGGATAACATCAGCTGTGATGCCGTGCTCATGGAGCCACTTAACCTGCGGATAAACAGGTGCGGTACCGACACCACCGGCTACGAATACCATTTTTTTCTTCTTAAGTTCTTCGATATCCTCATGGACGAACTCAGACGGACATCCCAGAGGTCCTACGAAATCACGGAATGAATCTCCCTCTTTCAGTGCGGACATCTTAATGGTAGATGCTCCGATCTCCTGGAATACGATGGTGACTGTACCAGCCTCGCGATCGTAATCGCAGATGGTAAGCGGGATCCTCTCTCCCTTTTCGTCAAGTTTAACAATGATAAATTGTCCTGGCAGACAATGGCTTGCCACACGTGGTGCATGCACAACCATAAGATGGATCTTAGCTGCCAGCGTTTCAGCTTTTAAAACCTTATACATGGTCTTCCTCCTCGCGCAAATTATAAACCTTTATTAATAATACGCTAAAAATCAGCATATGACAAGAGTAGATTTACAATTTCTGTCAAAATTCTTTACCACAGCACAGCGCAACCATATTAGTCTTATGCAACTAACATCATCAAAAGCCACGTACAAAACTGGTTATTTCTGTGATTTTTTCTTTTCGATGAGGGTATACAATCGGTCCAGCGCCTCCCGGATCCCTCCTACTTCATCGATGAGCCCTTCCTTTACCGCTTCCTCCCCTTCCAGCATAGTTCCTACATCTTTTACAAGCTGGGAGGTATCCAGCATCAGCTCCTCCATCCGTTCTGCCGTGATATGTGAATGTCCGGATACAAAGGCAATAATCCGGTCCTGGATCTTTTCCATATTGCGGTAGGACTGCGCCACGCCAATAAACATTCCATTCTGACGCACCGGATGGACCACCATGGTGGCACTTGGCACGATAAAAGAATAATCTGCTGATACCGCCATGGGTACACCTATGGAATGTCCCCCGCCCAGCACCAGGGAAACCGTAGGGATACTCAGAGACGCGATCATCTCCGCAATGGCAAGCCCTGCCTCCACATCTCCTCCTACCGTATTTAAAAGGATAAGAAGTCCCTCGATCTCTTCATCATCCTCAATGAGAGCCAGCTTTGGCAGTACATGCTCATACTTGGTTGTTTTGCTGTGAGACGGCGCGGATTCATGGCCTTCGATCTCCCCGATCACCGTCAGAAGCTCCACTTTATGCTTCCGGGAATTTCCATCGAGCACTGCCTGCCCGGTTTCCCGGATCTGCTCGTTCTGGCTCGCTTCCCGGTCCAGTTCCTTCTGTTTTCCCTCTTCGTTCTGTTTTTCCATAAAAAATACCTCCGGAATCTGAAATTCTGGAGGTATTATATGCAAAATATTATTTTCTATTCAGAGATCATTCGTCCCAGTTTGTCCATACGTCAGTAACGTCATCGTCATCATCAAGAAGATCCAGTGTTCTGTGAAGATCCTTGATAGCCTGGTCATCAGTCAGCTCCACATATGTCTGCGGGATCATGGCGATCTGTGCTTCTACAAGCGGGATTCCGGCTTTCTCAAGAGCCTCACGTACAGCACTGAAATCGTCCGGTGCTGTGATGATCTCAAAGCTGTCCTCTTCCTCGCTGAAGTCCTCAGCACCTGCATCCAGAGCTGTCATCATCAGCTCGTCCGCATCCATCTCACCGCACTCATCCTCAAGCTCTTCCTTGTCGATGATGATCTGGCCCTTCTGGTCGAACATAAAGGATACGCATCCCTGTGTTCCGATGCTTCCGTTACCTTTGGTAAATGCGTTACGTACATTACCTGCAGTACGGTTCTTGTTATCTGTAAGAGTCTCTACGATAATGGCAACACCGTTCGGACCATATCCCTCATATACAGCCTTCTCGTAGCTGTCTGCAGAATCCGCACCTGCTGCCTTCTTGATTCCACGATCGATAGTATCGTTCGGCATGTTGTTGGCTTTTGCTTTTGCGATGACATCACGAAGCTTGCTGTTGTTTGCAGGATCCGGGCCGCCGGCCTTTACTGCCATAACGATCTCACGGCCGATGACTGTGAAGATCTTACCCTTCTTGGCATCATTTTTCTCTTTCTTATGTTTGATGTTGGCAAATTTTGAATGTCCTGACATGGTATCTTCCTCTCCTTGTTACCGTATATTTTCTTTCGTGCCCTGCTCATTTTGGGTACCGTTTTACATAATTGCAACTCGGTTTAATATAGCACTTATGAAAGATTTCGTCAAGAATCAGAAAACAAACCGGTCAAAATTCCTCATGTTCCCCTTAAAAAGTCAGTTCCAGACTGATCTCAAGCGCATGATTCACCTTATCAAGCATAGCACTGTCCAGATGACACACCTTATCCTTCAGACGCCGCTTGTCGATGGTGCGGAGTTGTTCCAGAAGGATCACGGAATCCTTTTCGATCCCGTAGGCAGATGCATCGATCTCAATATGTGTCGGCAGCTTTGCCTTATTCATTTTTGATGTAATTGCCGCACAGATCACTGTGGGGCTGTGACGGTTGCCTACATCGTTCTGGATGATCAGCACCGGACGGATGCCGCCCTGTTCACTGCCCACTACAGGTCTTAAGTCCGCATAAAAAATATCCCCTCTTTTTATAACCACACAATTCACACTCCGATTCTGGTCCGGCTTATTTGCAAGCCGTATTCCTTTTTACAGATAAGTATTTCCACAATTTCTTTGTGTATACCATGCGTGGTACTTTTTTACCGGCCTTATGTCTGACCCGGCGTTTTCCGGATCCGGGTATTTACGGATCTACTGGAAAAAGCTCTCCTCTTCTCCACATTCCTTACCGTCTTTGATATAAACTCGCGGAACACGTTTACTGATCCCGCAGACAAATTCATAGGAAAATCTTCCGGAAAGATCTCCCAGTGTCTCCACACTGATAAATTCCTCTCCGTCTCTTCCCATCAGGGTGACCTCGTCCCCGGCCTTCACCTCCGGGATATCTGTGACATCAACCATAAACTGATCCATGCAGACACGTCCGAGGATCGGAGCCTTTTTGCCCCGGATCAGGACCCAGCCCTTATTGGAAAGCTGTCTCGGATAGCCATCTGCATAACCTACGGGGATCGTTGCCATTCTGGTAAAACGTTCCGTAACAAACGTTCCTCCATAGCTTACCGCTGTTCCGCGTTCCACATTTTTCACATAGGATACATGACTTTTCAGCTCCATTGCAGGTGTCAGCTTCACGATATCACGTTCTACCTCTTCTGACGGATAAATACCGTAAATGGTGATGCCGGCACGAACGACATTGAGATTTGCTTCCGGAACACGGATGATACCTGCACTGTTGGAGCAGTGACGTACCGGGATATGAACGCCTCTTTTTTCCAGAAGCTCTGCAAAACGGAGATAACGGTCCAGCTGCACCAGTGCAGGAGAACGGTCAGCCTCATCCGCCCTGGCAAAATGAGTAAACATTCCCTCGATCACCAGATTCGGGATTTTTGAGATTTTTTCGATCTTTACCGCATTTTCCGGAATATCCGCATATCCGATCCTTGTCATTCCCGTATCCAGAGCCAGATGAATATGTACATTTTTTCCAATGCGTGCACCTGCTTTTGCATATTCTGCCGCTGTATTAAGATCCGATATGGTGATCCGGATATCATTGGCTGCAAGTTCCTCATAATATTCCTCAAATACAAGGCCAAGGATCAGGACAGGCTTGGTGATCCCTGCATGCCGAAGCTCCAGTGCCTCCTCTGCAGTAGCTGTTGCAAATCCCCAGATATAATCATAGTCCTGGATCAGACGGGCAATAGCTCTGGCACCATGGCCATAACCGTCCGCTTTGATCACAGCGATGATCTTTGTCCCTTCTTTGACATTTTTATGCATTTCCTCAAAATTGTGGGCAATGGCGTCCAGTGATACCAGTGCTTTTACTCTCTCGTATTTTTTCATAATTCCGACTCCTCTTCACCTATAGCTAATGCCCTGGGCAGATATTCTATGATATCTCCTGCCAGCATACTGCGCTTTCCTTTTTCAGCGGCTGCAAGATCACCGCAAAGTCCGTGAAGATAAACACCTAACGCGGCCTTTAAAACCATGGGAGGCTGTTCCTCCGTTTTCAGATACATACATAACACTGCTGCCAGGATCCCGGAAAGCACATCTCCGCTTCCTGCAGTTGCCATTCCGGAATTACCGGAAAGATTCAGATACATCTGTCCTTTCTCATCTGCGATCACTGTACATGCATCCTTCAATACGCACACAGAGCCTGTTTCCGCAGCGCATTTCAATGCAGTATCTGCGATCTCATGCTGGATCTCCTGGATCGTTCTGCCACTGAGCCGGCTCATTTCTCCGATATGCGGTGTCAGAACCACATGCTCTCCCAGATACTGGTACCACTGAGGATGTGCAGCCAGAAGGTTCAGACCGTCAGCATCCAGGATCAGCGGTTTTTTCTCCCGGGCAGCCGCCGTGAGAAACCACTGTTCTCTCTCACGGCTGGCCACTGATGTTCCAAGTCCCGGTCCGATCACGATCACATCACACCAGGATAGAAGCTGTTCATTGGATTCCTGATCAAAGCGGCTGCAGACCATAGCCTCCGGAAGGAGTATCTGCAGCGGGATCCTGTTGGCTTCCACAGTCTGGATCTTTACCATTCCCGCACCGGCACGAAGTGCTGCACTGGCGCTTAAATAAGCAGCTCCGCACATTCCCTCACTTCCGGTCACAAAGAGCACTTTTCCGAAGGTACCCTTGTTTCCGCCGGGATCACGTTCCGGAAACAGCTTCAGATCTTTATTTTCCAGACAGGCGGCAGATGCAGTCACAGCTTCCTGCTCATAGATCCCGATATCGGCGGTAACGATCCTTCCTGCATACAGTCTCCCCGGATAAAAGCAAAGACCTCTTTTCCGGTAGGCAAATGTGACAGTCAGATCGGCGCTGAAGGCAATTCCCATTTCCAGGCCAGTATCTCCGTTCACTCCTGACGGGATGTCAACTGCGATCTTTTTGGCCCTCGCACTGTTCATCTCATGGATGATATCAGCATAATGCCCCTCGATCGGGCGCGTCAGGCCTACCCCAAACACGGCATCTACTATAGTAGTATATTCACTCCACTGCGGGTTATTCACCTCCGGGACACGATAACCGGAAGCGATCTTATACTGAAGAGCTGTCTCTCTGGTCATTTTATCTTTGTTTCCGACCATATAAAATTCTGCCCGGATTCCCTTCAGATGGAACAATCTGGCAACAGCGATACCGTCACCGCCATTATTTCCGCTTCCGCAGACTACCAGGATCCTTTCGTCCTTCTGGAGATACTTTTCTGTTTCCTCTACCACCTTCAGTGCTGCCCGCTCCATCAGAACCTCGGAGGGAACTCCGATCTCACGGATCGTTGTGGAGTCCAGATCCTTCATTTCTGCGCAGGTAACAAGCTTCTTCATTCTGTCTTCTGCCTCCCCTCTGTCATAGAGAAAGCTGCCGTTTCCGGCAGCTTAACAATTCTTACTTATCCACATGTTCCTGCCTGTATTTGCTGAGATTATAAGACAGTGTCATCAGACTCTCGGAAAGATGAACGTTCTCTACGATCACATCATCCGGTGTCTCAAGATCAAGATGTGCAAAATTCCAGATTGCCTTGATTCCGTTCTCCACCAGAATATCTGCCATTTCCTTGGCTTTATTCTTGGGAAGTGTCAGGATCGCGATCTCCACGTTATTCTCTCTCAGGAAAAACGGAAGCTCACTGAGCATCTGGATCTCAAGTCCACGGACTGCGATGCCCTCAAGCACAGGATTTACGTCAAAGATACCAACAAGCCTGAACCCGCGCTTCTCAAAATCCACATAATTGGCAAGTGCCTGTCCCAGATTACCGGCTCCCAGGATGATCATCGGATGAACGGTATCCAGTCCCAGAATCTTACCAATCTCTGTATAAAGATAGTGTACATTATAGCCATACCCCTGCTGCCCAAAACCGCCGAAATTATTAAGATCCTGACGGATCTGAGAAGCTGTGGTATGCATCTTCTTACTTAATTCATTGGAAGAAATACGTTCTACATTATCTTCCATCAGCTCTCCTAAGTAGCGGTAATAGCGTGGCAGACGCTTAATCACCGCTTTCGAGATTTGTTTTGTCTCCACGATAGTTTTCCTCCTTACCTTACACTAGGTTAATTATAACGAATTGACATTTTCCTGTCAATTAAAGTTGTCTATTCTGTACAAATTTCTTTATATTTTTTCTAATAATTGATTTTTTCTTTGAAATCCCGGCAGTTTCCGTTATAATAGGTGGAGGATTTTTCCCTGTTCAGACATAAACAGGGGTGATTCTTTATACAGGAGGACAGTTTTTATGATTTTATCATGTCAGAATATATGCAAGGCCTTTGGCGAAAAAGTAATTTTAAATGATGCATCCTTTCACATTGAAGACCGTGAAAAGGCTGCTCTGATCGGCTGCAACGGTGCAGGAAAGACCACACTGCTGCGGATCATCATGCAGGAGCTTTCTGCTGATTCCGGTACCGTGGTGCTTGCCCGAGATAAAAATATCGGCTATCTTGCCCAGTACCAGGATATCCACGGACATCATACCATCTACGAGGAGCTTCTTACCACCAAACAGCACATCATCGATATGGAACGCCGTATCCGCAATATGGAACAGGAAATGAACACCGTGACCGGTGATGATCTGAACCGTCTGATGGAAACCTATACCCGCCTGACTCATCAGTTTGAACTGGAAAACGGATACGCTTACAAAAGTGAGCTGACCGGTGTCTTAAAGGGTCTCGGCTTCACGGAGGAAGATTATGACAAGCAGATCGAAACTCTTTCCGGCGGTCAGAAAACCCGTGTGGCGCTGGGCAAGATGCTTCTTTCCAAGCCGGATATCCTGCTTCTGGATGAGCCAACCAATCACCTGGATATGGAAAGCATCTCCTGGCTGGAAACTTATCTTCTGAATTATCCGGGAGCTGTTTTTATCGTCTCCCATGACCGTTATTTTCTGGATAAGGTGGTCACCAAGGTCATTGAGATCGAAGCCGGACAGACCCGCGTATATAGCGGCAACTACTCTGCCTATGCTCTCAAGAAGGCTCAGCTTCGTGACGCACAGTACAAGGCATACTTAAATCAGCAGCGGGATATCAAGCATCAGGAAGCCGTTATCGCCAAGCTGAAATCCTTTAACCGTGAAAAATCCATCAAGCGTGCGGAAAGCCGTGAAAAAATGCTGGACCGTGTACAGAGGATCGAAAAGCCTCTTGAGCTCCAGGACCGGATGCGTATCTCGCTGGAACCACGGGTGTTAAGCGGAAACGATGTGCTCCACGTGGAAGCGCTTTCCAAGGCCTTTCCGGGACAGACCCTGTTCTCCGATATCTCCTTTGATATCAAACGCGGCGAGCGTGTGGCACTGATCGGAAACAACGGAACCGGAAAGACCACCATGCTGAAGATCATCAACGGTCTTATTGAGGCAGATGCCGGCAAATTTTCCCTTGGTTCCAAGGTGCAGATCGGTTATTACGATCAGGAACATCATGTTCTGCATATGGACAAGACAATTTTCCAGGAGATCTCCGATACTTATCCGACTCTCACAGAGACCGAGATCCGAAATATGCTTGCTGCATTTCTCTTTACCGGAGATGATGTTTTCAAGGAGATCTCCGCACTTTCCGGTGGAGAAAGAGGCCGTGTTTCCCTTGCAAAGCTGATGCTTTCCGAAGCCAACTTCCTGATCCTTGACGAGCCTACCAACCATCTGGATATTGCCTCCAAGGAGATCCTGGAGGAAGCACTGGTCAGCTACACCGGTACAGTCCTTTATGTATCCCATGACCGTTACTTTATCAATCAGACTGCGACCAGGATCATGGAGCTGACAAACCAGGCAGTGGTAAATTACATCGGTGATTATGATTACTATCTGGAAAAGAAGGATGAGCTGACCAGTACCTATGCACCGGGAAGTACTTCTACGGAGGCACCTGCCGAAGAAAAAACGTTTTCCGAAAACAAGCTTTCCTGGCAGCAGATGAAGGAAGAACAGGCAAAGAAACGAAAACGGGAAGCCGAGCTGAAAAAAGTCGAAGCCCGTATCGAAGAGCTGGAAACAAGAGACAGTGAGATCGACGAAACCATGATCCTTCCGGATGTCTGCACCAATGTAGCGGAATGTACAAAGCTGAGCCGCGAAAAAGCAGCCATCGCTGAAGAACTGGAAAAGCTTTATGAAAAATGGGAAGAGCTGGCCTGACGGTCAGCTCTTTTTTATCCCATTATGATTTTATGGAATCAGCATGCCGAGATGCTGTTCAAAGCATACACCATCGTTACGGTCTGTTCCTTCCTCCACCGCATCCCGGATCGATGCCGAGATAAAGTCCACGGCCAGCTCTGCACAGGTTTTCATGGAATATCTTTTTACCAGCCCTGCACTGAGCACGGATGCAAAAAGATCTCCTGTCCCGGAATAGCTTCCTCCGGATTTCTCTGCAAATATCCAGGAACTGTTTCCGTTTTCCAGAACAAGATTTCCCATTTTCAGAGGCTGCCCTTCCTCTCTGTGATCTACTCCAGTGATCACAACGGCAGGAAGTGAAAATTTCCGGGCAAGTCCGCACCCGATCTCCCGGATCTCTTCCAGCCGCCGGGCCTCTGATGCCTTTTGCAGTTCCTTCCAGATCTCCTCCATTTTTTCTTTTCCGTGAAGAAGGAGGAGAGCTTCCGTAAGGTTCGGTGTGATCACATAGGAACGGTGTGTCAGTTCGCAGAACCGGCTGCGGAGCTCTTCTGTATAGATCGGATAAACCGCGCCGTCATCCCCCATCACCGGATCTGTAAGGATCAGAGTATCCTTCCCTGCAAACGCATCCATAAATTTCAGGATCCTGTCTGCCTGCTTATCATCAGAAAGAAATCCTGTATAGATCCCATCCGGAGAAAATCCTCTTTTTTTCCACTGCTCCATATATGGTTCCATGTGTTCTGTGAAATCCTCACAGAAATAACTTTCATAACCGGTCTGGTTGCTTAAAACAGCGGTGGGAAGTGGACACGCCTGGACTCCCATCACCGAGATCACCGGGATCGCTGCTGTCAGTGAACATTTCCCCAGCCCGGAAAGATCATTGATCACTGCTATTTTTTTCATGGTAATTCTCCAGTCTTGAGTTTTTTTCTGTAATATTATAGAATGAACTGTCAGGTTTACGCAATCATTTTTGGAAGGAAATCATCATACTTATGTTAAATATATCTGCAGAACACAAAAAAGAACACCTATATCTGGAGGTTTATCACTATTACCGGAAGCTGATCATGGAAGGCCGTCTCCTTCCCGGAAGCAAAATGCCCTCCCTCCGCAAATGCGCCCAGGAGCTGAAGCTGAGCCGTACCACCATCGAAAATGCCTATCTTCTGCTGGCAGCAGACGGCTATATCATCGCCAGGGCACAGAGCGGCTATTATGTCACCGGCATTGCTTCAAGGCAGCATCTGCTCACCCCCGAAAAACAGGATAAGGATATCACGCCCTGCCTGTACGATTTTGCCTCTTCCGGTGTTGACCGGGAAAGCTTTCGTTTTGATCTGTGGCAGCGTTACATCAAAAGCGCCCTCCGCCAGGGCGACCGTATGCTTTCTTATGGCGAACCCCAGGGCGAAAGCGATTTCCGGGAGGTTCTCGCAGACTATATCCGGGAACGCAGAAATGTGATCTGCTCCCCGGATGACATTGTAGTAGGGGCCGGTCTCCAGCCCCTTCTCCAGATTCTCTGCCCTCTGATCCATGAACGGAAAACCGTTTCGTTCCCTACACCGTCCTTCACCGCATGCAGCACCATCTTTCAGGATTACGGATTTGATGTCCATTATCGGGACAAAAGCTGCGATGTGATCTATGTTTCTCCTGCTCACATGACAAAATGGGGCGAGATCATGCCGGTAAAACGACGCCTGGAGCTGATCCGTCATGCGGAGATCAATGACCATCTGATCATTGAGGATGATTTCGAAAACGAATTTGTTTATTTCCAGAAGCCAACGCCTTCACTTTTTGGTCTTGCAGGCGGTGAAAACGTTGTCTATATCGGTTCCTTTTCCAGGCTGCTGCTGCCCTCCATCCGTGTCAGCTTCATGGTACTGCCACGCTCTCTCCGGGAAAAATATACAAAAAAAGCAGCCTTTTATAATCAGACTGCTTCCAAGGCAGAACAGATCGCGCTCTGCCAGTTTATCCGCGACGGGCATATGGCTTCCCAGACAAGAAAACTCCGCCGCCTTTATTCCCAGAAGCTGAAGGCTCTTTCCCAAGCTGTCCGGGAGACCTTCGGCCAGGACTGCCAGATCCAGACAGGAGCCGCAGGAACCAGCCTTGCCCTTACTCTCCCCTGTTCTCTCACAGGCAGTGAACTGACAGACAGAGCCCGGAACCGTGGTCTGGGACTGGAGGTTCTCAGAGAAAACGGAGCCGAGGTCACCCTGGTCCTCTCCTGCTCCTCCATTCCATCCAAGGATTTTCTGCCTGCCTGTCAGCTTCTGAAGGAGGTTATCGGCTCCTAATCTCTCCGGTTATCGATCATGTAGAGCAGGGCATTTACAATGCACGCAGCAATGTTACTTCCACCCTTGCGTCCTTTTGCCACAATATAAGGCACATCTGCGTGCATGATCAGCTCCTTTGACTGCACAACATTCACAAATCCTACCGGCACACCGATGATCAGCTCAGGAGAAAGCTTTCCGTTCTCAATAAGCTCATAAAGACGTACCAGTGCGGTAGGTGCGTTTCCGATGGCAAAGATCAGCTTTTTATCCATCTCTGCTGCCTTGTCCATGCTGGCTGTGGCTCTGGTAGTCCCGTTCTTTTTTGCAAGGGCAGCCACATCCTCGTCGGACATGAAGCAGTAAGCCTCACCGCCGTAGCGGGCAAGTGCACGCTTGTTGATCCCGGCCTTTGCCATCTGGGTATCTGTGACGATGCAGGCACCGTTGCGGATGGCGTCCATTGCCTTCTCCACTGCCCCCTCCGAGAAGCAGAGATTTTTTGCATAATCAAAATCTGCGCTTGTGTGGATGCAGCGTTTTACGATCAGCTCGGTTCCCGGGATCAGGGGAGTATCCCCAAGCTCTTCTGTGATGATCTCAAAGCTTCTTTTTTCGATCTCCAGGGGTTTTACATTTTCAAGCTCTACTTTCATTTCTATTCTTCCTCCGTAATCCCGTTTTCCAGTATCTCATAGATTTTTTTCATATCCAGATGCTTCCGCAGCTCTGCAGCCAGGATATCATACTGCTGTTCCTTAAATGCCGCAAAATCCACGCCTGTCATATTTTCCACATCAATACCTTTTTTCTCGCCGATCACGCGTATGATCGCCTCTGCAGATGCTTCCTTATCGAAAACGCCGTGGATATAGGTTCCGCACACATTTCCCGCAAAAGCACCCTCTTCTTTTTTCTTACCGCTGACGCTGTCTGTGATCTTCGTTGCTGTTCCTGCATTCTCCTTCAGGATACTTTCGCCCATATGGATCTCATAGCCTTCAATCTCCGCACCGGAAAGAGGAGCAAACACACCGGACAGCTGACCGAAATGCCCCTGCACCCTGGTCCTGGTTTTCTTTTCGGCAAATACCGTTTCCATGGGAAGAAGTCCCATCCCTTTCATGGAACCGCCATTTTCAACTCCATGAGGGTCACTTAAGGTTTCACCCAGCATCTGATAGCCACCGCAGACACCAAAGATCAGCTTGCCTCTGGAGGCTTCCTTGAGAACTGCTGCCTCCATTCCGCTTTCCCGCATCCAGATCAGATCACCCATGGTGTTCTTGGTTCCAGGAAGGATGATCATGTCCGGAGAGTGAAGATCTCTCGGGTGTTTAACATAACGGAGAGAAACTCCGGGAATGCTCTCAAAAGGATTAAAATCCGTAAAGTTGGAAATCCTTGGTGTACGGATCACCGCGATATCAATGACACCGGCTTCCTGCTTCCGGTCAAAACGCTCCGTCAGGCTGTCCTCATCCTCCACCTGGATATCCAGATAAGGCGCCACACCCACCACCGGGATCCCGCTTCTTTCCTCAAGCATGACAACACCAGGGTCCAGAATAGTCTTATCTCCGCGGAATTTGTTGATGATCAGACCCTTTACCATAGCCTTCTCATCGTCCTCCAGAAGCTCCACCGTACCGATCAGCTGGGCGAAAACGCCTCCACGGTCAATATCACCCACAAGAAGGACCGGTGCCTTGGCCATCTTTGCCATCCCCATATTTACGATATCCTCATCCTTGAGATTGATCTCGGCAGGGCTTCCCGCACCTTCGATGACAATGATATCATTTTCCGCTGCAAGAGCGTTGTATGCCTTCATCACATCCGGAACCAGGGTCTTCTTATATTTGAAATAATCCCTGGCACTCATGGTTCCAAGAACTTCTCCGTTTACGATCACCTGGGAGCCTACATCATTGGTAGGCTTCAGAAGGATGGGATTCATCAGGACAGACGGCCGGATCCCGGCTGCCTCTGCCTGCATGACCTGGGCCCGTCCCATCTCAAGACCATCCTCTGTGATAAAGGAATTCAGTGCCATATTTTGTGATTTAAAAGGAGCCACACGATATCCATCCTGCTTAAAGATCCTGCAAAGTCCCGCAGCCAGCAGGCTTTTTCCGGCATTGGACATGGTTCCCTGCACCATTATTGCTTTTGCCATAATATACCTCCCTCAAGTACTTCGATCAGTTTTACATTTTCTTCATGGCGCTTTACCGCGATCCGGTAATACCCCTTTGTAAGACCCGGATAATTGCTGCAGTCACGGATCAGGATCCGCTTGCGCAGACAGAAGTCAAACAGCTCCTCCGGTCCTTTAAAGAAAATATAATTTGCTTCCGACGGAAATACTTTATACCCAATGCGGACCAGCTCATCCTTCAGCCACTGTGCCTCCCGAAAAACAAGCTGTCTTCCCTCCTCTACATATTCCGTCTCTGTAAGTGCCTGGAGCCCGGCTGCCTGGGCCATTGTGGAAACATTCCATGGCTGAACGCAGAGCTCCATCCTTTCCATCAGCTTTCTGTCAGAACAGAGGCCATAGCCCAGCCGCACCCCGGCCATGGCATATCTTTTTGTAAATGCCTTCAGGATAAAAAGATTATTGAACCCGGAAAGAGAACGCTTCAGAGAATACTCTTCCGGGTCCTTTACAAAATCAAGAAAACATTCATCTATCACCAGCAGGATATCCAGTTTTCTGCATTTTTCCAGGATCTTTTTCAGAAGCCTGTGGGGGATCAGCATGCCGGTAGGATTATTGGGGTTACATAAGAAAGCCATATCCAGTCCCTTATGGAGGATATCCAGATATGCCTCACTGAACACAAAGCCGTCATTTTCCGTCAGCATGTAATATTCCAGTTCGCAGTCTGTGCTGGCCAGAGCCTGTCCGTATTCTGCGAAAGTAGGCGCCGGGATCAGAGCCCTCTTTGGCTTTACTGCGTGACAGAGCGTGAAGATCACTTCTGCTGCTCCGTTACCGCATATTACCTCTTCCGCTTTTACCCCTTCCGATTTTGCGATCCTTTCCCTGAGAACGCCGCATCCCACCTGGGGATACTGTGCAATATGATCCAGACTGTGGATAATGGCCTGCTTCACACTTTCCGGTGTTCCCAAAGGATTCAGATTTGCCGAAAAATCCAGGCAGTCTTTATGTTTATATACGTCTCCTCCATGTATGTGTTTTGTCATTGGTCATTCTCCTGTCTGTATTTATTGTTACCTTAATAACCCGAACCGGATCCCCGCACTGAGCAGTCCAAATACAACCACTCCCAGTATGGATGCGGCGTACATCAGCCGGTTAGCTCTTTTGATATCCTCCGGCTCCACCGGGCGGATCGGATCCCCGATCGTGGGTTTTTCATATAATTTCCCGAAATAATATGCATTTCCCGCAAGCTGTACATCCAGCGCTCCGGCCATGGCAGCCTCTGTCTGAGCAGAGTTGGGGCTTGCATGATTTCTCCGGTCACGTTTGTAGATCTTTGCCGCGTTTTTTGTATCCATTCCTGTAAAAACAGTTCCTGCCACCATCAGCCATCCGGAGATCCTGGCAGGGATATAATTAGCCACATCATCCAGCTTTGCCGCAATACGGCCAAAATAAAGATATTTGTCATTTTTATATCCAAGCATGGAATCCATGGTATTGATACCCTTATACAAAAACATCAGCGGCACTCCGCCGATAGCCATATAAAGCATGGGGGCGATCACGCCGTCGGATGCATTTTCCGCAACGGTTTCCACGGCAGCCTTTGTCACACCGGTTTCCGTAAGCTCTCTGGTATCACGGCCTACGATCATGGACACCGCATAGCGTGCCTCGTCCAGAGTCCCGTTTTTCAGCCGGTCATAAACCTTCATACTCTCATCTTTCAGGGAACGGGTGGCAAGAAGCTGATAGCACCAGAAAACCTCCAGCACAAATCCGGCCACCGGCAGATACCGGTAAAGATAATAAAGCACCAGAAGCGGCACCCCGCCGCTGAACAGACAGACAAGCACTACGATCAGAAAGCCTCCTGTCAGCTCACCACCGTGATTTTTCGGAAAAATCTTCCGGATCGCCTTTTCCAGCACTGCGATCAGATTGCCGATGACACAGATCGGATGATAAAGCCATCTGGGATCTCCGATCAGAAGATCCAGCACAAATCCTATGACCAGTGCAGGAAGACTATATTTCAGCATCTTTTTTCTGCCTCCGTTCCTTCTTATATTCCAGTGCGTTCTTCAGAAAACGTGCCGGAACCCTGGGATTTCCGTAATAATAAAGATGAGGAAATCCTGCCATCAGCCTGCCCCGGTCATGGATACAATCCCATCCTCTTTTAGATGCCGGCTTTGCCGCATGAAAATCCTCTCCGCAATCTGAGGAATCAAAATAATGGAATTCATGAGCCGGGATCTCCCCAAGTCCGGTATCCTGTTTTTCCGTAAGGGTGATATAGCCGAACCGGTTCAGCTTCGGTGTCCGGTAAGCCCTTCCAGGGATCACCCCGCAGACTCTGCGCTGCTTTCCTTCCATATCCTCCATCTCCTGATGAAGATACATGAATCCGCCGCATTCTGCCAGACAGGGCATTCCGTCCAGGATAACTTCCCGGATCCGGGTGCACATTTCCTGATTTTCTTCCAGAGCCTCCCCGTTTAATTCCGGGTAACCGCCGCTTAAAAGAAGCCCGTCCAGATTCTCCGGAAGCTCTCTGTCATGAATGGGTGAAAAACGCACCAGCTCCGCTCCCATCTGCTCCAGAAGATTTAAATTATCCGCATAGAAAAAGCAGAAGGCTTCATCATCTGCCACACCGATCCGTACCTTTTCCTCTGTCCGGTATCCGAAGGCAGTATCCTTCTGTATAAGCATTTCCGGCTCCGGCGCCGCAAGCTCCGGTGCTCCCCCTGCAAGCTCCAGGATCCCATCGATATCCAACGTTTTCTCCAGCACCTCGGAAAGCTTCTGCAGACGGCTTTTCAGCTCCGGGATCTCCTCCGGAAGCACCAGTCCCAGATGACGGCTTTCAATCACACAGTCCTCCACCTTCGGAACATATCCCAGTACCTTTACGGAAAGCTCCTCTTCCAGAAGCTTTTTCATTCTGGGATACAGCATGGGAGACATCTGGTTAAAGATCACGCCGCAGATATGGCTGTCCTTTTTGTATTCCAGAAAGCCCTTTACATAGGCAGCCAGGGAAACACTCATGCCACGGCTGTTTACGATCAGGATCACCGGTGTATCTGTGGTGGAGGCCAGATCATAGGCACTGGCTCTGGAGGTGATCCCTCCTACACCGTCATAGTACCCCATGACTCCCTCCATCACTGCAATTTCACAGTCCGATGCGTTCTTTGCCAGAAGATACCGGGTCCTGTCTCCATCTGTAAAAAACGTATCCAGGTTTCGGGATCTTGTACCGATCACGCGGCTGTGGAACATGGGATCTATGTAATCCGGGCCGCATTTAAAAGAAGCTACCTTAAGGCCACGGTTCACCAGCGCCTGAAGAAGCCCGCAGGTGATCAGGGTTTTTCCGCTTCCGCTGGCACCTGCCGCAAGAAGTATTCTCGGGATCTTCACCTAAATCTCCTCCCCTCTTCCGCTGCAGGAAATGATATAGATCGGATTCTCACCCATCATCATATGATACCTTCCGATAGATTTTGATCTTGCCGCAGACAGCTGTACGATATCCACATCTGTCAGGTTGAAATCTCGTATGGCATTCATGGCTTCCGTCACAGTCTCCAGAGTGATACAGTTGATCACGATCCGTACTTCCGGATTTTTGTCCAGAAGAAGCCGGATGATCTCATTCATGTTTCCGGAAGACCCGCCGATAAAAGCATGTGTCGGAACAGGCAGCTCCACCATAGCTTCCGGTGCAGTACCCGGTACGATCTCCAGATTATCTGCGGCAAATTTCCGCTTGTTCTCCTTAAGAAGAGCAAGGGCATCCTCCTTTTTCTCGATGGCATAGACCTGCCCCTTCCAGGCACGCAGCGCCATCTCAACGGAAACCGAGCCTGTGCCCGCTCCCACATCATAGCAGACAGAATCCTCCTGAAGACGAAGCTTAGACAGAGAAACCGTACGCACCTCTTCCTTTGTCATAGGCGCCTTCCCACGGAGAAATTCCTCATCACAGATCCCGTGAACTGCGGGCAAAGGTTCTGCCTTTTCATTGCACGCAGTTACCACGCTTAATGCATCTCCCCGGTATTCTGTAAGATCTGCTGCACTGGCATGAAAGATCTTTTCATTTTCGTAGGAAAGATTTTCGCCCACATAAAGGGTCACATCACCCATTCCATACTCAACCAGACGAGAAGCCAGACGAGCTACCCCATCCTCTGTTCCCAGAATGGAAAAGACCTTGGGGTTATGTCGGATCAAGGAGATCAGATTGCAGTCTCTTCCATGAGCGCTGACGATCCTGGCATCATCCCAGGAAAGACCGATCTTCGCCATAAAATAAACAACAGAAGAAATCCCACAGATCACCTGGACATCGCCATCCAGAAGATCCATCAGCTTCCTTGCGCCGCTGTAAAATCCCACATCTCCGGAAAGGGCAATGGCAACGGTACGGTACTGTGGATGTGCCTTGATATACTCCACGATCTTATCACTGCGGTACTCATGGAGAACCACCTGTCCGGGCCTCTGTACGGCATCTGTCATACGCTTTGCACCGATCAGAAGCTCCGCCTCATCAAAGGCCTTCTTTCCTTCCAGGGTCAGGGTTTTTTCCGCACCCATGCCGATGCCCACAAGAGAAACCCTCTGTGACAGGGTAAGGCCGAACAGCTTTGCCAGAAATACCCTTGCTTCCGGCAGGGACAGCCCCTCCTCCCGCAAAGGTCTTCCGATGATCACAGGTGTGACGCCGCAGCGCTGACAGGCCTCCATCTTTTCCGGGAATCCACCTGCCAGACCGGTATCCTTGGTGACCAGATAGCTGCACTGGAACTGTCGAAGCATCGCTTCGTTGATCTCTGTGGAAAATGGCCCCTGCATACCGATGAGATGTTTTCCCTCGATCCCCAGCTCCGCACAGGAGCTGATCACAGAAGGGATGGACAGCACCCGGGCAAAAAGCCTCTCCTGGTAATCCGGGATCACTGTAAATTTAGACAGCTCCTTGCTTCCTGTGGTAAGAAAAATGTTCCCCTCTGTGCCGGAAAGAAATTCTGCCGCCTTCTCCGTGCTTTCCACATAGATGGCTTCACGGTTCTTCTCTCCCTCCGGGCGAAGAACACGCTGATAACGGATATTTTCGTTCTCACAGGCAGACCGGATATTTTTTGTCACCTCTGCCGCATAGGGATGAGTGGCATCCAGAACGATCTCCGGCGCTTCCCTCCGGAAAAGCTCCTCCATATCTTCGGTTTTCAGCCTTCCGGCGCTGACATGGAGAAATTCATTTTCCTTCAGAAGGGATCCGCCATATTCCGTAGCTGCACAGGCATAGACCGGAACATGATTTTCCGCAAGGAACTCACAGAGTGCGTAGCCCTCGGTGGTCCCTGCAAAAACAATGGCTTTATACATTCTTATATCCCCTTGGTGTTACCATCTTGCCGTTTACATTCTTAGTCTGTGAATTTCCCACAAATACGGTAGTAAACATATCCACTTCTGTATCACGAAGCTCCTTCAGTGTCATAACCTGTGCAGTCTCGCCGTCACGTGCGATCTGGGCGACCGTGCCGCAGACAGTGTCCGGGGACTTGTATTTCATCATCAGATCACAGGCCTTCTGAAGATAATCCTTACGTTTTCTGCTGGACGGATTGTAAAGGCATACCACAAAATCCGCCTGTGCTGCTGCCAGAAGCCTTGCCTCGATCTTCTCCCACGGAGTCAGAAGATCACTTAAGCTGATCAGGCAGAAGTCATGGATCAGCGGTGCACCCAGCACTGCGGCGCCGCCTGTAGCTGCTGTCACACCCGGGATAATGATCAGCTCCACATCCGGATAGTTTTCACCTACCTCATACATCAGACCTGCCATACCGTAAACACCGGCATCCCCACTGCAGATCATGGAAACGGTTTTTCCTTTTTTTGCCTCATCAAAAGCAAGTACACAGCGGTCTACCTCTTTTTTCATCGGTGTGGTCATGAACTCTTTACCTGCAAAATACTCCTTTACAAGATCCACATATACGGTGTAACCGATGATCACATCACTTTCATTTAATGCACGGATCGCTCTTCCAGTCATCTGGTCATACGCACCCGGGCCAATTCCTACAACATAAATCTTACTCAAAACGTATCCTCCGATTTCCGGCTGCAAGGGCGGTGGTCACACCGTCCCGGCCTGTTTTTTTTCTGATCAGTGTACCCTGTCCGCAACCCAGAACCGCGCTTCTCTCACAGACATTCTCTACACCTGTTATCTTTTTTACAAATTGTGACGGGGTAAATTCACCCTGCACTGCCTTCAGCTCTTCCTCTGTAAAGGTCAGAAACGGAAGCTGCCAGGCTTCTGCCAGAGAAAGAAGTCCCACCTCTTCTTTCTTCAGATCAATACTGGCAACAGCTCCCAGTGCTTCTCTGTAAACATCTGATTCCTTCAGACATTCCTCTGCCTCCTTCTGGATGGAGACTGCATCCTTTCCCCTGCGGCAGCCCATTCCCAGAACTGCAGCGGGCGGCACCACATGGACTGTATTTTTAAAGGGCAGGCAGCCTCTGTGGATCGTCACCACAATACCTGTTTCCGGTGCCTCCCCGGCTGTCTCACCCTCCTCCGGATCCACTGCAGCTGAGGGCCTTCCGTCTTTTCCGCAAAGCACCAGACCCTCCGGCAGCTCTCCGTCCCATGGAAACTCACTGTAAAAGCCAACGCTCTCTCCAGCAAGAAGGGCCGCAGAAGCCTCCTTTGCAGCCTTCATATGAAAAATAGCACAGCCATTCTTTTTTGCAAAAACATCCACTGCAAAACGGCTGTGAAGATCTGTGGCTGTTGTCACAACCGGCACCGCCTTAAGATATCCGGCACAGCGAAGTGCCAGCTCATTGGCTCCGCCAAGATGTCCGGAAAGAAGAGCAATGACAAATTTTCCGCACTCATCGATCACCAGCACAGCCGGATCCGTCTTTTTTCCGGCAATGTAAGGTGCGATGCTGCGCACTGCGATCCCGCAGGCGCCAATAAAGATCACGCCCTCTTTTCCTGCCCGGAACTGTTCCCCTGCCCACTGAGAGGTGGAAACAGAGATCGGATCCGGAAGGTAACGGCTCTTTTTTGCAAGGGTGACACTCTCACCCTCTTTTTCCAGAGCCCTCTGAAGCCTTTCCCCTGTCTCCAGCCCTGTCATACTGAAGCAAATAATGGAAATGTTCATATTTTATTTCGTAGCCTCACGGAACTCTGTGGTAAAGCCCGGATCATACAGCTTGGATCTGTCATAGCTTGCAGCATTGACCGCATCACCTACCAGCATAAGAGCTGTTTTTGTGATCTTGTTCTCTTTTGCTGTCTGAGCCAGAGTACCCACTGTACAGATAAACTTCTTCTCATCAGGCCAGGTTGCCTTGTAGACGATAGCAGCCGGTGTGTCCTCACGGTATCCGCCCTCCACCAGTCTGCGGCTCAGCTCCTCCAGCATACCTGTACTGAGGAAAATGACCATAGTCGCATTATGAGCGGCAAAGGACTGAATGCTCTCTTTTGCCGGCACCGGTGTCCTTCCTTCCATTCTTGTGATGATCACACTCTGGGAAATATCCGGAAGTGTATACTCCAGGTTCAGTGCAGATGCAGCTCCGCAGAAGGCACTGACACCCGGGCAGGAATCGTAGGGGATCCCCTTTTCATCCAGGATATCCATCTGTTCACGGATCGCACCGTAGATACAAGGATCGCCGGTGTGGAGACGAACGGTCATCTTACCCTCAGCCTCTGCTCTCTCCATAACAGAGATCACTTCCTCAAGGGTCATCTTTGCACTGTTATGGATGGTGCACACATCCTTGGAATACTCCAGAAGCTGGGGATTTACAAGAGATCCCGCATAGATGATCACATCTGCCTCTTCCAGATACTGTTTACCTCTTACTGTAATAAGATCCGGTGCTCCCGGACCTGCTCCTACAAAATGTACCATAATCTATTCCTCTCTTCTGTCTTTATTTTCTTTGATAATGATCAGGGAATAATATCCTGCATCCTCAGGGATCTCCTCCACGGTCCGGTAGATCTTTTCGTCCGGCATTCCGCAGTTTTCAATCATCATGGCCTCTGCTCCCTGGGAAAGAAGCTCCGCCTTCACATCTTTCATTTTCTTTCCGGCTTTCATAAGGACCTTGGTACCGGAAAGCTTCAGCGCATCCTCAATCTGATAGGAAGCCGGGATCACGTGAAGAGGCTCTGCCTTCTCCACAAGTCCGGTATTCAGACGTGCGGAAACTGCACAGAAGGATGTGATCCCACAGACGATCTCCGTCTCATAGCCCTGAGCCACAAGTCTGTGATGAATATAGAGATATGTGGAATACACGGTAGGATCTCCCAATGTGAGAAATACCACGTCTTTACCCTGGTCCAGGACAGCCTTGACTTTTTCTGCTCCTGCATCATGATAGCTTTTCAGCACCTCAGGATCCTTGGACATTGGAAAAGGAACTGCAAGAAGCTCCTTTTTTCCAAGCTCCGGATAAGCGCCCTCCACGATCTTAAATGCTACCGTATCCTCCGGAATCTGTCCCGGAAGTGCGATCACCTCTGCCTCCTTTACAAGACGAAGTGCTTTTAAGGTAAGAAGCTCCGGATCTCCCGGTCCAACACCTACACCATATAATTTACCTGCCATATTTCTTTCCTCCTAGCTATATTTTCCAGACAGGATAAAACCTGTCTGTTATTTATATCAAATTTTGTCCTGAAATTAAAAAACTTCCATCCGGACCGGGGTTTCCTGTCATGAAATATCATTCACCCCGACTGCCTGCTCCTGTATCTTATGGATCAGCTCTTCTGCATCCCGGGTCTGCCCCAGCAGTCCGTATACATTGGAAAACACCACAGCACCCAAAAGGATCTGCTCATAGGACCTGTGGTCCAGATAAAACTGGATCTTCTCCATGACCACAGCCATAGTCTCTTTCAGGATACCATAGCTGTCAAGAACAGCCAGCGCCTCATCGGTAGTCCCCGCCTTCAGGATCTCTCTGGCACATTCCAGAGAGCCCCCTGCACGGATGGCACTTGCACAGAGAACCTCCATCCTTCCGTCAGCACAGTGGGAATGTGTATTCATGATCCCGGCGGCAACCTTTACAAACTTACCGATATGAGCCACAAAAAGAATGCCTTTTACACCCATATCAATGGCCATGTCAATGGTCTCTCCTACATAGTTGCTGCACTTGATATTGTTCTCAAAGGGAATGGACATATGCTCCCTGAGATAATCCGCACCGTAATTCCCCGGTGTCACCAGGATATAATTTTCTCCCTGGCAGAAATGCTGCTTCATCTCCACATGGATGCTTTCGATCAGAGCCTTCTCACTCATGGGCTCTACGATCCCACTGGTTCCAAGTATGGAGATCCCGCCAAGAATGCCAAGACGGGGATTAAAGGTTTTCTTCGCGATCTCCTCCCCCCGGGGGACGGATACGGTAAGCTTCAGACCGCCCTCGTAGTCATATTCCTGGGCCGCCTCCTCGGCCTCCCGCAGGATCATGGCTCTGGGAACCGGATTGATCGCCGCCTCGCCCACTTTCTGGGAAAGTCCCGGCTTGGTGACACGACCCACCCCGATCCCTCCGTCCAGGATGATCTGAGGCCGGGATTTCTCTGTTTTCCGTTCCTGCCCAGCCTGTTCTGCCGCTGAAACAGAAAACTTCTCCGCTTTTACATAGACCAGGATCCCGTTGGTGGTATCCGGATCATCACCTGCATCCTTCTGCACAGCACAGGAGACATACACTTCACCTCGGGTAATATCGTGAAGCTGTAATGTGAGGGTGATCCCCTTTGGGGTATCAAGCTCTACCTCGGAAAGAGTCTCTCCCGAAAGCAGCATCCGGACTGCACCCCTGGCTGCCCCGGCTGCACAGGAGCCTGTTGTGTAGCCGTAGCGGAGGCGCTTGTTGTTTTTTATGACATACTGGTCTTCCAGTCCGTTCTTCATATATGCGACGCCCTCCTTTTTAAATTACCTTGTGCTCCAGCCATTTCCGGCTGTGGAAACGCCAGGTGAAAATAATCCCACGAACAGTCCAGTCCGCAAACATTCCGATCCAGACACCCATAGGCCCGAAGCCCAGGACACGGATCAGGAAAACACAGAGACAGAACCTGCACGCCCACATGGTACAGCAGGAGGTGATCATGGAAAACTTCACATCACCGGCTGCACGAAGACCATACCCCGGCACGAACGCCATTGTCCATACCACAGGCTTTACGATGGTGATCCATGTGATCATGTGGATGCACATTTCCGCACTGGTACTCTCCATTCCGCCAAGGATCGTCACCGGTCTGACCAAAATATACACAATCAGACAGCTTACGATAATAACTGCCTCTGCAATGACGCAGAGTTTTTTTATGTAATAGACCGCCTCATCCTTTCGGCCGGCGCCAAGACACTGGCCTACGATAGTCATCAGGCCCACACCTACTCCGATGGCTGCGATACCATTTAGGTTCTCGAGGATATTGGTCATTGCCTGAGCTGCGATAGCTGCTGTTCCCAGTGTGGAAACCGTAGACTGGATGGCAAGCTTTCCAAGCTGAAACATACTGTTCTCAATTCCCGAAGGGATCCCAAGTCCCAGGATACGTCCGATCATGCTCCAGTCCGGACGGATCTTCAGGTAATCCTTCACAACGACAGGCTGGCGATCCTTACGCAGCTGCCAGAGAACAACCACTGCACAGAAAATACGGGAAACCAGTGTGGAGATTGCCGCTCCTGCAACACCAAGGTGGAAAACCCAGATCAGAACCGCATTTCCACCAATATTCATGATATTGGAGATCATGGAGATGGTCATAGGCCCCTTGGTATTCTCCTGGGCACGAAAGATCGAAGCCGCAGAATCATAAGCCGCAATAAAGGGGAATGACAGTGCCGTGAAAAAGAAATAGGTTTCCGATGCACGCATAACATCCGCATCCACCGCACCGAAGATCAGCCTCAAAAGCGGCTTCTGAAAGATCAGACAGACTGCAGACACCACTACAGAGATTGCTGTGATGATAAAAAGCACCTGCCTGGCAGACATGTTCGCCTTCTCATAATTCCTCTGTCCGATATACTGGGCACAGACAATGGCGCCTCCCGCTGCCAGCGCCGAAAAAGCCTGGATCAGAAGCACATTGATGGAATCCACCAGCGATACCGCAGAAAGAGCCGCAGATCCCACATTGCTGACCATCATGGTATCTGCGGTTCCCATTATCGAATTCAAAATCTGTTCCAGCACTACCGGTACCAGAAGATTACGGATCATCCGGTTGGTAAACATATGCTGCTGTTCCATCGTTACATCCTCCGCCTCACTTATTTATGACCTGACAAAGCAGAAAAAAATCGTCTGTATTTTATCAATCACACTTTCTCTGACATTATACCCTTTTCCCGCTCTTTTTCCAATATATTTTCTGTGTTTTTTGTACAAACTGCAAAATGCCGCAGGCGCGAAACCTGCGGCAGTCTTTCTTTTTTGTGTTTTTTTATTATACAATTATGTTCCAAAGTCACTCTTTTTCATATTTTTCGATCAAACATTGATGTTCCTTACTGGTTTTATCATAGTTGATCCCAACAAGCAGGATTTCACCTGTGTAATCCAGAATTGAAGAAGGATATTTTTTATCTTTAATCTGCATCACGGCAGTCTGGGCATTTTGATTCCACTTCAGCTCTACGATCAACGCCGGATAAGATGAACAGTACTCTATCTTTGGGATAAACACAAAATCAGCAAATCCACGGCCTGTCGGCAGTTCCCGGACAGGTTTAAAATAGTACTGCATTGCACTTAAATATGCAATTGCCAAAACACTGCTCAGTGAATTCTCATTGTTATATTGAATGGAAGACGCATACTCGTTGTGGATTTTTTCAATCTGTGCAGCAACTTCTACTCCATCCATGTCCAACGTAGCATCAAGTAAATGTTCCGAATTTTTCTGGAATTCCAGCATCTCATTCCACTGCTTACTTTCAACAGCAGCTGTAAGTTCTTGTCGAATCTCTTCATTCGGCACAAAGGCAGTCTTTAATTTGGGGTTATATCCAAAATAACCCAGGTGAATCATGTATGTTAACACATCATCCTTACTTTTGATGCTTACCGTATCGTTCTTAAAGGTTGCTGTGTTTACTTTAACCTCTGCACCAGAGATCATTTCAATAATAGCTGTTTTCAAACCACCATAATTCATGTTGATCAGCGGAACAATCACGTCATACGAAGCTGTTTCTGACCAATAGCTCTTGAATTCTCCCCGAAGCATCACGCCAACAACTGCTCGAGGATTATAAACCTGATGACCATTCAGCAGATATCCATCATACCAACGCTTTACCTCATCAAAATCCTGATGATATTCTTCTGCCAGTTTCTGCACTTCATTCTCAGTAAAACCGACATACGGTGCGAGACTGCCTGGGCTCAGCATAGAAAACTCATCAAAGTTATTCAGAGCTGACTGTGTTTTTTCCTTCTTTATGGGAAGAATACCTGTAAGGTACGCCAGTTGAATATACTTTGTAGGTTCTATTCCTTTGAACATTCCTCGCAGGAAATTTATATAATCTTCCTGTGCTTTTTTATTGGCCGCCTCATCACGAATCAGTACGTCCCATTCATCAATGATGACGATAAACTTCTGTCCCACCTTATCTTTGATTCTTGAAAGTGCATCCGGCAAGCCAGATACTTCAAGTGGCAGAACATCCGGATAAACTTCCCGCAATTCATCCAGAACCGCCTCCGTGACATGCTTCACTATATTATCCGCATCATCACAGTTTGCCAGAAACCACTGAATATCGATATGGATCACATCATACTTGTTAAGATGCTTTTTAAAGTCGGCCGCCCTGCTTATCTGCAATCCAGAAAACATCTGCTCAGAATCTGCGCCTTTACTATAATACGCAGCCAACATATTAGCCGCATAAGATTTTCCGAACCGACGCGGCCGACTATTGCAAATATAGGCATTTGTTGTATCAAGAACACTGTTTGTATACTCGATCAGGCCAGTCTTATCCACATATATTCTGGAGTTAAGAGCAACCTGAAATGCACTGTTGTCCGGGTTCACAAATCTTCCCATGCTTTTCAGACTCCTTTCTGAAGCTGTTCCTCAAGCACGAGGTTACAACTCACCTGTTTTATTTTGATTTTATCATTTCATAGAACAAATAACAAGTTGATGGCTGTTTTTCTTTGTGCAACATATGCAAATCCCACTCGAACAGTACGCTCTTTCCCGGTTCTGTCAACCATTATTTCATTTTGATCTCGCTGTTATACGAACAGCTCCTGATGCTACTTCTGTTGGGGCATTCCTCCAACGCTTCATTGCTCTGTACCTCCGCTGCCGCTCGGCTCCAACACTGATCTTATCTGCCACATCCGATGCATACACACCGGCCGTAATAAACAGCTTCCGAACCTTGATCGAGTTCAGCCTCAGCTCATCTGCGATAACCCGCAAAGACATTCCCGCTTCATAAAACACAACAGCCGGATCCATCAGTTCCTTAAGGATCTTCCCGGCATCATACTCCGGCTTTTCTTTCCGATCCTACAATGTGCTCCATCAATTTCCGGGCCAGACCCTTACCACGCTGCTCCGGATGCACTGCCAGAACATGAACGACCATAACCTCATCCGAATCGATCTGCCACGGCACATCTGCGTAGCCATCCACCTTTTCATCATTAACTATCGCACAGGCCGCAATCTCGCCGCCATCTGCCAGCACATACAGTTCCTCCTTACCAATACTGTTACGTAGCATTTCATCAGAAGGATGGATACCCTTCTTCCAATGTGGAAACGATGGATCACCCTGCTCCTGGTCGATCAGCTCCCAGTACAGAGATTTAATATTGTCAAAATCATCTTTTACTGCCTTACGAAATATCATTTGCTCCATTTCCTCTTACTCATGCAGCTCCAGCGGCAGTCCGTCCGGGTCATGAAAAAACGTCATCTTCTTGCCTGTAAAATCATCCACACGGATCGGCTCACATTCGATCCCGACCTCCGCCAGCTCTTTCACCGTCTGCTCCACGCTCTCCACACAGAAAGCAAGATGACGCAGACCACAGGCCTCCGGACGGCTCACCCGCTTTGGTGGATTTGGTTCTGCAAAAATCTCCAGCTCCGTGTGTTCATCCACACGCAGATCCAGCTTCCAGTCCCTGCGCTCCGGACGGTAGTTATCTCTGATGACGGAGAAGCCAAGCTTGTTTACGTAGAAATCCTTTGCAGATTCGTAGTTGGATACGATGATGGCGATGTGGTGTATTTTTGATAGGTTCATTTTTCTTGTACTCCTTTTTTTGTTTTTTATTTTCGTTATAAACTATATATTAGCATTTAAAATATACCGTGTAAACTTTCAATTCTCTCTGGAATTCAGTCTACACGGCACTATTTTTTTATTTCAGCTATTCTCTCATAATGATATTTATTTTTTTAATCGTAGTAGAAAGTATTCCTTACTTGATTTTACTTTGAATAAAATAGATTCGGTGCTATTTGTACATGTCAAATATCTTATCAACCAATTCTTTTTCTTCTGGTAATGATGTTCGTAAATGCCTCAAAACAAGGCGTAGTGTAATATTATCTACAGCATTATTTGAAGTATTTACACACATGTTTTAACACGCGTACTTATTTTCTAACCAGATTTGTCATTTTTTATTATTCTTATTATAATTTGAATAACTACATCACGTACATTTTTGAATAATAAGATAGCTGATCCACCATAAATAAAGCCAAATATTACTACAGCTATGAATAATTTAAAAATTTGATTACAATTTAAATATGAAACTACCCATCTTGCAAAAAAAGAAGTAGTGGTTGAAATAAATAAAAGGCGAGAATACGAAATCCAATGTATACACTTTTTAATAATATCTCGACTATATATATAAAACATAAATGCATTAAACAGCTCTGTAAAAAGTGTTGCAACAGCTGCCCCTAATGAACCACATTTAGGTATCAAAAATAAGTTAACACTTATATTTACAACAACTGCCATCCACATAGTTTTTGCATATAATCCTTGTCTGCCAAATGTTTGTAATACACCAACCCCCATAACCCATGTCATGCCAAGAACAACAACGCATAAATTTAAAACTATCATTGTCGGGCATGCATCTAAATATTTTTTTCCGCCAAGCATAATCGTAGTTTCCGATGCAAATACACAAAAAAAGATTGGAATTCCGCATGCAATCATCATTACAGAATCTGCTGCTTTTTTTAGTAATCCTTCAAATTCTTTCATCTTTTTTTGACCAGCATAATATGAAAGTCTTGGAATCATAACTGTTAAGGCTGCATTATTTAAATTAACCAATAAATTTTTGAATTTAACAGCAAAGCCATATAGTCCAACATCATAGTCACTCTTTAATAATCCTAACATTGCTGTATCTGTGTTCGCATTTATTGTTCCTGCAACTGAAGCTGAAGCAAATATAATTATAGGTAACATATGCTTTTTAATTCGAATATTTTTAAATTGCGAAATGTCAACAAGATTTCTTGCATGAATAAAATTTAAAACATTTGATCCAACAGTTGAAAAAACCAAAATATATTCATGTAAAATGTAATCTTTCTGGTTTTTTATAAGTAAAAGCATAAGTACTACAGAAATTGTTTTAAACACAATTGATCTAATTGTAATATATTTAAAATCTTCAAGTGCCGCATATAACCAGTCAATACCTATTGTTGTTCCTAAAATAGTAATAGAATATATTAAAATTACTCTTCGCCTTGCATATAATATAGGGATAAATAAAATGCTCAAAAACAATGCAATGTACGCTATAATTGTTAATATAAAATTAATAGTTAAAAGTTCAACTACTGTTTTTTTCAATTCATACCTATCATTTCTAACTTTAGAACAACATATAATTCCGTAATTAGGAATTCCTAGTCCTGCTATAATGCTAAAATAACTAATAATGGATGTTGCAAAATCTACCTTTCCAAGTTGTATAGGTCCTAAAACCCTCGAAATATATGGATAACTAATCATCGGTAGTAAAATCGACGAAGCAATTCTGATAACATTCAATATCGCATTTGCTTTTATACTTTTTTCTTTCATAATTTCTGTAAACAAGTCTATCTATTTTTGGTTTTATTTTCAGGTAACATTCATCAAATATCCCGTCTACGACAGGATTCAGCAATATCTAAGGGATATTTCTGATAACGATTGACTAATATTTCTAAAATAATTATTAAAACATTCATAATCATTTAAATTACCTTTCATTACTTTCGATACTATTGACTATAACATATATGCTTTCATTTATAATGTTCCTCTTGAGGTGTCTACAAGTATCCAATCCTATCTGTTTTAATTGACTTCACAGTCATGAAGCACCAGTTCAACTGGTGGTTTGATTACTTTTTGATTCTTCTTTTTGTTGCTGAATGAATCCCTTACCGCCTCTTTTATGATATTTCCTACTCTTGCGGCATAATATCCTCTGACCCAAAAGACTTTTGATCATCAATTTACACTTTCCGGATATTTGTCGTGTATCATTAATGCACTTTTCCTTTTATGTACCCAACCACATCTGAGACTTTTTCGTTTGGTGGATGATTAAACAAAAATGTACGTGATCTGCACATACTGCACCTTCTACAATTTCTATATTCCGGTAATCGCATAGCTTTTTTAATATTTTTCTTACACCTACTTTTTCATACATAATTCGTTTTCTGTACTTCGATATAAACACTATTATGTTATTCGTACATTAATCTTTACTTTTTACAAACATAATTTTGATTTAATTTCATTTTTTATCATTCGGCAATATGCAAATCCCATTAACCTCCACACTGCCTTTTTTCGAATTAAGTAAAGGTAAATTTTTTGTTTTTTACTTGAATACTGTTTAATGTTTCTATCTGAAAATCGTAAATACAAAGGTTCTTGCATAAATTTATCAAATATATACTTTTTTTTCATTATTGTTAAATTTGCTCTAAAAACTCTGTTCCAATCATTTTCTGCTGTTTCAGTCCAAAAATCCATTAAAGCTTGTTCAGTCACCTTACCATTTACTAAATTTTCGACAGACTGAAACAGTAATTTTCCTTCTTCGACTCCTCTCCAATTAGATGTGTGCATTACAGAAAAAGGATTTATTGTATAAATATATGTTGCTATATTAAGAAATTTTATCATCTTACATTTCATAACAAAGCTCAAAAAAAATAATATGTCTTCACCAATTTTTAATTTTTGATTGAAAATCAAATTATTTTTCTTTATAATATCCAAATTAAAACATTTAGCCCATACTGTATGTAAATTTCCATACCACTCGCTTCCACGATATTGCGATTGTCTCAATGCAGCTTCCATAAGATATGTTATCTTCTCATTCGAACAAATAGACTCTTGTGTAATATCTTGCGCACATTGAATATGTCTTTTTTGTACATAGTTATTAGAAATTATTAAATCAGGATAACTTTCTTTTATAATTTTTTCATATTCAACCAAACAATTTGAACATAGTAAATCATCCGCATCTAAAAAAACAATATACTCTCCCGTCGCAAGACTTATTCCAATATTTCGCGCAGCGGAAACTCCTTGATTATATTGTTTTATAAATCTTATTCTTTCATCCCTCTCTTTATATTTCTTTCCAATGTTAGGCGTGGAATCTACGGAACCATCATCAACTATAATTAACTCCCAATTTGAATACTCCTGTGAAACAACAGATTTAATCGCATTTTCTAATGTTTTTTCTGCATTATAAGCACTTATAATTACTGAAATTTTATGTGTATTGTACATTTCAGATCTCCCATTATTTTTTTTCAATTACTTTTCCAGGGATCCCAATAATAGTAGCATTCTCTACCAAACAACTTTTAATAACGACTGCGCCTGCACCAATTTTCACCCCATTAGCAATTTGAATCTCACCTAATATTTTTGCACCTGTTCCAATATCTACATTATCGCCAATACTGGGGCACCCCTCAGTTTTTCCATTATTTCCAATACAATTATCACCATGTAACACACAATTTTTTCCAACCTTAGATTCTGCATTTACAATAATATTTCCATAATGCCAAATATGTAGTCCCTCAGCAAAAACACCTGCTGGTATATAAACTCCTAATTTTGCACCCAAAATATTTTTACGCACTCGGTAAATGAATTTTCCTAAAATATTATTCGTATTTTCTTCTTTACGTAGATTTTTTTGAAATCGATAAAGATACCATTCGTGTTCTTTAAGCAATGCACATTTTAAAAATTTTTTATTACCCTTAAAGTATATATTCTTTGTATTTTCCATCACTTTACTCAATTCTTTTCTTCTTATTCTGAAGCCATGTAAGAAAATATATCACATATATCCACATACGTTCCATGGCGATGTCATAAACAAATTGCATTCTATTAAAAGAAGTCTTTGGATAACTTTTTATCAGTATTTGAACATCTTTTCTAGAACAAATTTTTCTTATATTTTGAATCGTTTTTTCAAATCCATTTTGTTTTACATAAAATACTTCCAACTTAATACAAGTACGAATATGACCAATAAAGTTTGTATCCAAACGGAACTGCGCATCCGCTGAAAGATTTAATTCCTGTATTCTCTTTTTCATATAGCGATACAATATCATCACCAAATTTATTTTATTAGGCTTATAAGTATGCGTCAAAGATCCTTCATTAAAGCAATAATAATATACTGGTTTATGTAAAATATATACTTTCTCACATAATGGGTAAGCTTCTACACTGAATGCTAAATCTTCCCAAATGAGTTTTCTTTCAGATGGAAATAATAGACGGTTTTTTGTAAATATCTCCTTTTTATACAATTTTCCCCAGGCAGTATAGGTAAGAGCATCTAATTGATTACCATTGTTTCCCATCATATGAACCATAAGAATTTCTTTGATTTCTGTTCCACAATATAATCTCTCAGATAACTCAATTTCTTGTTTTTTATTTTTATAATAATGACTTGCAATCACAACATCTGCATCCGTTTCAACTGCTTTTTTCACCATTGAATCAATAGCGTCCAATGTTAGATAATCATCCGAATCAACAAATGTAATATACTCTCCTGTTGCTTGTTCAACACCATAGTTTCTTGTCAAACCAAGCCCCTCATTTTCCTTATGAAATACATGTATTCGGGAATCCTTTGCCTCGTATTCTTTGCAAATAGAGAGCGACTCATCTTTTGATCCATCATCTACAAGCAAGATTTCAATATTCGAATAACTTTGTCTAATCAATGAATCAATACATCGACTCAGATATTTTTCCACATTATATACAGGAACAATAACTGATATCTTCTGTTTCATTCCTTATTCCTCCTTTCTTCAATACCAATTAAATAAAATTCCTAGTTTTAAAGCAAGTGTTCCAAAAAACGATAATCTTTTGAATGTTGGATCAAACAATAAAGCCACTTTGTTTTTCCAAACCGTTTTATAGTTACTAACCTTTTTTAAAAACTCTCTATCCTCAGGTTTCAAAAGATCCTCATATCCTTCTAACATTGCAGAACTAATATTAGGATATGACTTTCTTTGTATTGTTTTTTTCAAGCGATACTTAACTGCTGTCCCTTTAGTACCTTCTCCTGTAACACTAGTATCATATCTAATCCAATAATAAAGTTCTTCATCTACATAATATACTTTACCAAACCAATAACATAATGTTCCAATCCACATATCATGTGGCAAATCATCTACTTCCGGCCACAATCTGCACACAAGTTTTTTTGCACTTTTATTAATAACTGTTGCAGCACCATAATTGTATGTTTTAATCAATGTAAGTTTTTTCGTCAACTGTTCAGGTTTCAATATCTCAACTTGCTCATCCAGACGATTCAATTGAATATCGCTTCTCTGCATTTTGCAATATGCCAGTTGAGGAATTTGATTTTCTTCTTGCATTGCATTAATACAACAAATAAGTTTATTTGGTTTCCAAACATCATCTTGATCTGCAAAAGCATAATAATCTGCCTCTCCACACTTCGAAAGCCCTAACCAGAAACTTTTTGCAAACCCAACATTTTTTCCTTTTACAATCTCTATCTTATTTTTCGGATGTCTTTGCGCATACTTCTGTATAACTTCTACTGTATCATCTTTGCTACAATCATCACGCACCAAAACCCGAACATCTACATTGACTTGGTTAAAAATTGAGTCCAACTGTCGTTCAATATACTTTGCACCATTGTACGTTGAAATTACAACTATTACTGTTTTCATATTTTTATCTGTTTTCCTTTATATATTTTGATTGTTACCTATAATTATATTAGGTGTTCCCGGAAATCTTTTTAAACTTTTTTCATTTTAGGTATTGCATATTTATAAAATTTGTTGTATATTATCTATTGTTCCCGGAAACGTACAGCTTCCGGGCTAAAGCAAAAAAACTTATTGAACAATAATTTTAAAGGATAAATAAACAGGAGGATCTATTATGAAAGAAAAAGTTGTTCTGGCATACTCTGGCGGTCTTGATACCACAGCCCTGATCCCGTGGCTGAAAGAAACCTTTAATTACGATGTTGTCTGCTGCTG
>OKSH01000015.1_pt1 | contig 150999 bp, 133 predicted proteins | sample 1601231 | NCBI WGS metagenome assembly OKSH01 (sample SAMEA3541596, study PRJEB24748) | human gut metagenome | biome: human gut; feature: human-associated habitat; material: faeces | place: China | collected 2012
TATAAGCCCAGAATCGTTGAATTTTCAGCATTCTGGGCTTAAGTTGACCACATTGCGGTCAGACCCCAATGCTACTTCTTAGATCTTTATTACTCATTCTTATCCTCCGGTATTTAATCAGCAGATTTTCGGTATGTATCTAAATCTCTTTTTGAATTTTATCATATGAACTATACTAAAAAACACGTCCACTCGTTATCTCATCTTCCAGAATTTTACCACATTCCTGCATCTTTCGAGCCATTTGAAGCTTATACTTCCAATATAAGTTTATATCTTCCTGAGTCTCCAATATATCCGCAATTTCTTTATATGTATCCATAAGTGCATCAATAGACCTGACATCACCTCTTGTCACCGCTTCTTCAAAATATTCTATTGCCTTATCATAATTTCCTTTTTCAATTTCAGAGCATCCCCAATCAAAATATGCATTTGCCATATCCTCATCTTCAAAGGGCCTGACACTATGAGTGCAATATACTTGATACAAATTATTATTGTTATTTTTTCTAATTTCTGATAATAATTCTCTCATTTGTGCACTTAAATGTTTCATAGTTATTTTTGATAATGGAGCCATTTTCTTACACAATAATTCATCAAATGTTACATCAAAATATATCGCAATACTTTCAACTAATTCTATATTTGGAGAAGATGCCCCACTTTCCCATTTGGCTACTGCACTCCTTGAAACACCTAAATCTTCTGCTATCTCCTCTTGTGTAAGCCCTTTCTTTTTTCTTAAAATTGAAAAATTTCTGTAAAAATTTGTACTCATTTCAGTTCCTCCTGCTTTTGTGATAACAAGATTCTATAACACTTTAAATTATCTCTCCATACACCAGAAAGAACATTTTGTCCTTTTTAGGAACATTATATATCGTCTAATATAACTACAACTTTTAAATTTTTCAAAATTCTTTTTCATGATTCATTTCCATTCAAAAAGCAACCTCTCGATTTCTATTAACCGCAGTATTAACTCTTGATTTTGTCTTGATAATAAAATTTATTCTAAAGTATCTAAACTAGAACATCTTAACTAAGCACATTGCCACCCCTAATGTCACAATTGAAACGTTCTATCTTATAACAACTTTATCAACTCAGACAATTCAGGTCTATTTTCTGGTTTTTCATCCAGCATTTCCATAAGCACGATTTTTAATTCATCATCCAAATCATCAATCTTATCAAGATAAGTAGAATCATCGATTACAGCACCAGAAATAATAAACAATATTGTTTTGGCCAAAGAATAAATGTCTGCCTTTTTCCAATCAACACCAATCCCCATATTTGCCTCTATTACTTCTGGTGCAAAAAACTGATTGCTATTCTGATTATGAATCTTTTTCTCAACATTCTGGAATACAGTAAATGCTGCATTTGCTGTATCTTTTGTACAATCAAATTTCGCCAACAATGGCTTATATTTTCCTCTAATATTGAAAATATAGAAAGCTTCCGGATTAATATTCCTATGATACAGGGGCGTATCATAATTATGTATCGACTCAATTCCTCTGCACAGCCCAGCAATAATATCCATCTTCTGTTCCATATCAATACTATTAATAAATTCATCAGTTATCCGAATCGGTCTATTAGGTAATGAATACACCTGAAACTTATAATCAACATTAGTACCAGTAATATTTTCAGTCTGTCTTATTATATTAGCAGGATCTTCAAAATTATCATCCCACAACTTATTGATAATATCAATATCACGTCTTTGTCCTTGGCTTATACTGTCTATATCACTAGAAAAAATATAATATGCAATTTTTCCTCTTCTTTCTTTTACAAATAATGATTTCCCTTTTTCTAACATTAATCCCATCTTTTCAACAATTTTTTTAGGAACCGCAATATAATCTCGAATAGGAGCTAGTGTACTGTCATATCTTTTTGTCTCGCCATAATATATACACAAAAAATCATGAAAAGACCCTGCTACTCTCAAGCAATTCTCTTTATTCGGAATATATTTTTGTTTAAAAGACACGTTCTCATGGGAGCTTTCACTACCAAAATCATATAAAAAACGAATAAACGCTTTTAATTTTCTTCTTAACTCATCCTCATAAACGATATTTCTAACAAAAGAATATTTCAATAGCATATCAGAAAATTCCAACTCTCTTCCAGCACATAAATCAATAATAATATTCTTATAATTGAGCAAAGATGCAGGTTGCTTAATCTCAGATATTATCTGTTCCTTTACAGTCGAAATATCCATATTTTTATATTTCTCTTTTTGTTTACGTTTTCTTGCCTCTTCCTCTATAGCAAATGCTTCAAAAGCTATCCTAATTTTATGAGCAAAATCCATATAATCTACCTTTAAATTTTTTTCTGCTTCATAAAACTTGCCAAATAGTTCTTCGTTTTTCGTATAATCATACACAAAAGAAAAATTTCCAATAGGTATTCTATACTCTTCAATTTGTAAATATACCATAATATCACTCCTTATATTTTGGTATTCATTCGATTTGAAAGATTCGCTTTCATTTGCTTAATAACTTCTTTAGATTCTGTATAATATCCTGTTTCTTGCCTAAAACCCTTATCAGGACTTCCCTTGAACGATAGCCAATTAAAACTAGTAATGACCATATATTCATTATCTTTTATCAAAACCTTTTCATGCGTATTACTTAATTTTACTAATAAAAGTTTAGTACCATACTTCTTCTTTTGAATGTTTGCCAGTCTTTGCAAAATCCATCTATCACTATCTTCTTTTTCACTAATACCATATCCAATTATTACTCGTGTTTTTCTTTGTAAAGCTTTTTCTATACGTCCTAGTATTTCATTGTTTAAACCTCCAGACTTAATCCATGGAGATACAATTACAACCGTATTTTGTGCATTATCTAAAGCATCAAGTAGTAAGGGTCTATGATCATATGTAGATAAGATTCGATCAGCACCTTTCCGTTCATTCTTTATCTCATCTATCTTCTTTTCTAAAAATTGGATTCTTTCGGTTACTGACTCTTTTTGTTGCTCATCATAATTGTTATAGTCATCGTTATTCTTAATAGCATCAAGCTGTGTTGTTAAATTTGATATTTCACGTTCAAGTGTAGAATTCTTATAAGAGAATGCTTTTGCATTTTCTATAATTTCCTGAGGCATTACACTTATTAATGAATTATCGTCTCCTACTCCTAAAATATCATTTCTATCAAAATCAAGAACACAAGAGTTATTATTATACTGCTTCTGTAAAGCAATACTATAATCATCGTTACGTATTGTTCCATCAAAAACTTGAAATTCAATATCTTCGGATTTATTCATAAAAACAAGAACACTAACTTTCTTATACTCAACATATGTCTTTACTACATGTGATATTTCCTGCAAATCTCCTTCCAATTTATCCTGTTCGTATGCATGATTCTTCTTAAACAGATTTATTGCACGCTTTACTTCCTCATATACTAACGAATCAAGCGTAGGCTTTTCAACAGTAGTATTAATTGGTTTTATTTCAAAGTTGCGTAATTCTTTAGACGTATAAAACTTTCTCATATCCAAATAAACATTTCCAAGAAGACCATCTACATATAATGCATATTCAATATCCTCTGGAACAATTGTCGCTGCTTCTTTTAAAGCCTCTTCACCTTTTTCTGTAAGCTTAAGTTTTGAAATAAAAATATCAACCGTAATTAAGCTATTTTTCTGCAAAACAGCAACCGCATTGTTTACTGCAGTCTTATTTATTCCAAGAAAATTACAAATCTCAGAAACATCGTCTATTCCAGATGAAATAAATTTCAAAATAAATTCCTGTAAAACCGACAATTTCTTCGGTTTTAACATTGTAAATATAGTCTCCATATGCCATTGTGGAATTCCAGCTTCATAATACTTAACAAGTGTCGAATTTGGCACAGAATTTGCTTTCAATCTTGCAAGTTCATCTATCCTCATACTCTACACCTCCTTCAACATACAATCATCTGCATTATCACGAATAAATCTAATAATCCCAATAAAAGGATTTTCTTTCCCATCAATATCTAAACGTCTTTGCGCGCAATGATGGTCACCTACTACAACTAATAATTCTCTTGCTCTAGAAAAAGCAACATTTAATCTTCGAATATCTTTTAAAAATCCAAGTTTACCATTGTCATTACTTCGCACTACACTATAGAAAACAATGTCTGTCTCTCGACCTTGAAAAGCATCAACTGTATTGATTTCAATAGACATATTATGGAATCTTGCTTTATAGCTACTTTCGTATAGTCTTGTAAGCTTATCTCTCTGACCTCTATATCCAGCAATAATAGCTGTTTCTTTTTTCAGTTTTAATTCACCTAACTCCTCATCAATTTTAAGTAATTGTTCAAAAATAAGTTTGGCTTCACAAATATTTCTATAAGAATCTGATATTCTTTCTTCTTTTCTATCAGACCTTGATGCAGTAGAAAGCCAAATTAATGGTTTACTCTCATATATCTTAAGCGGAATTGTTTTTTCTTCTTTTGATGTTTTTGACACCAGTTTACCGTCATAGAATAACTTACTAATCAGGTTACCTATTACTGGATTCATTCTGTATTGCTCATCCAAAATATTTTTACAGTCATCATTTAAACTTTTTTCGAGATATTCAAATAAACTCAATTCAAGATCTTCCTTACTGATATTCTTTTGTCCTTTATCCTGTAATTTCAACAAAGCCTCATCAACAACAGGTGGCAGCTGTTTATGGTCACCCACCAACACAACCTTACGCCCCAAGCAAATAGGAACCAATATCTCTGGAGGTGTAGCTTTTCCTGCTTCATCTACAATTACCCAATCAAAATTAAACTCTATAGCAGAACTCAAACTTGCAATACCAAGACAGGTAGCTCCTACAAGTGTTGAATCAGCAATACTTTCTTGCAACAAACCATCTCCCTGTGTAACTCTTTTCTGCCATTCCTTACACAAACTTTCAACCTTTGAATATTTTGCATATTTTTTCTTGTTCTCTTTAAGAGCAACTTGAATACCTTCTCTAGTCCGTTGATAATCTTCTTCTGAAGATACCCCTAAGAGTTTCTTCCACTCTTCCATTTCGCGCCCTTTTACACCCAATTCTTCCTTAATAGAAACGTAATGTTCTTGAAGTTCCGTTTTCTGTTCCGTCAAAGCAATAGATTCGTCTATAACAGATGCAAGTTTATCATTAAGTCCAGATAAGTTCTCAGTAAACTCATCAATTATTTGCGATAAATGCTTTTCTGTAACTCCTGCTGTTTTAATAGCTACCATCTGTTTCATGGTTTCTACCTTTTCATTAACAAACTTCCACTTAGAATCTAATACATTTACCCTTTCAAGTTCCGTCTCAACTTCTTTAATCTCATCAGTTAATTTCGTCATTTCCTGATCAATGCTTTCAATTTCATTAATAATGCTATTCTTTTCCTGTAAAGATTCATCAATTCCAATTGCTTGTTTATATCTAGCAAGTGCTTCCTTACAATTCTCAATAACTTTCTGCGTCCATTCTCTACAGAAAATATCAAGTGTATATTCCCTAGATGATTCCGCCAATTTGTCCAAAATACCAATACGTATCATCTTAATATCGGGAATAAGTTTTTTAATCTTGGCTAATGAATGGTCAACCGCTACATGAGACTGTGATGAAATCAAAATTTTTGCGTCAGGATTACCTCTATACTTATCGTTACCATTTAAAATCTGATATACAAGTTCTGAAATAAATGTAGTTTTACCTGTCCCTGGAGGTCCCTGTAAAAGAAACATATTATCCGCAGATAATGCTTTTTCAAGGCTTATTAACTTAGATCTATCAATCTCTTTTGATTTACAGTCGTTCTCCATAAGTATAAGATTATTCTTTGATGTAGCTATAGCAGGATTAAATATTATTTCGCTTATTTCAGGATTTACATTTTCCTTATACTGAATACTTTTTAACGCTCTACGTTGTCTGTCAAGAGCAATCTCTGCCATCCTCATACTAATAGAGATTTCCCCTGAAGGAGCAATATTCGAATAATCAACCTGTGGAATCATATCAATTAGCATTCTTCCATCTGAATATTCTCTCATGTGTCCAACATCAATATAACGATGAATATTCTTTCTTGTTGTCATCTGAAGCATATCATCAGATGTATAATTCAACTCATAGGCTCTATCTGTTTTAATTTGTATTTCTAATGAAGCATCCTCTTCATTTATTTTCAAATTATAATAATTCAATACAGACTTTTCCTGACTTATCTGCTTTCTTTCTAATTCAAGAATATTTTTCCATTTTCCTGTAATATCTTTCTGATGCATATCTTCATCACGTTGACTAATATAATTTACTTCGTGATTCAACACTTCTTCGCTCAATATCTGAGCATTTAGCTCGGTCTTATAGCGAATTCTTGATCCACTTCCAACTTGTATACGATAAGGAATCTCGTATGCTATTTCTTTTTGTGTAATCAATCTATCTGGTTGAACAAATGCAATACCGATTACTACAAAACGTTTATCGTCTCTCTTGTCAATTTTTAGATAAGAAATGAATCTCTGCCCATACAATTCATATGTACCTTCGAACAACCCATCTTTGTTTTTTGCAGGCCACATATAACATTTTCCAGCATATTCTTCTTCAAGAGCTTTTAATGCTAATGTAGTTTCCTCTGCTTCAATATAGCCAGCTACTGCTAAACGCTTTGTAATATTATTTGCAAAGCTCAAACTAATATATTTTTCCTGAACAAGTAAACTTTTCTCTTTTTCAATCTCTCTCTTAAGTTCAGAAATAGTCCCATATCTTAAATTTGGTTCATCCTTAGTCATCTTTACAAGGATATTCTGCATACCCAGAGGAAGCATACTAACATCCATTAATTCACGAGTTGTAATATGAGTACAGGTAAATATCTCATAGAAGATTAATCCAAGTGAATATATGTCACTCTGATAAGTTATCGTTTTTCCTGACATCTGTTCTGGAGAACTATAATTCTTTGTTGCAAATGCCGCCAATGTATAATCACCATAAAAAGTGTCCTGTAACCTGCTAATACCAAAATCAATAATTTTTACAGTTCCCTCTTTATCAATCATAAGATTTGACGGCTTTAAATCTCGATGAACAATATTCTTTTTATGAAGATATTCAATGCCTTCAACCACTTGCTCCATCAATTCCAGTTTTTGAGCGTATTCATATCTACAAATATCCTCAAATGCATCCTTAAAATTTTGTCCCTGAATATATTCAAGCACGATAAAATAAGCCTGAAAACCTTTATCAAAACCTCTATCCAAAATACGAACAATATTTTTATGGTTTAATTTATCTAATGACTCTACTTCACGATTGAAGACTTGTTTCTGTAAATCTTCATCACCGATATTAGATTTATTAAACATCTTTATAATGACAGACCTATCTGCCTCATCATTCTCAATATCAGTGTCTTCACACAATAGAATAGAAGCCATATTTCCTTTACCCATATCTTTTTTCTTCAGCCTATATCGATCTGCTATATATGTAGCCATATAAACACCTCACATCTCATTAGTTATCTTCAATAATCCTTTGTAGAATTCAATGGAAGATTCTTTTTCAAAATTATTTCTTCCTACTTCATCATAAAATACATTTTTAAGAACATATTTCTCCATCGTATAAATTGCCTCTATTGTTTCTCACTATTATATGTAACAACCCGCTCTTTCTAAACCATTTCATTCATAATTTTTTCTATTGGTTTTTCTTTCAAAAAACAAATTAATTTTGTCTTTTCCAATTTAACTATTAATTTTAACATCTGTCCATTAAACTTAACACCCATTTCTAACCAATATGGACTGTTCTGCAACTCTGCATTTTATAAATGGATTACATCTAAAAAACGCATTTATAGCAAAATATAAGATGTGAAAATTGAGCATAATATTTGTTATTAATCATCCGTAATACTTTTGTCTTTACAAAAAATCTGCTTCTAAAAGTTCACATAATTCAATCCCGTGTCCATTTAGCTTATACTTCAACAGCTTACTAATACGCTCATCGCAAGTAATAAAAAATAATTGCTCCATAGTCGCTTTCGATGACATTTGGTACTTAAGTAAATCCATAAATGCAAGCATATTTACATCATCCATACAAGCAGTTAAATCGTCAATAAAATAAACTTTCATTTTTTCTCTATCATTTCTTACATTGATTCCTGCAAAAAAATACGATAACATAAAGACACTAATCTGACCATTACTTAAAACGTTAACGATGTTCTTTCTTTTATTATCAACCAATGAAATTCCATCTTTTTCTTGGACTATTTTAATTCCGTCGCTAGAATTAAATCTTGCTAGTTTATTATAAAATTTCCCAAGAACCGGTCCTATCTTTTCATATTCGTCTTTCGAAAGTTGTTCAACAATCTCCCTAATATTTTCTGCTCTCTGAATTGCAGTAGTTTTCAATTTTTGAAGTTCTTTTATTTCTATATCTAGTTTCTGATTCTTCTTATTATCAGCCTCTAACTTTTGAGTCTGATCAAATAAAGTTTGATTTGCAAGAATACTATCAATAGCATTAAGCTTTGACACAAGAATATCATAAGAAAAATTCGAAACTTCATAAGATTTAGTAATAAGATTTTTCACTTTGGCATATGTCTGCTGTAAAGTTTCATTTTCATATTTGTAACCTAACACTGTCAAAATCTGTTGATAATTTTTTTGCTCTTTTTCTTCTTGAGATTTCTCTAAAAGTGCACTATCTACGGAAGCTTGCATTTTTTTTACTTCTTCTGAAGTTAATCCTTCTATATCAATTGTCTTGCTGATTTTTTGTAATTTTTGAACTTCATCAAAATATGGTTGCATTTCTTCTTTCAAGACTTTCAGCTTACTAATTTCTTTCTCTAATTTTTCTTGTTCTTTCTCTACTACTGTTTTTGCGCAATTAATGATTTTTTGATAAAGAACATCTATCTCCGTTTGTAATGAACTCCTATCGTTTTCTTTTGCTTTTACAACCTCTCCATTCTGTCGGATATAATCATCAGCCTCTTTAAGAATCAATTCTTTTTCCATAGTAGCAAATGACTCTGAGCCACAAATTGGACACCGGACACTACCTTTCTCTTCAAAAACAGTATCTCTATATTCCGTCACCACCTGTTTATTCGTAGAAAGAGACGATAATAATTTTAACATCTTATTATTCTTAGACAGCAGTTCAATCTCATCCGAAAGATTCTTCACTTTTTTTTCTTTCTCTTTAAGTTCATTTTTATCTATATCAAAATCTTCTTGTGTAAAAATAGAATTTTTTAATGCAATTACTGATTCTCCATCCTGAAGAATTGTATCCTTCGAAAGAAATAAACCTTTCAATTTTTTTAGTTGTTTTTCAAAATTTGCAATTGTATTTGCATCCCTCAAAAAACCAGCTTCTACCGCGCATTGAATGGACTCCTCCTTCGTTTCCCAATAAAAAGCTATTTTTTTTAGAATAATCTGTTGACTCTTTAATTTTTCATTTTCCACAAGCTTAAAAAGTCCTTTTTCCACCATCTGATAACCACAATTTTTCACTTCCGTCTTCTGCGCAGTTAATTCATCTTTATTCAGATCTGCAATCTCCATTTTCTCACCTGAAAAAAAGATAACCTCAGGATATAAAAGTTGCTTTGCATCCTCACGAGCTTTCCTCAATTCTTCTTCACGAAGCTCAATCGTCTCCTGTGGTATCTTTTGTTTTGTTTTATCTTCAATGTACCGTTCCACATCATCAGCGAAAATATCAAGATTTTCTGCAATCTGTTTCTGATTATCATAATTCGTAATAAATTCACTAAAAAAAGGCTCTAAATCTTTTCGTTTTTTATTTTGAATGTTAAACGATTTTTGAACATCACAAAAATGGAAGTTATAAAAACTATTTCCCACATATTCTTGAATAAATGCTTTCGCCCTTTCTTCATTTTTATCAATCATAACTTTTGATGATTTTGAATTTAATTCATCTTTTTTCTGCTCTCGGCAAAGAACTATCTCTTTTTCTCCGTCAAACAGCCAAAGCTCCACCTTAACTGATTCCTTTGTACCAGCATCCCGATTTTTTAAAATACCCTCTGTATTCATTTTTCTATCAGTTTCATTTGTACTTCTGGTATCAAAAGCAGTTTTTAGTCTTCCAATATCACCAGTTAGACACCACTCAATCGCATCAACAGTTGTCGTCTTCCCAATTCCATTTGCTGCCGAAAGAAGAATCACCGATTTATCTTTAAAATCCATTGTCTTATTACGAAATCCTCTAAAATTCACCATTCTAATCTTTCGTATCATCATCTTTCCAACCACTCCTTAATTCTCTCATAATCCTGTATTTTTAAAGACTTATCTAGTTCACCATCTCTCTCTTTTCTATTCACTTTTCTATGTTTCTCTTCCATCAACCTTAAAAGTCCCTCATCTTCCGGAAGTAGCTGTTCTAATTGCTTCTCCTTTTTCTCATCTGGTGCAAATGCGTTTGCCGGAATCATATGGAATGGTAATTCAATCACCTCATTATCATCAATTACAATCTGTTTCTTATCCATCATATTACCTTTAATTATAATCTTTCTTGATATTAATAAATTACCCTCTCTGCTCTTATCTGGAGCATCTCCAGAATAAACAATTAACTGTACAATATTGTACTTTAATTTATGTAGTTCTTTTGATTTTCTATTAATAATTATAAAGACACGAATTCGATCATCCCAACAATCACACAAAGAATTAATCTCCATCAAGTCACCATCTAAGAGAAAAAACAACTCATCTTTCTTCTCGCTGATAAAAATACCTAATAACTCTTCTGGTTTTTGATCCAAGTCAAAAATATCCTCCAAATTAATTTCATATTCAGAAGCTATATCTCCAATAAGAATATCTTTATATCCATTTTTCTTAAACTCTTCCTGTAAAATCATAATTACGCTCCCTCATTAACACACTTCTCAGAGAAAATACAATTTCTGCAATCATCCTGTACACTCCACTCATCATCATCAATTCCAATACAATCCATACACTCAATATAAAAACTCTCTTCTCCAAGTTCTGCAACTGTAGGATTCTCATTTACATCTGCTGTACTATATTCATAATAATTTTTACCTCTTGTAATTTTATTATTCTCAAAAAACCATTTTTCAGGTCTTGGTAACGTATTTATCATACGTTCCACTATCTTTCGAATCACACGATCAAACTTTTTACCTGCTGGAGGAAGAATAACACTATGGTTTACATATTTATCTTCAGGAAAACTCAGGCAAACATAATCCGTCACCGATGTGACTACATAATGAGATAAATCAAACAGTTCTAAATGATTAGAAATCTCAGTATCCTTATTTATCTTTTCCTGGCAGATATTTAGTATAATTTTCCACAAATAATCCAGAAAACAAATAAAAAACGTTTTACACTCAGCCATATACTGTAATCTATCATTTAAAGTCGCTTCTCTGTAACTAGCAATTTTGCTAGCATCATCTATACTAAAAGTATTCAATAACTGACATTGCCCCTCCACACTCTTGCCAATTTCATTTATCCACTTTATCGTATTCTGATAAATCAAATTCAACATACAAGTCTGTAAATCTGAAAGTTTATTATACTTAATAATTTCTCCATACTCTTCACAAGCAATACCTATCAAATAAGCTACGATTGTCTGTTCCGTGTTAGTCTTAGTAAACTCTGTCATGTAACAGTCAAATTCCTTTTTATTCACTCGTAACTGATTGAAAACAGGGTCAACTAAACTATAACGTCTCTGTATATACGAAATTGCAAGACCTAACAATATAGACTGCCAATGTTCTTCATTTCCATATTTATCGGGATTCAAATAGGCCCTTGCTAGTTCTTCCATTAATTGCTTTTTATACTGTTCAATATCAACTTGGGGAATAACGTCAAATTTTTCAATAAACTCTTTTAGCGAATCCTCTGAAGCCATTTTAAAAAAAAGCTTTTTCTTCTGTTCCTCTTTCTTGTTTGTTGAATAAACATCCGTTCTTAGCCAATCAACTGAATTTACAATATCCGCCGAATACGATACCGACTTTACAAGTGAATTCCCAAGATTAATATATTCTTTCATATTATCAAATGTTGGTTTCATAACACTTGACTCTCTATGAATATAAAGTCTTGGAACTGCTTCTAAAGTACTCTGAAGCATTTTGAGACGAAGGTACTGATAATAAAGATCTGTTAAAATTTCCTTCATATTCGGACTTGTCTTCGGATAATACTTTACTTGAATAAACTCGAATTTTCCATCCTCAAAGAATACATCCACGTCCTCCAAATACTCTGAGCAGACACATTCTACATGATTTTGAAGAAGGCACTTAATCATTACATAATCTTGAAATAAAAATCCCCTGATTTTACTTGTTGCATCTCTACTCTTATCACCGTCATACATGACTGATAATTTATTTATTTCTGCTTCTGTTAATGCACTCATGAACATCCTCCCTTCTTTAAGAAAGAATATTTAATAATCATTTTCTATATCAAATGTTTATTAACCATAATTTTCTCTTCTATTCCATTATCGTATCTATATACCATCTTTTTTCGAATAAATACCGGATTTGTATCATGTATAACACTATGATGGTTCGGACAAACAATCATTTGATTATTCGCATCATTATTCAAGCTATTAATAAAATAATCAATATGATGTGCCTCCGCTATGTGTAAACCATATTTCTCACCTGTTATCTGACCGCATATTTGGCAACGGTATCCATATAACAGTTTCAGATTTTCTCCTATTTTTCTGTTTAATTTACGAATCTTAACGATCTGTAATCTCTTTTCCATACCACTATTTTCATCTTTAAGTTCATATTCTATTTCATTCTCTACAGAACGTTCCCGCATTCCTTGAATTGCTTTTTTCATAACCTGAAAATCGTCCTGTGCAATTGGTTCGAGCAAAAAAGTATCCTCATATTCTGTCGTATAAATTGCAAGATATTCTTTTAATCCTTCCGGCACTTTTATATAACTTCTGTCTTTTGAATCTCTGTTTTCACGAATTGTCTGTATATAAGTCATACTTTTGAAAAAATATTGCTGCAACGCCTGTGCTAATTCGCCATTTCTTGTATATCTGATTTGATATGCATCTTTTTTTCTCTTTTCTACCGAATTATTTACATTAACTATCTTCGCATCATACGTTTTTCCATTCATAAAAAAATGAATAATTTTAGATTCTCCACGCTGCAAAAAATTTTCCATATTGCGTAAAAAGATTACTTGGTTATCTAATGGCAATGTGAATCCTTCCATTAATGTAGACCAATCTATCTCCTTCTTATATACATAATTTTCTGTTTCCATACCCATCTCTCCATCACTGCAAAGGAGCTGTCATTTGTTCTTTATATCGTCTCTGATAATAATCCATTACCCTATATTCAATTACATCTTTCATCTGTTCTGCTAATACTGAATTCTTTATGATTTCTTTCATCTCATCCCTCAATGCCAACGTTGAATCTTCCTTTTTCACAAAGAATCCTTCTCCCGATTTCACTAAAAAGTTCACTGGCATCTTAATAATCCTTTTAATATGATCTTTATCCGAAATTCCGTAATACTTCTCATATGTAATCTCTGTGTCCAGATCTTTCCAATTTGTTCCTGTAGAAAAGAATTCTTTCCAGCTTGCCAAAAGTTCTATTTCGGTTACTTCCATTCTTACGTCACCATGATTATAGAAAGCCATCAGTACTGGCATTTTGTATACCTTGGTCATATTGGTGTTTTCCAGCAGTTTTACAAATTCTTTTCCAATTGTCCGACAGAAACTTTTTTGTTCTTCTGTAAGTTCATTTAATTCATTCAGATATTCCAGATACTTTTTAAATGGATTTTCGCTTGAACGTGTAATTGCCTTCTGATAAATGTCATCGTCCATATATGTAAATAAGTCCATTCTGGATGGCTGTCTGCCAAGTAATTCTTTTATTCTGAAATATTCTTTTTTTATCTGATCTTTAAGTGATTGTTGTTTCTTGTCCATTTCTGCAAACAGATCAATTAGTTTCATATCAAAGTCAACGAAACAATCATCCGGATAATCCGTTTTATCTGCTGGAGAATAGTTTTGTTTCTCCTCTTTATTTTTTCCTGTCAGTAAGTATCTGACTCTTCCTGCTTTTTCGTAATTGCCAATGAAGTCCAGAACATTGAGATATTCTTTTCCTTTACTTCTCCGCAATCCTCTTCCAAGTTGCTGTAAAAATACAATCGGAGATTCTGTTGGACGAAGGAACATTACCATGTCTACAGATGGAATATCTACGCCTTCATTAAACATATCTACTGAAAAGATTACTTTGATTTTTCCTCTTTCCAGTTTCTCAATTGCTTCTGTTCTATCCATAGAAAATTCTCCGTCAGCATTGCTATAAACTGCTGCCGATGGTATTCCTCTACTATTGAATTCCTTTGCCATTTCCTCTGCGTGTTTTCTGGAACAGCAAAATCCTAATGCCTGTTTTGAACCATATTTACAGTAGTATTTGTAAATCAAATCATGTCTGTAAAGATTTCCTATGTAAGTTTTATTTAGTTCCTCTTCTACATATTTTCCTCTGACCACATGCAGTTTTGTATAATCCGTCTCGTCGTAAATTCCATAATAGTGAAATGGAACCAGCATTCCTTTATTGATGCCATCTTTTAATGAAATCTCATATGGTACGTTATAATCGCAAATCTCATATATATTTTTACCATCCATTCTCTCAGGTGTTGCCGTCAATCCGAGGAGAAATTGAGGTTTAAAATATTCTACAATTTTTCTGTACTGGTCATTGACTGCATGATGGAATTCATCAATCACCACGTAATCGAAGTAATCTGGAGCGAAATATTTTTCATTTAAATATTCCGGTTTTCCAAGGCTTGCTACCGAGGCAAATATAAGCGGTTTATCTGTGCACTTCTCAGCTCCCATAAAAAATCCATAGTCTTTGGAATTCCTTACATTCTGAAAAGAAACTGCTGCCTGTTTCAGAATCTCTTCCCTATGTGCAACAAACAACACCTTCTCATATTTTTTTGAATCAAAAGCAGCCAAAAATGTTTTCCCGATGCCCGTTGCAGCCTGAATGAGTGCTTTCTGTGCTCCTTCTGCTCTTGTATCTTCCAATGCGCACAATGCCTCGATCTGTGCTCCTCTTGGTTCATATAAAGGTTTTATTTTCGTATCATTTGTTTCCGACTCTGTAAAGTCATATCTGTCAAGGTCTTTTGCCACCGCCGGACGATGCCAGTTCTGGGAGTAACGTTTTAATTCTTTGTCATCAATGATAATGGAATGATTCACAAATAAATCTTCAAATGTACGAAAGAACTCTTTGTAGTTTTCCGGGTCTTTCTGACTGCTGAACCGATAATTCCATTCTATTCCTGAGGTCAGCGCACTTCTGGAAATATTGGAAGAGCCGATGTAAAGTTCACTGTAATCTGTATAATGGAAAATGTAAGACTTTGGATGAAAGGAACGTCCTTTTTCACAATAAAATCTAAGATCAACTCTGTCACCAAGTTTTCTTTTGATCAGATATAGTGCTGATGGCTGTGTAATTCCAAGGTAGTTTCCTGTCAGGATTCGGATTTTGGCTCCACGTTTCAAAGTATGTTCCAGTTCTTTCAGCAGCATTCTCACTCCGGATTCCATAAGAAAAGAGACAATGATATCAACGCTTTCTGCCTTTTTCATACTCTGGATCAGCTGATAATATAGCTGTCTTCTTTTATCCGGTCCGCCGGTCATTGCATCTGTGGAATATTCGTTTTCATACCCGATGTTTACTTTTTCTGCAGAAGTAAATTCAGCCATTTTTCCTCACCTCTTCCCGGTCGGACATCTCCTGTGATCCAATGTTCTTCTATTTTAAAGCCATGCATGTCATGTATGAAATCTTTAAATGTATCTGTTGTAAAATCAGTAAAATATCTTCCATTTCGTTCGCCTTCAAATTCTCCGTATTTGAAAGATGTATAAATCCATCCTTCCGGTTTCAATGCTACATACATATTTTCCAAAACTTCACGCAGTTGTTTTTTCGGCAAATGGAGAATAGATGCACAAGCCCATATGCCATCATATTTTTCTTTTTCATCCAATTCTTGAAACAGTATCTGCCTGACTTTGATTCCCGTATATTCACTTGCAATCCGACACAATTGTTCCGAACCGTCAATTGCATCTACCTGGTATCCACGACTCAGAAAGTACTTTGTATCTCTACCTGCGCCACAGCCAAAGTCGAGAATATACGCATCTGGGTTCAATTTCTCCAGAAATTTGTCTTGTACTTCTGTAAACTTTACTGAAACAGTCCCAGAGGCAAAAGACTGCGCATTTTCGTTGTAATATTTTAATGTTTTATCTATATCTGCCATATATTCACTCACCCAATGCCATCCAGCACTGATTTCACTCCTGTTTTATCTGCAAAATACCTGTTTTGTTTCTTATGCCTTAATTTTTCTGATAAATCTAACTTCTTTGTGACATATTATACAGTTTTTTGACATAAACAGCAATAATTTTCGTCAGACATTTTTTATTATATTCACTTATCTATAATGCGCAAAAATTGTTGCATATTTCTTTTTTGACATCTTTTCTCTTTCAACAACTTACATATAAAAAAGAAAGCCAGACTGCACATAGGTTTCTTCCCCTACATACAGTCTGGTTCTCTGATTCCATCATTCATTTCTGGTAATAAGTCAATAAATCAGACATTCAATTACTCTTCCGCGTCCATCTCCGCCTTAATCTCATCCTCGCAGTCTGCCATCGCCTGTAATGTCATAGTCAGCAGCTTCTGTAATTCCCAGCCGAGCTGGTCAGCGCCGCGTTCAATAACTTCTCTGGAGCATCCTGCTGCGAAGCCTTTGCTCTTATATTTCTTCTTGAGGGATTTGAGTTCCATGTCTTTTGTGCTTTTGGATGGTCTCATAAGTGCTGCTGCCCAGATAAGTCCTGTAAGTTCGTCTGCTGCAAAGAGTACTTTTTCCATTTCGTGTTCCGGTGCTACATCAATGGTTGCGCCACATCCTACTGTGATGCCGTAGCCGTGGGATACAACTGAATGGATTACGTCTTCGCCTACGCCTGCTTCGCGGAGCATTTCCGGAGCTTTCAAACAGTGTTCTTCCGGATATAACTCAAAGTCAATGTCATGGAGGAGCCCTACAATTCCCCAGTATTCTGCATCTTCGCCATAACCAAGCTCATTGGCGTACCATTTCATTACTGCTTCTACAGTCAGGGCATGCTGAATGTGGAATGGATCCTTGTTGTATTTTTTTAATAATGTAAATGCCTCGTCTCGTGTAATTGTCTTCATTTGTCACTCCTCATATCTGAATTGTCAGGTGGATAAAATCATCTGCTTTACTGCTTGTTTATAACTGAATAACTGCTCTGCAGTTTATCTGTCAATCTGAATCTGGCATACTTCCATTGCTTTCAGTGCATTCTCATGGCTTTCCGGTGTTACGCCTGCGCAGCATTTAGCGTCTACGATGATCGGAACTTCCGGGAGAGATGCTTTAACCAGAAGTGCATTGGAAATAACACAGATGTCTGTGCATAAACCTACGAAGGTGATACTTTCAATTCCCTGATCTTCATATAACATCTGTAATTCTCCTGCCAGAGTTGTGGAACCGAAAGTTTCTTTGTCAATAGGTTCTGTTTTTCTGAGTGCATCTAATTCGCTTCTGATCTGCCATCCTTCAGTGTCACGGATACAATGCGGTACAGGAAGCTTCTTTCCTTCCTGGGTGTCGAGATAATTAGTCTCGTGAGTGTCCCTAGTAAAAAGAACAACTCCATCAAAGTTTTTGATTTTCTCTTTTACACCAGGTACAATGGCAACTGCTTCTTTTGTTCCAAGAGCTCCGTCGATGAAGTCATTCTGCATGTCTACAACTACTAATACCTTCTGCATATTTCCTTCCCTTTCGTTCTTTCTGCACATTTTTTCAGATAATGCTATAAAATCTCTGGAAACGTATGCTATTATTATTTGTTATTATTTGTTATTACTATATAACGACAAAGTGTTTTTGTACAGGCAAAAGTGCCTGTTTTACTATAGCAATTCCATAAAATATCAATCATCTATTTTTTCAGTATATTTTTCAAATCTGTACTTCTGTTTAATATCCGGATATTTGTCTCTGTCCACTTCACTCATAAACATATCATAGGGTCTGGCGCAGATTTTGAAAGGTGCGTAGAGCGCCTGGTAAATCATCAGTTTTTCACCATTTTCTGTGTGATGGGCTACTGCAAGGACTTTATAGAGATATTCGGAAGTATCCGGGGATACCCATTCTCTTTTGAAATGCTGCACAATGTCGCCTGCATGGATATCGTGTTCCGGTGTCTTCGAAGTGTTTTCATTTTCCGCACTGTCAGGTTCTTCCGGTTCTGTGTTGAGTTCCATATATTCTTCTTTATCAAGGGAAACCGGGATTCCGGAGCGGCCATTGATGTGGACGCCGCCATACCAGGTGCCTGTGACCTCACAAATATCGCCTACTTCGTATTCCATGCTACAGCCATTATTTTTCTTTATGATTCTGATCTTTGCCATTTTATCATCTCCTAGCATATAGTTCTTATTTCATGCAACCAGAAAAACACTCTAACACGTTAGATTATATTCTCCAGCAAGTTCTTCATTTAAAACAACCACCTCAACGCCCCATATTTTTCTGACCTTAAGCAATCTGGCTCTTAATTCTGCCAATGGCCCGGCTAGCCACGTAATATCTTCTGCGTTTTTTACAACCAGAATAAATTTTAATTTTACATCTTTCATATTGCTTACCGATCGAAGATTGTCTCCTATCTCTGACGTATCCTGATATCTATTCATAATTGCCGCCAGATATATCTGCAAAGATGATATAAACTTCTCAGTTATTGAACCATAATATTCTTCGAATTTCAGTTCTTTTTCCTTCGATTCATATCGATTCGCCACATTTGGACAACTTTTCTTTGCTTCCAGAAACACTATATTATTTCCATTATATTTCAGGATAAACTCCACTGTTGGGATTCCATCTCCAAGTTTTTTATAAATTTCAGATGTCTCAATATGAAATAAATCTTTTTCATCATATTTTCCAAAATTCATTCCTGATTCTGGTATAACGCTCACTTTAATGCCACCCCGATTTCTTCTCGATACAACTGACGGAATGTATCCATAATTGCATTATGTTCCAACAATTCAAATTCCGGAGCTATCTCACATAATACTTTGCTGTTTTCATTTTTATATAAGGAAATGTACTGCACTTTGCTGTCCTGTCTCCGCTTTACTTCAATATATTTGGACAAAAAATAGTCATGTGTAGAAACAAAAATCTGTACACCTTCTGTCTCCAGCATGATCAACAATTCTGCCAACACCGGAATATATTTCGGATTGATATTTGCTTCTGGCTCGTCCCAAAACAAAACGGATCCCTTCTCCAGTGTCCCGTTTTTTATCAACTGCCATAAAAGAGCAATTTTACGTAATCCTTCTGCTACCAAATTAAATTCTAACTTTGCCTGTGTACCAGGTTTTAAATAAAAACGATCCTCATGCAATGTTACTTTCCCATTACTGATTTTCTGTAAAATATCCAGATATTTTTTCCTTACAGTTGAATCCACTCCTCTGGAAATATCAATTTTGGCAGCCGCAATAATATCCAGATACGTATCATCAAATTCCACATTTCCCATTTTTACTGCAGCATCCAGATTCCAGGCATTTGATAAAATCTCTTTTGCCGGAATAAATACGCTTGTGAGATCAGACATCTGCTTTTCCCATTTCTCTTCTGAATTAATCTCTGCATTCCATTTTCGTGTCTTGGTTGAAAATGTCATTCCTATTTTGGCAGTATCAGATTCCACAGAAACCATGGCTTTATTGCTTCCACTCTTTCCTCTGTTTACCAGACGTCCAATTCCAGACTGATCAGGACGAAATAACATTGTTGTTTTCTGCGAAAAAGACACATCATGTTTAGAAGCCTGACATGCTGCATAGGCTAATTTCATAATATGAGTCTTTCCCACACCATTTTCACCAACTAATACATTTAATCCTTCACAAAAAGGAATCTTTATATCTTCAAATACTGTAAAATTCTCTGCTGCAATCTTTGTTAATGGCATTTCCATCACCTCAATATTTCCATTTTTATAAATCAGTTCATTATATCTGTTGCACGACAATATAATATAAAGTAACTTCTATAATAATTTTATATTATAACACATATAAATATATCAAACAGCTATTTTCTTCAACATAATATTGTAAAATCTGAAAGCTTGTAAAAGGCTATAACTATCACTTCCAGCTCTTCCAGATCTCCGGCTGATATCCCACTGTCGCCTGTTTTCCGTTTCTTACCACAGGGACTTTGATGATGCTCTGGTTTTCGAGAATTTTCTCTGCCTTGTCTTCCTCTGCGATATAAGTGATCAATGCCAGCAGGTCTTTATCCTTGCAGTCAGTATCTATCAGTTTATCATAACCGCCAATTGCCTGGCAGACAGATTGGAATTCTCCTTTACTTAAGCCTTTTTCTTTCATATCTATAAACTGATATTTAATTCCCCGTTCTTTGAAATAGCGTTCTGCTTTCTTGCTGTCAAAGCTTTTCTTTGTACCAAAAATCTGTATATTCATAATCTAATACTTTCTCCCGTTTTCCATAGAATTGTTGTTCCTGTTCATTTTTAATTTTCGTCCATTTCACAGTTTTTTCAAATTCTCACCACATATTTCTCACATTTTCCGGTTATATTATTACTTGTACAGAGCAAAGAGTAATTGCAAATAAAACTTTTTCTTTTTCATACTTTTGCCGGGAATCGATGAGGTTCCCGGCCTCCTTCTTTTATTCCGTTATTTTTATTCCGTTATTTTTTATTCCGTTAGATTTTCTTTTTAATATGGTTATAGATGTTCAGTCCTTTTGTCTGTCCGTATTTGGAAATGATAGATCTGTAAATCTGCTGTTTTCTGTTTTTGTCTTCTGCATTTTTCTCCACAGTTGTAGAAACATAGTTTACTACTTCCTTTGGCATGCCTGCTTTGTCGAGAACCAATACCAGTTCCTGCTGTAATTTCTTTGTTCCGGCATTCATGTCAATTATCTTTTGTTTTGGCTTTTTTGTATTCTGATTCTCTGATTGTTTGACAGACTGTTTTTCAGGTTGTTCATCCAACTGTTTTTCTGTTTTCTGACCGGATTGTTCGGTCATCTGTCCGTCTTTTTCTTTACCGGTCTGTTTTTTTACCTGTTTCCTTGTATGCACCTGTTTTCCGGAAATCTTCTCATTTCTGGAGACTTTCACATCTTTTTCTGTTTTCCAGAACTCTATAATATGGTCAAATCCTGTATCCTTACTGATTACAACAATTTTACATTCTTCATCCTGACCTGCACACTCTTTTCCTATCAGGTATCCCAGATAAGAGCCCAGATGCATATCTGCTGACTGATTTCCTGTTGGTACTTTATGTGTGATCAGTTTTGACTCTCCGTGATCATTGATAATATCAAGGTCTATTTTTCTGCTGTTATCTGTATAAAATAGATGGATAATATCTGTTTCCCGTAATTTTTCGCATCCTTTGAAGCCTTCACTTCCTACATTTTCATAATCAATTAAATAATAAGTTTTGATAATCTTCATCCTCTCTTTATTTGTTAATGTTCACTCCGTTCACAGTAACCTTTATTTTTCTCTGCTGTATAATACTCTGTCATTTTTCAGCCGGATAATTCTTTCCTATTTTAACATGCATCTTTCTTCGGCACAACCACATAGTGGCAGCTCTCCTGGTTAGTATTTCCTGGTTGTCTTTCCTGCCTGTTCCAGTCAGACAGAATATTATCATATCCACGAATAGTATTCCCATATTGCCGCCATAATAAATTTACATACCTTTTGTGAAAAATGACGGTTTTTTCATCAAATTTGAGTTGATAAATCTTTAACAAATTTCAAAAAAAGGCAAAAATCCTGTTGATTTTAAGCGTTAAATATGTATAATAGTAAAAGAGAAGCGATACCCATTCGCTTTTATGGTAAGGTATCTTAAGCCTGTTTAAACAGGCGCTTTCATTAACGAAGAAAAGAGGTTAAACGTAAGATGGCAAAAATCGATTTAAGCAAGTATGGCATTACCGGAACTACAGAAATTGTCTACAACCCTTCTTATGAAGTATTATTTGAAGAAGAAACCAAACCGGAACTGGAAGGCTTTGAAAAAGGTCAGGTCAGCGAACTTGGTGCAGTTAACGTTATGACAGGTATCTACACAGGACGTTCTCCTAAAGATAAATATATCGTTATGGATGAGAACTCCAAAGATACAGTATGGTGGACAACAGACGAATACAAAAACGATAACCATCCTGCAACTCAGGAAGCATGGAATGCAGTAAAAGAAATCGCTAAAAAAGAGCTCTCCAACAAGAGACTTTTCGTAGTAGATGCATTCTGCGGTGCTAACAAAGATACTCGTATGGCTATCCGTTTCATCGTTGAAGTTGCTTGGCAGGCACATTTCGTAACAAATATGTTCATCCAGCCAACAGCTGAAGAACTTGAAAACTTCGAGCCAGATTTCGTTGTATACAACGCTTCCAAAGCTAAAGTTGAAAACTATAAGGAATTAGGCCTTAACTCTGAAACAGCTGTAATGTTCAACATCACAACTAAAGAGCAGGTTATCGTAAACACATGGTACGGCGGAGAAATGAAGAAAGGTATGTTCTCTATGATGAACTACTTCCTTCCACTTAAAGGCATGGCTTCCATGCACTGCTCTGCAAACACAGATATGAACGGCGAAAACACAGCTATCTTCTTCGGTCTTTCCGGAACAGGTAAAACAACTCTTTCCACAGACCCGAAACGTCTCCTGATCGGTGATGACGAGCATGGCTGGGATGACAACGGCGTATTCAACTTCGAAGGCGGATGCTACGCTAAAGTTATCAACCTTGACAAAGAATCTGAGCCGGACATCTACAATGCAATCAAACGTAACGCTCTTCTTGAGAACGTAACACTTGATGCTGAAGGCAAGATTGATTTCGCAGATAAGAGTGTAACAGAGAATACTCGTGTATCTTATCCGATCAACCACATTGAAAACATCGTTCGCCCGATTTCTTCTGCACCGGCAGCTAAGAACGTAATCTTCCTGTCCGCAGATGCTTTCGGAGTACTTCCTCCAGTATCTATCCTGACAGAAGCTCAGACTCAGTACTATTTCCTGTCTGGATTCACAGCTAAACTTGCTGGTACAGAGCGTGGAATCACAGAGCCTACACCTACATTCTCTGCTTGCTTCGGACAGGCATTCCTTGAACTGCATCCGACAAAATACGCAGCAGAACTTGTTAAGAAAATGGAAAAGAGCGGAGCAAAAGCTTACCTGGTTAACACAGGATGGAACGGAACAGGAAAACGTATCTCCATCAAAGATACTCGTGGTATCATCGATGCAATCCTGAACGGAGATATCAAGAACGTTCCAACAAAGAAGATTCCTTACTTCAACTTTGAGGTTCCTACAGAGCTTACAGGTGTTGACACAGGAATCCTTGATCCTCGTGATACTTACGCTGACGCTTCCGAGTGGGAAGAGAAAGCAAAAGATCTTGCTGGAAGATTCATCAAGAACTTTGCAAAATACGAAGGAAACGAAGCAGGAAAAGCACTCGTATCCGCTGGACCACAGTTATAAAAATTATAAAGATAATACAAAGCTCCCGGGTTTGTACATCAACCCGGGAGCTTTTTTCATTGTAAAATCTATTACTTAGTCTGTTTCAGTTTTGCAATTGACTTCTTCATGCACCACAGGCAGGTCGGAACACTGTAACAGCATGCTGCGATCCATGCTGCCTGATCCGCAAAACAGATTGCTGTGTAACCAAATGTTTATTCTCAATCATTATTCTCTTTCTTCTTTTTCTCTAACATATATTCGACCATCACTTCTCGAATATCGGAAGAACATCATATCCCTTTTGGGCTTAATTCTTTGCATCTATGTAAAGTGCAGGCTCCAGTCATTTTCCTGATATCATTTAATGTCCTTGCCCCTTGCTCCATTGCCTTTATAATCTGAGCTTTTGTAACATTTGAACAGTAACAGATAATCTCTTCATTTTTCATATTCTCTTCCTCTATGATAAAATATTAATTTTTATTAATATTTTATCATAGAGAATTTCTAGCCGCAACTTATATCTGATGTTTTCCAATGCATTTTCTGAGATTTCAGAATCATACCCTTGCTTAGGAACTTAGTTCGGACAACTCTTATGCAAGAATCCTTGCAGCATCTTCCACAATCTGCTCTTTTGTAAGATGGTTGTCTTTTAATACTTCTGTCACATCGTATCGATCCAGGAACTCTTTTTTCAGTCCGAAATTTAAAACCTTCATATTACTGTCACCGTAAAATCTGGCAATCTTCTCACCAAAACCACCGTCCAGAATTCCGTCTTCCAATGTAATTACAACACTATGGTCTTTCTTAAGATCTTCAAGCATTTCTTCATCCAGACCTGTAATGTAATACGGGTTGATAACGGTTGCGTCTATTCCTGCTTTCTCTTTCATCAGATCTGCCACATCATTTCCTAATCCGTAAAATGTCCCTAGTCCGAGAATTGCAACCTTACTTCCTTTTCTCGTCATCTCATACTTGTTTAGAATACTGAAATCTTTTGTGACTTCTTTTCCGTCTGAAATCACATCTCCGCCTGGGAGCTTGATTGCAATTGGATGTTCTTTCTGCTCTATGCTCCAGTCCAGCATTGCCAGATATTCTTCTTTCGTTGTCGGTGCAAGATAGACAAGATTCGGAATATTTGCCATCATCGGGATATCCTGCAGTCCAAGATGTGTCACATCGTTCATTCCATAGACAGAACCACTGAACGTAACAATCGTTACCGGGCTGTTGTTGATACATACATCCTGTGCAATCTGATCAAAGGTTCTCTGTACAAATGTGCTATACACACCATAGACCGGCTTTCCGCCATTTGCTGCGATTCCTGCCGCCAGTGCAACCGCTGTCTCTTCTGCAATTCCGACATCGACGAACTGCCGTCCTGCTTCTTTTCGCTTATCCTCTGTAAATCCCAGAACTGTCGGAGTTCCGGAAGTAATGGCAACAACTGCCGGATCTTCTTTCATCTTCTTCATGAGATAATTGCACGTCACATCTGAGTAGTCCTCTTCTTCCATTTCATACAGAGGCTTCCCAGTCTCAATATGAAATGGTCCGTTGAAATGCCACTGCTCTTTGTGTTGTTCTGCCGGCGCATAACCTTTTCCTTTTAATGTATTAATATGCACAACGATTGCTTTTTTACTGTCCTTCACACTCGCAAATGCCTGAATCAGCTCAGCCACATCATTTCCATGATCCACATAGATATAATCTAAGCCCATGGCACAGAACAGATTACACTCGGCCTGTCCATTCGTCTCACGAAGCAACTTCAGATTCTGATAGATACCTCCGTGATTCTCAGCAATCGACATATCATTGTCATTGACTACAATAATCAGATTGCCGCCAAGCTCTGCTGCGTAATCCAGTCCTTCTAATGCCTCACCGCCACTTAAAGAACCATCTCCGATCACCGCGATTACATTGCCATCTTCCCCATTGAGATCACGGGCTTTTGCAAGACCGCAAGCCAGACTCACAGATGTTGATGTATGTCCGACTGTGAAAAAATCATGCGCACTTTCATGCGGATTTGTATAACCGGACACATCATCGTAATGCTCTTCATAGAGATATGCGTCTTTTCTTCCTGTCAGCATCTTATGTGGATAGCTCTGGTGTGACACATCAAATACAATTTTATCTTTCGGCGAATCAAACACATAATGAAGCGCGATCGTTGCCTCCACCATACCGAAATTCGGCCCGAAATGTCCGCCATGTTTACTTGCACGAATCAAAAGCGCATGGCGCATTTCCTCTGCAAGCTTTGGAAGTTCTGATACTTCTATCTTCTTCACATCGTCTGGTCCATTTATCTTTTCAATATACATCTTTACTTACACTCCTTTTCTTTCCAGGTTAAAACCCCTGTCTTCACAGCCTCTTCATACCTGGACACTTTATATTTCAAGCGTTCCATCGTTGCCTCAATCTGCTGTTTCTGTTCCATTAAAATGTCATACTGTTCCTTTAGAAGCTGTCTTCTCGCCTCAAATGTAGAGTCTCCTATCTGGAATAATTTTACATATTCAATCAATGCTTCAATTGGAACTCCTGCACTTCGCATACAGACAGCATGCTCTACCCAGTCAAGATCCGATTTCTGGTAGTTACGAATCCCACTTGCTGTTCTCGAAACTGGTGGGATTAAGCCAATACGCTCATAGTATCTGAGCGTATCTTGAGAAATGTTAAATTTCTCACTGACTTCTTTAATTGTCATACATAAAACACCTGCCTTCCACATAACATACTATAGCATCTGGAGTGAACTCCAAGTCAAGAAAAATATGCAAATTCAAGAATGCCTCGGTGTTCTAGATTTTTCTTAGAAAAAAAGAATGTGCCAAGGCACATTCTCACGCTAAGTGCATTGCATAACGCCAATGACGCTGCGCAACAACTGAATTATACAATATTCCAAAAACTTTTTTTCTTCTCTTCTACTGGCACAGGTTTCTTCTTACTGCGTACAATCTGCGCCCGCATACCTATGTTAGTAAACTCCTGGCAAAGTTTTGCCGCCTGCTCTTTGTTAAGACCATCTTTTACCGCAAATGGTGTCTGGGATAATTGGATTTTTCTGCTAAAATCGTATTTCCTTGCAAGCTGCACAAAGTCACTGCGCTGTCCAAAATATTCCATCACTCGTCCCAGTACGATTACCTGTCTTGATGGGAACTTTTGAATGTCGCATTCTTCCGGCATCGGCTGGATTTCATATTCAACCTGATAATAATCTAATGCTTCTTCAAAATATCCCGCACATTCCTTGTCCAGATTATCATAAAGTACCACCGGGACATTCGATACAATCCTGTCTGCATCCTCTTTTTCAATTCGTGTAAGAATCTGCAGGTATCTTGATATTTCAATATTATGGTTATTGCAATTTAACAGTTGAAGCTGATATGTTTTCATATGTGTCTCCTTAAAGAGCATAACTCATCTCATGCCATTCTTCATCGCCCCATACAGAAGCAGAGATACCTTCGTCTTTGTAGCCCATTTTTTTATACATTTCCACTTTCTGTTCAAGGCATGTCAGTTTCAGCATCTTACGCCCTTTTGCCTGCTCACGCTTTACGTACTGGTTCATGATTTCTCTTGCAAGACCCTGCCTGCGGTATTCTGGCCGGACATCCAGCCCCAGAAGGAAAATATTCTTTCCTTCCGGATTATGTACGGTAATATCTGTGAAAAACTCATCACGAAATGCTTCTTCATCTGTTGCCAGTCCATTTAAAAAGCCTGCAATCGTTCCAGTCTCTTTGTCTACTGCAACAAGAAAAAGTTCCGGTGCATGTTCCACCCTTTCAAACATATCTTTTTTAGAACATGCCTCGTGTGGAGGAAAACAGATCTTCTCAATCTCTGCTATTTCCTCTGCTTCATTTGCCCTGACAGATCGAAATTCGAATCTGTCTAATACATTTGCCACCATCTTTCTTTCCTCCTTATACTTTAATTACTGACACTATATGATGTTGGAGGGAAAAGCCCCCCATTCAAGAATGCCGCTTTATCTTTCTTAAAAATGCAGACCTTGTATCGTACCTGCTACGATCATCATTCCTCCGGTTACAGCCAGGGCCAGGGCAAGTGCCAGCCAGATGAACTGTTGTTTGCGTTTTTCTTTTGGAAATAATTCTTTTGGATAACCTTCCCGCCCAAGATGTAACACGTGATTGCCCAGATACAAAATTGCCAGTCCCACGCCGCCATCTATCATATAAATTCCCATAAATGCCGGTGAAAGCTGAGAAACCTGGCTGGTTGCTGTATCCATTACAAAGTTCCACATTCCACTTCCATTCATTCCAAGTGCTCTTGCCATCAGCTGCATCAAAAACTGCATCCCATAAAGCACCAGTACCGGAATGATATTATTGATTGCATGAAACATCACATTATAAAACATGTTGTTCGTCTCATAGACAAGATATCCGAGTACAATTCCAAGGAGAAATGTTGGAAAAAATCGTATGATACTTCCATGAAACAGACCAAACACTGCCGCTGTAACTAAAATTGGAATCCATTTTCCGTGTGTCTGATTCCAAATAGAATTAAAAAATACACCACGAAACACTGCTTCTTCACAGATTGCCGGTGCAATTCCAACAACTATAATTGCTACTATCATGGAGGAACTTGTGAACATACTGCTTAATCCGATTGATGTTTCAGTAACCATCTCCGGGGCAATATACATTTCAATCATGGTCACAACAGAAATTGCCTGACTCGCACCAAGGTAAATCAGTATCGTCCCCATGACCTCTGTAAGCTTTGGCTTATGAATCGGAAACACCGACCGGAATTTTCCGCCAAACACTGCCACTGCTCCAACTGCTGTGCCCAGTAAAATCAATTCTCCGATCAAAGACCGTCCCATTCCTAACCATTGCGGCAGAAAGTCACTGAACACAAATACTTCCAGACCTGCCAGGATGATTACCAGTAATCCCTGCCAAAGTCTTAACTGCTTTTTCTCTTTTTCCATATATTTCACCTTACCATCCAAATCTGCTGTATTCTAGTCCTTCAACATGTCCGCATCAAATTTCTTTGGAAACGTTTGAATTTCTTCATGAATTCCAATGATCTTCTCCATCCACACCATATTGTACCAGCGCTGGAACTTGTATCCACATTTTTTAAATTCTCCTACCATACGATAGCCAAGATGTTCATGAAACTGTGCACTGTTCTTTGTCAGATACTCATCGTCTTCCTCGGGATATCCAATACATGCTTCCATATTTAAAATTCCCATTTCTTTCAGACAATGTTCCAATGCACTATGAAGTTTTTTTCCTATTCCCATACGTTTACAATTCTGTTCTACATATATGGAGGTTTCCACCGCCCAGGCATAAGCTACGCGCTCCTTAAATGGACTGACATATGCATACCCCACGATTTTTCCATCATTTTCTGCCACCAGATATGGATATTTTTCAAGTGTATGTGCAATTCTTTCACGAAATTCCTCTGGGGAGGGAACTTCATATTCAAATGTAATTGCAGTTTCCCTGACGTATGGTGCATAAATCTCCAACAATTCTTCTGCATCATCTAATGCTGCAACACGAATCACGATATCTTTTTTTAATGTACTCGTACTCATACTGTAATCTGACTCAATACCTCCCCGATCGGTGCGGCAATCGTAAGTTCTGCACGAACTGATTTTGCCGTTTCGCTCTTATTGATCACGACAAGATGTTTTCCTCTAAAATAATCTACAAATCCAGCTGCCGGATAAACGACCAGAGATGTTCCCCCGATGATCAGTGTGTCTGCCTGGCTGATCGCACGGATACTCTTGTCAATCATATTTTCATCCAGACTTTCCTCATAAAGTACAACATCCGGCTTGATCACTCCTCCACACTCACAATGTGGAACTCCTTTGCTGTTCTTTACATATGCTGCATCATAGAATTTTCCGCATTTTTGACAGTAATTGCGATGAATGCTTCCATGAATCTCATATACATTCTTGCTTCCTGCTGCCTGATGAAGTCCGTCAATATTCTGCGTAATGATTGCTTTAAGTTTTCCTGCCTTCTCAAGTTCTGCCAGCTTTTTGTGCGCGGCATTCGGCTTCGCATCTAAAAACATCATCTTTTCTTTGTAAAATTCATAAAATCCTTCTGTATTGCGCATAAAGAAGGTATGACTGACAATCTGTTCCGGTGAATACTTGTATTTCTGCTGATACAGGCCGTCCGCACTTCGAAAATCCGGAATATTGCTCTCTGTAGATACTCCTGCTCCTCCGAAAAAGACAATATTTTCACTGTCATCAATGATTTCCTGCAACTTTTCGATTTCTTTATTCACAAAATCATCTCCCTATTTTACAATTTCCAGCCACTCAATGATCTGCCCCAGATCCTCCAGACTGGCTGATGCATGTTCCAGTACCTCTTCCGGCACATCTACCATATCATGAATATAAATCGTTTCTCCACCGGCTGCGATTCCTGCCATGACTCCCGGTGTACTGTCTTCAACTACCAGACACTCCTTCGGATCACGTCCGATTGCTTTTGCTGCATTCCAGAAAATATCCGGTTTGGGTTTACTTGCTTTTTGCGTGTCTCCATAGATAAATGCTGCAAAATATTCCGCTATTCCTGACATTTGAAGAACTTTTTCTCCACGCGATTGTCTTGTAGAAGTTGCAACTGCTGCCGGAATCTTCTTTTCTTCCAAATAGGAAAGGAGCTCCATAAGCCCCTTCTTTTTAGGAACTCCGTCCCGCGCAAGCATCTCCATAAAAATCTCATCTTTTCGCTGTCTTGCTTCTTCATAACGAAATTCTTTGCCAAATGTATCTTCAAATATTCCCCTGATAATCGCTGCCGTCTTTCCCCGGCACTGATTCAGAAGTTCTGTCGTAATGGAATACCCCATTTCTTCTCCGACTTGCTTCCACGCAATCGTATACAGCCTCTCTGTATCAAACAAAGTGCCATCCATGTCAAATATCACGCCTCGGATCATATTGTACGCCTCACTCTTCTATACGTTCTCTCATCATCAGTCATTTTTTGTCTGTTCTTTATCCATGCTGTCTGACGATTTTTCTTTGCTTTCTCTTGTATAATCGGTAAAGAATCCAGTCAGTGCGTCCAGCGTCTTTAACAGTACCGGGATCTCGCTCTTATCTAACTTGTCCACAATGGCCTGTGTCATCTGCTTATGATAATCTTCGTGATGATGATATGCATTTTCCCCTTTTTCCAGAAGACGCACATATACGACCCGTCGATCTTCCTTGCTGCGGAACCGGTCAACATAACCCTTTTTCACAAGACTATTCACAGCAGTTGTAAGTGATCCTACTGTAATATTCAGCTTCTTTGCAATGGTAGACATATTATTGCCCTCTCCAAGTCCGATTGCCTCTATGACGTGCATATCATTGTTGGTAATATCTTTAAATTCATCCGTAATAATTGCCTTACCTTCTACCTCCCAGATCTCATTGATCAGATTCACCAGGACATAGTTAATTGTTGCATATACATCACTCATTCGCACTGCTCCTTCATCCTTTACTTGCTTTTCATTATAGACGTTTTTTGTCAAAGAAGTCAACCTTCTCCTGCATTCCTTCTGAATTCTCTGACACTTGCATTTTACAGACAACTTTGCACTTATATATCAGTTGGGAGATGACTCCCACCTTTATAGGTGGTGAGAAACAAGCTGGTATCAATGGTGGGAGTCAATCCCCCAGCTGATATAGCCTCCGGCAGGATTGCAGAGGTGCGCAGTAGAAGTATGTCATGCAATTGCATGACGCGCACATCGCAGCAAGAATGCTGAGACATTCTTGTATTATTATTTTTGGCATACATCTAAAAATTCTTGTACGATAGGAGAAAGTTTCTTTTCTTTTTTCCAGATTAATACAATTTGTGTTATAAGAGTAGGTTCATCAATTTCATAAATTCGAAGTCCTGTACACAATGACTGCATTGATTTGGGAAAAATGGCAGTTGCGAGTCCATCTTTAGCCCAGAGCAAAGCGCTTTTTGCGTCATCACAGAGACAGAATATTTCAGGATCAAGATTTTTTGCATGAAATGTATCAAGAATTAATCGTTCATATCTGCGATAAAGAATCAATGGATGTTTTGACAGGTCGTTTAGCTGTATTATTTTTGAAGAAAGCATTTTGCTATTTGAATTTGTAGCAGTATTATTTGTGACAGGGACAGCATTAGAAGATTGGAGATTTGCTGAAAAGTTTGACACAGCAATCATTGGCTCAGAACATAAAGTAAAAGAGTTTACTTTGTTTAACTGAAGCGGGGTACGTGCAACGGAGATATCGATAATTCCATCCATAAGATAACTATATAATGTATAGGTACTTCCGTCCCTTACTTCGAAGTTTACGTCAGGATATTTTTTGGCAAATGTAGAGATAAATGGCATCATTACAGCAGTTGTTGTTGAGGTCATTCCGATACGAAGAACTCGCTTTTTTCCGGCTTTTGTAACTTCAAGCTTTGCAGAATCTGCATAATCAAGCAAATTTCCGGCGCGCTCGTATAAGACTTCGCCGGCATTTGTCAGAATAACTCCTTTGCTTGTCCGCTCAAAAAGTTGTACGCCCAGTTCTTCTTCTAATTGGTGAATCTGATAGCTGAGAGGAGGCTGTGACATATTTAAATGTCTGGCTGCTTCATTAAAGCTATGTGTATCTGCAATTTGTCTAAAGTATTCTAATTGTCTAAATTCCATAATCCATCTCCATTTCTTGAAAGCTTCCAAAACGTATGTAACACTATATTATAATGAAGGTATTACAAATGCAATATAAAAAATATATTACAAAGCAATAAAAGGAATATTATGCATATTACTGAATATGCGTTATAATAGGCATAGATTCGTGAAACAGGAAGAGAGAGGAAAATAGAGACATGAAAAGTTTGGCAGTTTATCTCAAAGAGTACAAAAAAGAAAGTATTCTGGCACCGCTTTTTAAGCTTCTGGAGGTTGTTTTTGACCTTTTAGTTCCGGTAGTTGTGGCACAGATTATTGATGTCGGTGTCGCACAGGATAACCGAAGTTATGTGGTTCAGATGTTTTTTGTATTGATCTTAATGGCGGGAGTCGGACTTGCCTGCAGTTTCACCGCACAGTTTTTTGCTGCGAAGGCAAGCTGTGGATTTGCGGCAAAATTAAGACAGGCAATGTTTGATCATATTCAGTCATTGTCATTTACAGAATTAGATACCATGGGAACTGATACTTTGATCACACGTTTGACAGATGATGTGAATCAGGTTCAGAATGGATTGAATCTGGGCCTGAGACTTCTGCTTCGAAGTCCATTTGTCGTACTTGGCTCCATGGTCATGGCATTTACAATCAATGTAAAATGTGCATGGATATTTGTGATTGCGATTCCGGTATTGTTCGTTGTTGTATTTTCCATTATGCTGGTCAGCATTCCATTATTTAAGAAAGTGCAAAATGGACTGGACCAGGTGACAGGACTGACAAGAGAAAATTTAACAGGTGTCCGTGTGATCCGTGCATTTTGCAGGGAAGAGCAATCTGTAGAAGAATTTGAAGACAGCAGCCGGGAACTGACGAGATTGAACCTTTTTGTCGGAAGGATTTCAGCACTTTTAAATCCAGTGACTTATGTGCTGATTAATATTGCAACAATTATTTTGATTGACCGCGCTGGTATTCAGGTTAATATGGGAAATATGCAGCAAGGTGAAGTGGTTGCTCTTTACAACTATATGCTTCAGATAATTGTTGAATTGATCAAATTAGCATCACTGATCATTACATTGAACAAATCAATGGCGTGCGCAGACCGTGTGACAGGAATTTTGGCAGTGAAGTCCAGTATGACATATGTAAACGATGAGATGCGTCAGAAAGAGAAAAAGCAGAATCATACACCTGCAGTTAAATTTGATCATGTCACATTTACTTATGCGGGCGCGGGAGCACCGAGTCTTAAGGATATCAGTTTCCAGGCGATGCCGGGAGAAACGATTGGTATTATCGGAGGAACCGGAAGTGGTAAATCAACACTGGTATCTTTGATCCCAAGATTCTACGATCCGCAGGACGGACAGGTCTATATGGACGGAGAAAATGTTACAGAATACACAAGAAAATCTATCGGTGAGAAAGTCGGAATTGTTCAGCAGAGAAGTGTACTGTTCCAGGGAAGTATCCGTGACAATCTGAAATGGGGTGACGAGAACGCCACAGATGAGGACATCTGGAAAGCAATTGAAATTGCCCAGGCAAAAGAAGTGGTAGAAGGAAAGATGGGAAAGCTGGATTTCCAGTTGGAGCAGAATGGACGTAATCTGTCTGGTGGACAGAAACAGAGGCTTACCATTGCAAGAGCCTTAGTTAAGAAACCGGAGATATTAATTTTAGATGATAGTGCGAGCGCTCTTGATTTTGCAACAGATGCAGCGCTTCGAAAAGCAATCCATGGTCTGGAAGGCAAGATGACAACATTTCTTGTATCTCAGCGTGTAGCTGGAATTAAGCAGGCAGATAAAATACTTGTTCTTGGAAATGGAGAATTGGCTGGACAGGGAACGCATGAAGAACTGATGAAAAATTGTGAAGTTTACCAGGAAATTTATTATTCACAATTCCCGGAAGAAAAATTAAGAGAAAAAATAAATTATGACGAGAAAGGAGAGGCATAGAAGATGAAGAAGATTTTAAAATTCATTGGAAAATATAAAATATTTCTTGTGCTGAGTGTGTTGCTTGCAACCGTTTCAGTAATATTACAATTATATGTGCCGATCCTGTTCGGAGATGCCATTGATCAGATTGTTGCAGAGCATCAGGTTCAATTTGATACTATGTGGGTACTCTTAAGAGAAATTCTTGTATTAGTGGCAATATCAGCGCTGGCAACATGGATCATGAACACGATCAATAATCATATGACTTATCATATTGTACAGGATATCCGTTCCCAGGCAATCCGTCATATTCAGCGGCTGCCCCTGTCTTATCTGGACCGTCACAGTTCCGGAGATATTGTAAGCCGGATCATTGCAGATACAGATATTTTGTCTGATGGAATCTTACTTGGATTTACCCAGTTGTTTTCCGGAATTGTAACGATTGTTGTAACTTTGATTTTTATGTTTTCCAAGAATTTCTGGATCACACTTCTGGTCATTGTGCTGACACCAATGAGTTTCTTAATTGCCAGATTTATTTCTTCCAGATCATTTGAAATGTTTCATAAGCAAAGTGAGACTCGAGGAAATCAGACGGCACTCATTGATGAAATGATTGGAAACCAAAAAGTAGTCAAAGCATTCGGATATGAAGAAAAAGCGTCAGAGCGATTTGCACAGATCAATGCAGATTTACAAAAATACAGTCAGAAAGCAGTTTTCTACAGCAGTCTGACAAACCCGTCTACGCGTTTTGTAAATAATGTCATCTATGCAGGTGTTGCTCTTGTAGGAGCATTTATGATACCAGGCGGAGCTCTGACAGTTGGAGGTCTGTCCGTGTTGTTATCTTATGCGAACCAGTATATGAAACCGTTCAATGACATTAGTTCTGTCATTACAGAGATGCAAAATGCGCTGGCGTGTGCGAACCGTATTTTTGATCTTCTGGAGGAAGAGGAAGAATCCCCAGACGTGGAAGGAACAATCAACGAAGTGAAAGGAAATGTGTCCATCAGCCATGTAGACTTCAGTTATGATAAGAATCACCGCCTGATTGAAGATTTTAATCTGGAAGTAGATCCCGGCATGCGGATTGCCATTGTAGGACCGACCGGTTGTGGAAAAACGACATTTATCAATCTGCTGATGCGCTTTTATGATGTGGATCAAGGAAACATTAAAATTGACGGCAAGCCAATTGACGGACTCAGCCGCCATGCACTTCGCAGTTCCTATGGAATGGTGCTACAGGAGACTTGGATCAAAGATGGAACAGTCCGGGAAAATATCGCATTTGGAAAATCAGATGCCACAGATGAAGACATTATCCGTGCAGCAAAAGAAGCACATAGCTGGGAATTTATCGAGCGTCTTCCAAAAGGATTGGATACAGTGCTTCATGAAGACAGTATCAGCCAGGGACAGAAGCAACTTCTATGTATTACAAGAGTTATGCTCTGCCTGCCGCCAATGCTGATACTTGATGAGGCCACATCAAGTATTGATACAAGAACAGAGCAGCAGATTCAGGAAGCATTTGATAAATTAATGAAGGGACGTACAAGCTTTATCGTAGCACACCGGCTTTCTACAATCCGGAATGCATCCCTTATTCTCGTTATGAAAGACGGAAAAATCATCGAGCAGGGAACACACGAAGAACTGCTGGCACAAGGAGGATTTTATAATAAGTTGTATAACAGTCAGTTCCAGGCTGTGTAATAAAATTTGTTGTTATAATATAGTGAATTATATTTGTGTATGTTGACGCAGATATGGCAAAAAAAGGTGTAGATTGTGTAAAGATTATACAATCGTTCTATGCCATGATGGAAGATATGATAGAGAAAATTTTATTATATCAATAGAAAAAAGTGAAAGAGATGCTAAAGACATCTTGAAAGTGCATGTTAGAAGGCCTGTTGAGGGATAAAATTATAAGAAGTGGGAGGTATATTATGACAAGGCTAGTATTTGAGACAAAGCGTATGAAAGTTGCAGAACTGGGGGATGAGTCTTCAGTACCGGATCTTTTTGGGGAACTGACAACTCAGAATTCGCTTGTGTTTGATCTGGACGAGGATGATGAGATTTATGAAGGATATGGCAAAGTAAATAGTGCGTTTCCATATCGTCAGCTTAATGGATATACAAGAGAGCTGCATGAGAAAGATGTAAAGACGGCGGTTCTGGAAAACGAGTATTTGAAGGCAGTATTTCTTACGGAATATGGTGGAAGATTGTGGGAGCTGTGGGATAAGAAAACAGGAAAGAATCTTCTTTACACGAATGATGTGCTCAGATTTAGCAACCTTGCTATTAGAAATGCATGGTTTTCCGGAGGTGTCGAGTGGAATCTTGGAATTATCGGCCATAATCCATTGACGACGGAGCCGCTTTATGTAGCAAAGACGCAGACAGATGAAGGTGATCCGGTACTTCGTATGTATGAATATGAGCGAATCCGGGGAGTTATCTGGCAGATGGATTTCTGGCTGGAGGAGGCTTGTCCGTATCTGAACTGCAGAATGAGAATTGTTAATGACAGCAATCAGGTTATTCCAATGTACTGGTGGAGTAACATGGCAGTACCGGAGTATGAAGGGGGACGCCTTGTCGTACCGGCAAAGGAAGCATTTACAGCGGTAGGGACGAATGGTTTTAAAGTAGAGATTCCGTTTGTTAATGGAATTGATGTAACAGATTATAAGAAGATTCCGACCAGTATAGATTATTTCTTTCATATTCCGAAAGAAGAACCCAAATATATTGCCAATATTGCGCCAGATGGATATGGACTTTTACAATTTTCAACACCAAAACTACAGGGAAGAAAGTTATTTTCATGGGGAAATATTGATGCTTCCGACCGCTGGCAGGAATTTTTGACGGAAGATGCAGGACGTTATGTGGAGATCCAGGCAGGACTTGGAAAGACACAGTATGGCTGTATTCCGATGGCACCACACACTGCATGGGAATGGATGGAACGTTACGGAGCAGTGAATCTTGGCGCAGGTGCATGTGAACAGTCCCATGAATGGCGTTATGAGAAGGTGACAGAGGAACTGAAGGCAAATCAGGAGGTTGAGAAACTTAAGAAACGTCTGGAAGAGACAAAAGGACTTGCAAAGAAGCAGGCAAAGCTAGTCCAGGCAGGAAGCGGATATGGAACATTTGCACCAAAAACAAAAAGAACTGGACATCTGGAATTTGTGAATCAGTCAGAAACATTAAAGAAGTGGAAACATTTCTTTGAAACAGGCATTCTACATATGCCAAATCCAGAAGATGAGCCGGACGAGTTCTGGAATGGAGAGAAATTCCTGGCATATCTGGAAGAGAAAACAGTCAGAAAAGATGCACCGAATGCCGCGAACTGGTATGCACATTATCAGCTTGGTATCAGCTATCTGATTGCAGGAAGAAATGAAGATGCAAGAGACGAATTTGCAAGATCTGTTGATCTTACATCCAATGCATGGGCATATCATGGACTGGCGTGCCTGTATCTGAAATCGGATTCTGAGAAGGCAAAACAGTTTATTATGGAAGGAATGGCGCTTCAAAGAGAGAGACTATCTTATCAGAAGGAAGGGTTTAAGATTCTGGAAAAATGTGGGGCTTACAAGGAAATTGATGAAGAATATAAAAAACAGACCGCAGAAAATCAGAAGAACGGACGAATTCAATATTATTATGTGGCAGCACTTGCAAAATTAGAAAGAAATGAAGAGGCGTATCATTTGCTGAATGACGACGATGGAATTGATGTGTCAGATATCCGGGAAGGAGACAGCGATATCCAGTCAATCTGGGAGAGCCTTCACGAAAAAGTGTACGGGGAAAAAGGGCATTTGCCGCACTACTATAATTTTAAAGTGAATTAAAAAAAGTGTCTATAAAAATGGAGGAAATGTTATGAGAGTGTACAGAGCAAAAGATTACAAGGATATGAGCAGAAAAGCAGCCAATATCATTTCTGCGCAGATCATTTTGAAACCAAACAGTGTACTTGGACTGGCAACTGGCTCTACGCCAATAGGAACTTACAGTCAGCTGGTAGACTGGTACAAAAAAGGAGACTTGGATTTTTCAGAGGTGACAAGTGTCAATCTGGACGAATATAAAGGCCTGCCGGGAACCAATGAACAGAGCTATTATTACTTTATGCATCATCATCTGTTCGATCAGGTGAATATTCAGGAGAGACACACACATTTGCCAAATGGAATGGAACCAGACAGTGAAAAAGAATGTGAACGTTATGAGGAACTGATCAGAAGTCTTGGAGGCGTAGATCTTCAGCTTCTTGGAATGGGACATAATGGACATATTGGATTTAATGAGCCAGGACAGGCATTTGAGACGGGGACACATTGTGTGGATCTTCAGGAGAGTACTATTGAGGCAAATAAAAGATTTTTTGCTTCGGCGACGGATGTTCCAAGGCAGGCTTATACCATGGGGATAAAGACAATTATGCAGGCAAAGAAGATTCTTGTTGTAGTAAGTGGGGAAGACAAAGCAGAGATTGTAAAGAAAGCATTTTTCGGACCGGTAATTCCAGGTGTGCCGGCATCAATCCTTCAGATGCATAATGATGTTATTTTGGTGGGAGATGAAGCAGCATTATCTCTGATATAAAGAATCAGGGATAAAATAATCAGATGAAAATCGATAATAGGTCTTAATGATTTGTGTGATGTAGAATAAATAACAAGATTGTGAAAATATTAATTTATACAATGTGTACAAAAAACAGCCCGTTATTTTGCTGAAAATAGCATTTTAGAGCAGATTGTGCAAATTAATGAAACTTTAGGATAAAGATTATTGTGCAAAATTGTGACATAATGAATCCAACGGGAAAAGAGTAATTGCAAAATTACTAAAAACGATTTACCAAAATGGTATAGGAGGAAAAAGAATGAAAAAGAAAGTAATCAGTGCACTTTTATGTGCGGCAATGGTTGCGACCATGTTAGTTGGATGTGGCGGAAGTTCCAACGATTCCAAGTCATCTGGAGGAGATGGCAAGAAACTTGTATACTGGGCTATGTGGAGTAAAGATGAGCCACAGGCGAAAGTAATCCAGGATGCGATTGCAAAGTATACAGAAGATACAGGTGTAGAAGTAGACGTTCAGTTCAAGGGACGTTCCGGACAGCGTGAAGGTCTTCAGCCTGCACTCGATGCAAAGCAGACAATCGACCTGTTCGATGAAGATGTAAACCGTGTAAACGGATCTTGGGGAAAATATCTCTTAGATCTCGAGGATGTGGCAAAAGATTACGAGTCAGAGCACGGAAACGAGACATTATTCAAAATTGCACGTGCAGCATATAAGGATGGAACACTCCATTCAATCCCATATCAGCCATCAATCTTTGGATTCTTTTACAATAAGACATTATTTGATAAAGCTGGTATCAAAGAAGTTCCTACAACATGGGATGAGTTAGATGCAGTATGCGCTAAATTAAAAGACGTTGGTATTACTCCAATCACAGCAGACGATGCTTATATGACATCATTTATCGGATATCATCTTGCAAGATATATTGGACAGGATGGAGTAAAATCTCTTGTAACCGGAGAAGAAGTAAATGGTCAGAATGTAACATGGGATGATGAGAGAGTTCTTGCAGCAGCTCAGAGCTTTGCAGATTTCGCTAAAAAAGGTTACTTCTCAAAGAACATTGCGACAAATGTATATCCGGCAGGACAGAATCAGGAATTCGCTCCTGGAGATGCAGCAATCGTTATCTGCGGATCATGGCTTCCAAATGAAGCAAAAGCTTCTGTAGCTGAGGATCTTGAGTGGGGATATTTCAACTATCCATCAGTTCCGAACGGAACAGATGACAATACAGCTAATAACATTGCTAATCAGGTATTTGCAATCAATAAAGATTCCAAGATGACTGACGAGGCATTTGAGCTGATTACTTATATCACATCAGGTGATTATGACAAAGAGATGACAACAGAAGCTCTTTGTATTCCAACTGACAAGGCAAATTCTGATGCATGGCCAACAGAGCTTGCAGAAGTAAAAGCTGGATTTGATGCAACAACAACATACTATGACTGGGCAGCCGGCGCAGAGAGCAACAATGACCTGACTGGTACATTAAAGACAAGCGCACTTGAGCTCGCAGCTGGTAAATTAGATGCAGCAGGATTCATTTCTGCAATGAAAAAGGCAGCAGGGAAATAAGTCATTTGAGATAATCAAATAAGATGCATATTATAATATGGTGGCGGGGCGGTTATGGCATCGCCGCCATATTTCTTTTAAGAAAACGGTCGCAGGACATCTGAAAAAAGAATGAGGCAGATGGCTGAGATTATGCGAGAAGGAGGAAATGAGATGAAAAATAATAAGAAAATGATCGTAGGCTTCCTGGCGCCGGCAGTTATCATCTTCCTCATTGTTTTTTTATACCCGATCGTCCGGACGATTATGATGAGTTTCTTCAAAATTGATTCCGTTACAGACACAACAGATTTGTGGACATTTGTAGGTATACAGAACTATGAGAAATTATTTGCAACTGCAATTTTTAGAAAGTCTATGCTGAACCTGTTTAAAATCTGGGCAATCGGTGGAGCAATTGTACTTTCTGTTTCTCTGCTGTTTGGAGTTATCCTGACAAGTGGAATCCGCGGTAAGAAATTCTTTCGTGCGGTAATCTATCTTCCGAACCTTGTAAGTGCAGTAGCCCTTGCAACTATGTGGTTACAGTATGTATATAGTTCTAAGTTCGGATTACTAAAATCTATTCTTGATGCGGTCGGTATGCATAAACTGGCAGAGACAGCATGGCTGGATACAGATCACAAATTCGGAGCATTGTTATTTGCATATTGCTTTGGAATGATTGGATATCACATGCTGATCTGGATGAGTGGAATTGAGAGAATCAGTCCGGAGCTATATGAAGCGGCAACCATTGATGGTGCCAACAGGCCACAGCAATTCCAGCATATGACACTTCCTTTATTAAAAGGAGTATTTAAGACGAACATTACGATGTGGTCAGTAAGTACAGCGGCATTCTTTGTGTGGTCTCAGATGTTCTCAACCGTAACAGCAGATGAGGCAACTATTGTCCCGGTACAGTACATGTACATGCAGACATTTGGGGCCGGAAATGCAGTTACAGAAAGAAATGCAGGATATGGAGCAGCGATCGGTATTATCTTGTGCATCTGTATTGTAGTTATTTTTACAATCTGTAATAAACTGATTAAAGAGGATGACTTAGAATTTTAGAAAGGAGGAGACGCAAGATGGCAAAAGAGAAAAAAATAAAAGTGAAAAAGAAAATTGACTGGAAACATGAAATGGCGCTCGCTCCTGGATATATTATTGTAATTTTATGGGTGGCATTTACATTTATGTTACTTGGATGGATCATAGCGGCCAGTCTTTCTACTACAACAGATATCTTTGCAGGAAAAGCATTGAAATTCCCGTCGGGACTACACTTTGAAAATTATGTGCAGGCATGGGGAAGTGGCGGAGTTGCGACATTCTTTACAAACTCCCTCCTTTATGCGGTAGTATCTTGTGTATTGTTGATCCTGATCTGTGCGCCGGCAGCATATGTCCTTGCGAGATATACATTTATCGGGAATAAAATTATCCAGACAAGTTTAGTGTCTGCGATGGGTATTCCGATCACGATGATCGTTCTTCCATTGTTTGGAGTTGTAGCAAATCTGGGAATTCTGAATAATGTTGCAGCAAGTAAGGTAACTTTGATTTTCTTGTATGTAGGAATTAATATTCCATATACAACGATTTTCTTACTTACGTTCTTTGCCAATATTTCCAGCACATATGAAGAGGCAGCAGCTCTTGATGGATGTCCTCCGGCAAAAGCTTTCTGGAAGATTATGTTCCCGATGGCTCAGTCCGGACTGGTAACAGTGACAATATTCAATTTCATTAATATCTGGAATGAGTATTTCCTGTCACTGATTTTTGCAAACAACGATGCATTACGTCCGGTAGCCGTAGGACTTTATGGAATGTTGCAGTCCATGCAGTACACCGGAAACTGGGCTGGAATGTTCGCAGCAGTAATTATTGTATTTGCACCGACATTTATCCTGTATCTGTTCCTGTCAGAGAAATTGATCGGAGGAATTACCGGAGGAATTAAAGGTTAGAGACATAAAAAGAATATTATATAAAGCAAGGAATCTGTTTTCGAATCCAGCTATTAAAAATTAACGGATGATTCGCACACAGATTCCTTTGCTTTTTAGTAATGTTCTGTTGTATTTTCCACTAATTTTCCTCAAACTTCCCTTCTGACATTGCCTTGATTGAAGATGCATATTCAGACGGTGTCATTCCAGTTTCTTTTTTGAATTGTCTTGAGAAGTAATGAATGGAGGTATATCCAAGATAATCGGAAATCTGTGTAAAATTCATATGTCTGGATCGGATCAGTTCTTTTGCAGTGCTGATCTTCAGCTTCGAAAAATAGTCGATGATGCCAAGTCCACATTGATTTTTGAATATCTTCTGCAGTCGTGATCTGCCGACCAGGTTGTCCTTGCAGATCTGTTCAATAGTGACATGAGAACGAATATGTTCTTTCATGTATTCTGTGACCAGACTGTAGACTTCAATATCATTTTTTGATTTCGTTGATTTGGCTGCAGGCATAGTGTCTTTTGGACGGACAACGCTAGTGTAAGAGGCTGAGTAACGTCTTGCAAGGTGGATTAAAAACTGTTCTATTAGCAGACGGATCATTTGCTGTGAGCCGAAGATGTCAGGTGGCTGTTTAAGCGGCATATTCTGCAGATATGGATCATCCAGCCGGCATTGGAAGGTATGTCTGGCTTCAAAAATAATGCTTGCCAGAAGATTGCGCTCTACGTCATCCATCTTCAAAATTTTTTTGCGAAAATAATATATAGCATTATCATCACATTGAAAGGAGATAACAATCAGATTCGGTGCAATCGTTCCAGTAGCTGTAACATTATGAAATTCATTAGGTTCATGAAAAGCAATTTCACCTTTGTGAAGAATAAACTTTTTATCACCGCCGGTCACTTCAACTTCTCCTTTATCTACACAGATAAATTCCCAAAAATCGTGGCTTTCACCTTCGAATGAAAAATCGCTCATGTATTCAAAATAATGAATACTGTATATTTTACCGATGTTGATTACATTCTCCGGTAAAAATCCATTGTATGCCATGTTAAAGTCTCCTTTGCTCAATTGTATTTTTTGTACAAATGTTATAAATAATTATAACGTATATATTAAAAATTGCAAGAAATAGAAGCAGATAATATAAATTATGAGTGAAATATGATAAAGATTTTTGTGCAAATTTATACTACAATAATCAAGTGATAAAAGACGTCAATAATAAGTAGAAGGATTTTTGAATAAAACCGGGAGGAAGTATTATGACACAGGTAGTCAGAACGCAGAAAGCAGAAGCAATTGCACATTTTCAATATGAAGGAAGACTGATCCAGGATGTACCATTTGGAAATGGACACATTAATGATACATATTTGCTGACATTTGAAGTAAAACGCATGGGGATTTTGAAGGTCATTCTTCAAAAAATGAATAAAAATGTATTCAAGAACCCTGTAGAGCTTATGGAGAATATTCTTGGAGTGACTTCCTATCTTCGCGAAAAAATTATAAAAAAAGGAGGAAATCCAGACAGAGAAACGTTGAATGTAATTCCGGCACTGGATGGAAAACCATATTATCAGGATTCGTTTGGAGATTACTGGAGATCCTATATTTTTATTACAGATGCGAGCAGTTATGATCAGGTAGAGAATCCGGATCAGTTCTATCAGGCAGCAATGGCATTTGGAAATTTCCAGAATCTTTTGGCAGACTATCCGGCCGATACATTGTTTGAGACAATTGAAGGATTTCATGATACAAAGGCAAGATTTGAGGTTTTTAAAAGAGCGGTAGAAACAGATATTAAGAGCCGTGCGGCTGGTGTTAAGAAAGAAATTCAGTTTGTGTTGGATCATGAAGATGTAGCATGCTGTTTCTCAAACCTTCAGGCAAAGGGAGAGATTCCGCTTCGTGTTACACACAATGATACAAAGCTTAACAATATTATGATTGATAATAAGACAGGCAAGGCAATCTGCGTGATAGATCTGGATACCGTTATGCCGGGACTTGCTGTGAATGATTTTGGCGATGCCATTCGTTTCGGGGCAAGTACAGGTGCGGAGGATGAAAAAGATTTGTCTAAGGTTGAATGCAGTATGGAGCTTTTTGATCTGTTTACAAAAGGATTTATTGAAGGTTGTAATGGCAAGCTGACAAAACGGGAGATGGAACTTTTGCCGATGGGAGCAAAGGTCATGACATTTGAATGTGGTATGCGTTTCCTGACAGATTATCTGCAGGGAGATACATATTTCAAGATCCATCGCGAGGAACATAATCTAGATCGGTGCAGAACACAGTTCAAGCTGGTCAGTGATATGGAGAAAAAGTGGTCCAAAATGCATGAAATCGTGAAAAAATATATGTAAACTTCTGATTCAAGAATAAGAGAGAGCCAGAACATAGATTTTCAAAGTAAAATATGCTAATATTTCTTTTAAGTTCAGATCTGACGTATGTGAAGTTACTACTTGTAGAAGTGGGGATTTTCAGACGAAGATGAAAGTGAAAGAAAAAGGAGAAGTATATGTACTCAGGATATGAATTAATCTGGCTCTTTTTTTGTACCAGTTTTTTGGGCTGGCTATTGGAGACTGTATCAGCAGCAACAAGACAGAGAAAATTTATCCGAATGCATTGAAAGTAGAATAAAATTCTAAAATGTTTTTGAAATTTATAAAATAAGCGACAGAAACAAATTTTTGATGCATTTCATGAAGAAAAGGAGTATAATAATTTCCAAATGAACTGAAATGGAACAAAGGAGTAATCTGTGATGAACTTTTTAGAGGAAAGAATTGTAAAAGATGGAATCGTAAAAGAGGGAAATGTTTTAAAGGTGGACAGTTTCCTGAATCATCAGATGGATATAGAATTATTTGATCAGATGGGTGCTGAATTCAAGAAAAGATTTGCGGACAGACCAATTAACAAGATTCTTACTATTGAGGCCTCTGGAATCGGAATCGCCTGTGTTGTAGCACAGCATTTCGGGGTTCCGGTTGTATTTGCTAAAAAAACAAAAAGCATTAATATCGAAGGCGAGATGTATACGGCAGAAGTCGAGTCATTTACCCACAAATGCAAGAATCAGGTAATCGTTGCAAAGAAATTCTTAAGTGAGGACGATCATGTACTGATTATCGATGATTTTCTGGCAAATGGCTGTGCACTTCAGGGATTGATCCAGATTGTAAAGTCTGCAGGTGGAACAGTAGAAGGAATCGGAATCGCAATCGAGAAAGGCTTCCAGACTGGCGGAACGGTGATCCGTAATCTTGGATACCGTCTGGAGTCACTGGCAATTGTGGATGGCATGGATGCCTCTACAGGAGAGATTACATTCAGAGAGCAGTAAGAAACAGGAATAAAAAAGAACCAACACTTTTGAAAGTGCTGGTTCTTTTTTGAAAGAGTTTGAACATTTTATCTATGTAAATTTTAATTGTTGTTAGGCGAAGTCCGGTAATCATACCTGATTGTGAGCAGTAAGCCGACATTTTGGAGGGCATAGTGTACATTTGCCATGTCTGGCTTTTCTGCAAGTACGACTACCGTCTTCTTCAATTGATAAGTTCATTATAATGGAGAATTGTGAATGCCTTGTGTCAGAAAATGGAAATGTTTCTAAAATTTCTTAAGAAAATCTGATGAAAATCTGATATAACCTCCGGCAGGATTGCAGAGGTGCGCAGTAGAAGTATGTTATGTAATTGCATGACGTGCACCTCGCAGCAAGAATGCCGAGGCATTCTTGAAAGAACTATAAAGAACAAAAAAAGCAATGAATTTGGATTATGTATCCAAATCCGTTGCCAAAAAAGAAAACGCAGCGAGAGGGATTTGAACCCCCGGAACCTTGCGGTTCTTCTGCTTTCGAGGCAGATGCCATCAGCCAACTCGACCATCGCTGCATGACGCCATTATAACATAGAGAAAAACAATTTGCAAAATTTTTTATACATTTGAGAAAATAAAAGTATGCATATACATATGTTACGTCCCCATCTTTGATTAACGGCGACACTTGCCTAATTTTTCAGAGTGTCAGGACTCTATTTTTTTATCAACATATACAAATATTTTTCATAGTTTGTTCCGTCTGGATGAGGTACATTTTCTTCGGCGGAATCTTTGATTGCCTGTTCTAAAAATGTTCCGGCTAACTGGATCAGTTCTGGAATTCCATCGCCACGACACTTTCCGGCTGCAATGCAGGAAGCGAAGAGGTCTCCGGTTCCGGAATAACTGCCTCCGACATGTGGAAATGCGAATAATTTTCGAGTGTCTTTGGAAACGTACAGATTTCCCATCATTTTCTGTCCATGTTCATTTTTACAATGAATGCCGGTTACAATAATCTCTTTTTCTTTTTTGGAAGTCTGCCTGCTATCCAATGTATTTGAATTATCAGAATCCGGTGGCAGAAGTGTGGAGGCTAATTCACCAATCACATCGATGAGAATACGAGTATCTGCAATATCTATGATTGCATCGTAATCTGCATTAGTCAGAAGGCAGAGCTCTGTCAGATTAGGAGTGATAATATCCGCTTCCCCGACCAGCGCATTCATTTTTTCCAGTAACTTCGGTGTAAACATATCGTACTTTATACCATCATCTCCCATGACCGGGTCCACGAGAAGAAATGTATCTGATGTATAAAATGTATCTATGAAATGGAATATCTGATCAATTTGTGCTTCGCTTGCGACGAATCCGGTGTAGATACCGTCGAAATGCTGTCCCATTTTCTGCCATTCCTGGCGGTAAATATCCATTTTATCTGTATAGTCATCGAGGTAATAGTGCGGATATCCGGTCTGCGCGGTTAAAATTGCGGTTGGAAGTGGACAGGCTTGAATTCCCATGGCTGAGATGACGGAAATTGCGGCTGTCAGTGAGCAGCGGCCAAATCCGGATAAATCATTTATTACAGCAATTTTTTTAGTCATAGTGTTTCTTCCTTTTTCATGTTGCGTTAAAATAATAGTTTTAATAATCCAGATATTTATAGTAGCATAATATTTTCCTCTTTACAAATGCATTCTAAAATGGTAAGCTTATTTCATTGCTTTAGCACGCTACCATGTTAGCAAGGTAGCATGATAATATGACTTGATCTGAAAGGACATAAAGGAATGGGAAAAAGATTGCATTTATAGGAAGCAGTGGTGGAAATCTATATAAACAAGGTGGGAATAATCTGCCGGCAATGATGAAAGAAATTTGCGGACAGACAACGGCTGCAGACATGGAGATCACATTTGTACAGTATGTACTGGCATCTGGCAGTCTGGATAATGTGGGACCGGACAGTCCGGCAACTTTATATACATGGAATGGAACAGAAGTACAGGCAGTATTTCAGGGGACTTTAACAGAGGTTAATATAGAAGCTGCGAAGGTGGACGCAAAACTTGCGAAGAAGATTGATGACGGTGAAATTGACGGTGTAATGTTTGTCAGTGCCAGTCCGGACGGGGCTAACAGACAGGCAATGGAAGCCTGCGCAAGAACGAAGATTCCGATGGCCGGAACGGGCGGAAGTGGTGTCGCGCTCACGCAGAACATGGGATGTAATGTTCTGTCAGCATCTGGAACAACAGGAACAACGAATCGTACAAGAGCCGTTGCATTTACGACAGTACTTGCAAAAAAATTCAATTCCAATCGTTATTTGTGCAATTGCAGCTAAGCAGGTTTCCGGTCTTGATGAGGTGGGAGTTGTTGCAGGTATTGTAGCCGGCATTCTGGCAGTGGATGGAGGAATACTGGGAGGACTGATCATCGGAATCCTGGCAGGTGTACTTGCTTACTATATCAGTGTGTTCTGTTTCCGTCACAATGTGCCGGGTACGACAGTTAATATTGCTTCGGGAGGTCTTGGTGGACTGGCAGCTGGATTGGTGGGGAAATTCCTTATTGCACCTGTAGCATTATGAATTGGAAATGGTATCTGTTCTCTGATCAACATGTGTATTGATTACAATGCCCTCCTTGCAGGGGCGGTAGCAGGACTTCTGATCTGGCCGGCAATTATTGGAGGTGTTTACCATGCGGCAATTCTTCCGATTGTACTATTGGAAATGGAAGAAATGGGATTTAGTTTCCTTGGAGCTATTGATATGACAGGACTTGTCATGGTATCTGCAGGAATCACACTTGCCAATATTATTCTGCCGAAGCAGAAAGGTGAGGTGGCTGTAGCACTTCCAGGCTGCATTATCAATATCTGTTTTGGAACATTTGTGGAGGCATCTTATCCATTCATGTTCTCAAACAAGATTGTCTTTGCCGGAGCGCTGGCAAGTGCAACTGTAGGTGGAGCAATCGTAGGACTGTTCAATGTAAAAGGAACCGCTTATGTGCGGCAGTGCTTGCTCCGTTTATGGCAAATGAAGGAAAAGGTCCGGCATTTGCAGTGGCTATGATTGCTGCAATGGGATGTGCATTTGCAATTACGATGGTGGCAAATGTACTGGAGAGAAAAAAGAGTGGAAAAATTCCAGTGAAAAAAGTTTGAAAAAGTTGAAAAAACTTGTTGACAACCAGGGGGACCTACGCTATAATAGATTTTGCTGTGAGGGACACAAGAGAAACGGAACACAGTAATGTGCGCGTAGCTCAGCTGGATAGAGCGTCTGGCTACGGACCAGAAGGTCGGGAGTTCGAATCTTCTCGCGCACGTTGAATTTAAGGCATATCCGAAAGGATATGCCTTTTTTCTGTAATAAGGAATTGCCTTTTTCTAAGATAAAAGTAGACAAAACATATTTGATAACTGTATAATGAACATAATATTTTCAACTAATAAATTTCTTTATTGGGATAAAAGGAGAATGATTTATACATAGAAGAAATTTATTAAGTATGAAGAATGAGTGAGGTAGGGTATGAAAAAAATATTTAGCAGTCTTCCGGTGAAATTATTGATTGGCATAGTTATTGGAATTATCTTTGGACAGATTTTCCCGGAAAACGTAATGAGTGTTGTTGTTCCATTAAAGAATATTCTGGGACAGGTCATTAACTTTGTAGTACCGTTAATTGTCATCGGATTTATTGCACCGTCTATTACAAAGCTTGGAAATAATGCGTCACGTATGCTTGGAGTTGCACTTGTGGTTGCATATACGTCGTCCGTACTGGCAGCACTTCTTTCTATGGGAGCTGGATATGCAATTATCCCAAATCTACCGGTCGTGTCAGAGATTGAAGGTTTAAAAGAATTGCCGGAAGATGTTTTTGGGCTGACTATTCCGCAGATTATGAATGTCATGAGCGCTCTTGCATTTTCTATTTTAATTGGACTTGCGGCAATCTGGACAAAAGCAAAGACGATCATTACGATTTTAGATGAGTTCCAAAATATTGTACTTGCAATTGTATCGAAGATTATTATTCCGATTCTTCCAGTGTTTATTGCATTTACGTTCACTTGTTTATCATATGATGGAACCATTACAAAGCAGCTTCCGGTATTTGTCAGTGCAGTCGTAATCGTTATGACCGGACATTATATCTGGTTGACAGTGCTGTATGTTGCAGCGGGAGTATATTCTGGAAAGAATCCAATTGAAGTCGTAAAACATTATGGACCGGCTTATATTACAGCGGTTGGAACGATGTCGTCTGCCGCAACACTTGCAGTTGCACTTCGGTGTGCGAGAAAATCTAAAGTTTTAAGAGAAGATATGGTGGATTTTGGTGTGCCGTTGTTTGCCAATATCCATCTGTGTGGATCCGTATTGACGGAAGTGTTTTTCTGTATGATTGTTTCGAAAGTATTATATGGAACATTACCAGATATTCAGACATTGGTACTGTTCTGCGTTCTGCTTGCAATTTTCGCTATTGGAGCTCCTGGAGTTCCGGGAGGAACTGTAATGGCATCATTGGGACTGATTACAGGAGTTCTTGGATTTGGCGATGACGGTACAGCATTGATGCTTGCAATCTTCGCACTTCAGGATAGCTTCGGAACAGCCTGCAATGTAACAGGAGACGGAGCACTGACATTATTCCTGACCGGTTATGCCGAAAAACATGGAATAGAAAAGCAGAACATATCTGTAGAATTATAGAAAGTGAAAACATATCATTGATATGAGAATAAGAAAATGGAGAGTGGAATGAAACCACCCTCCATTTCTATATGCAAAGAAACTAAAAACTAATTCAAATATGTAACAAGATCATCCTGTCTCTTAGCAGCCTCGCGTTCTTCATCAGGATATCCCATTCCTACCATTCCGACAACCTGCATGTCTTTGTCAATTCCAAGACCTTCCAGGTAATCAGCAACTTCTGCTTTGTCTCCACAGTATTTTAACTGGTTGATCCAGCATGCACCAAGTCCAAGTGAGTGTGCTGCAAGAAGCATATTTTCAATCGCGCATGAGCAGTCGCTGACTCCGTTGACAGCTTCTTTCTCACATGCAACAAGTACAATTGCCTTTGCTCCGTATAATGTGTAAGCAGGGTTCTCCATTCCCTTTGCTACAACGTCCTGAAGGTTCTTGATAGAATCTGCATTCTGCATTACATAGAATCGGTATGTCTGTAAGTTCTTGCCGCTTGGAGCGTAAGTTCCTGCTTTGACAATCTCATCTACGAGATCCTTTGGAACGTCTTGCTCTTTGAATTTACGAATAGATCTTCGAGTATAAATGTTATTTAATACTTCGTTCATGATTACCTCTCCTTTTAAAATAATTAACCTTTTTATCTAAAGTACAGTATAATATTAAAAACAAGAAAAATCATTGTCTATTTTAGATAAAAATACGAAAAATAATTTGTAAATATAGACAAAATGGGTAGATATGTACATTGTTAAGAAATGAACAAAATGTTATACTAGTAATATTAAGGATTGAAGAAGTGCATAGCACAAAAAAATCCGTGGGTAGCGAAAAAAATGAATCATGCATCAGTCCGCCAAGGCGCGGGGGAGGAAGAGAAAATGTCAGATTTGAAATTTACTTGTACTGGTTGTCGCAATGGCTGTGTGATCACAGTCTGTTATAATGAGGAAGGTTATCCAGATGTGAAAGGCAATGGCTGTATGCGCGGCGTATTGTATGCAAATGACAAAGTAAGAGCAATGGATGAGAAAGAGACGGACAAGTAAGATGTTAAAATCATATGTTGCATTTGACATAGAGACGACTGGACTTAGCCCGGAGCACAATGAGATTATTGAGATTGGTGCATTGAAAGTACGGGAAGGAAAAGTTGTTGACCGTTTTATTCGTTTTATCGAACCGGAGGCCGGGATACCTCCGATGATTACGCAACTGACCGGAATTACAAATGATATGGTAGAAGGAGCAGGGAACTGCGGCGAAGTATTGCCGGAGTTCCTTGAATTCTGCGAACAGGATACGCTGATCGGACATAATGTGCAGTTCGACTTCAGCTTTGTGAAGACAAAAGCAAAAGAACTTGGTTACACCTATGATCATATGGGAATTGATACACTTAAGATTGCCAAAGTTGTTCACGCAGACCTTCCATCCAGAAAGCTTGGCGCACTCTGCGAATACTATCATATCGAAAATGCAGCGGCGCACCGCGCATATCATGATGCTCTGGCAACCGCAAAACTGTATCAGTCTATGGCGCATTTTTATGAGGAAAAGGAACCGAAGGTTTTTAAACCACAGCCCTTGGCATATAAGGTGAAGAAAAAAGAACCGATAACCGCAAAACAGATCGCATTTCTCACAAGGCTTATGCAACAGAAGAATATTTCTATGGAAATGGACATACATACACTGACAAAGAGTGAGGCTTCCAGAGAAATCGACCGGATTTTATCCCGACCGTAATGGAAGTGAGAAATCAATATGGAATATAGTCTGACAGGCTGATGTATTGACAGTAATTATCAGATGTGTTAGATTGTAAAAGTAATAGTTAAAGATACAAAAGAATAAAAAATGTGTGAGGTGTCAGTCAGAGAAAGATATTATAAAAAGTTATTTATCTGGCTGATGAAAAGGGAAACAGGTGTGAATCCTGTACGAACTCGTCACCGTATTTTGCGAGCTTTGAATCCTACATGCCACTGGGAGACCGGGAAGGCTGATTTTAGAGCGCCTGAGCAATAAGCCGGGATACCTGCCTTTCACAGTACAGGAACATATCTGTTCAGGCCACGAGGAACTGGCAGTACGAAATACATAGAAAGGCTATTTGACGGAAGGAAGATAATTTCGTCAATAGTTTGTTTTACGTACTCTCTGTTCATTTTTTAATGGCAGGGATTTTTTATTATATGAATTTTTATGTAATAAAAAACCTCCGGAAAAATTATTTTGTATCTTAGAAAAAAATGGAGGATGGAAAGATGAAGAAAAAATTGGTAGTCGTATTACTTACTGCAGCTATGAGTATGTCTCTGCTTGCAGGATGTGGAGGAAATTCAGGAAGTTCTGACGCAAAGAGTGATGCAAAGACAGAGGATACGAAGGAGGACAGCGATCAGGTGGCAGCAGACAAGGTGGCAAAACTGATTGATGATATCTATGTTCAGGAGAGAACTGACAAGACAGATGAACAGTGCAAAGAAGCTAAGGAAGCATGGGATGCACTGACAGATGCCCAGAAGGAACTGGTAGAAGGTGAGAATGCTGACCCGGATTACTTCGGAAGAGATACAGGAGATGCTTCTAAAGATGACCCGTTAAATCAGGACGAGATTGGTGAGAATGAACTTCTCGTTGTAAGTTTCGGTACATCATTCAATGACAGCCGCGCAAAAGACATTGGTGGAATTGAGAAAGCACTTCAGGCTGCTAATCCGGACTGGTCAGTAAGAAGAGCATTTACAGCTCAGATTATCATCAATCACGTACAGGCTCGTGATGATGAGAAGATCGATAACATGGAGCAGGCACTGGAGCGTGCAGTAGACAATGGTGTTAAGAACCTTGTTGTTCAGCCAACTCATCTGATGCATGGTGCAGAGTATGATGAATTATCAGAGACAGTGGAGAATTATAAAGATAAATTTGAATCTGTAAAGATTGCTGAGCCGCTTCTCGGCGAAGTTGGAGCAGATGCAACAGCTATCAATGCAGACAAAGAAGCAGTTGCAAAAGCAATCACAGACGAAGCAGTTAAGACAGCAAACTATGACAGCGTTGATGCAGCAGCCGAAGATGGAACCGCATTTGTATTCATGGGACATGGAACTTCACACGTTGCAAATGTAAGTTATGATCAGATGCAGACACAGATGGAGCAGCTTGGATATAAGAATGTATTTATCGGAACTGTAGAAGGTGAGCCGGAAGATACAGAGTGTCAGGCAGTAATAGAGAAAATCAAAGAGGCCGGATATAAGAAAGTAATCCTTCGTCCACTGATGGTTGTTGCAGGAGATCATGCGAACAATGATATGGCAGGAGACGATGATGATTCTTGGAAGAGCCAATTTGAAGCATCAAAAGCATTTGACAGTGTAGAGTCACAGATTGCAGGTCTTGGAGAGGTTGACGCGATCCAGCAGATTTATGTAGCACATACAAAAGCTGCAATTGAAGCTAAATAGTTGACAGGTCAGATTTTCAGAGTACAATTATAAAGAAAAATAATTAGAAAAGAGAGAATGGACATGTTAAAAAAGAAATTATTAGTTTTATTACTTTCCGCCAGTATGGCAATGACAATGCTTGCCGGATGCGGAAGTAATACGGATAAGAAAGATGACACAAAAACAGAAGCTTCCAAAGATGATGCGTCAGAAGCAAAGACTGACAGCAAAGATGCGAAGGAGCCTGAGCTGGAAGATGGAACTTATAAGGTAGATTTTAATACAGACAGCGGTATGTTCCACGAGAATCCGGACTATAATGACGGAAAAGCAACGCTGACTGTTAAAGATGGTAAGATGACAGTACATATTACATTGAATTCTAAAAATATCGTACAGTTATTCTTAGGTTCAGCAGAAGATGCACAGAAAGACGGGGCAGATCTGATCGATCCGTCAGAGACAACAGAGATTACTTATTCTGATGGTTCCGCACCAAAGGAAGTATATTCCTTTGACGTACCGGTACCGACACTGGACGATGAATTTGATCTGGCATTGATCGGAACAAAGGGCAAATGGTACGACCATAAAGTCAGTGTGTCTAATCCGGAATTGGTACAGTAATAATCTTTATTTTGTAACAAAATGTGAAATGAATAGTATGTAATTGGAAACCTCTATCAATGCAATAAAAAGAAAGCATGATAGGGGTTTCTGTATTTTTATCGGAGGTTAAATATTTGTCTTATTATAAATAAAGTAAATAAATAATGAAAGATATTGACAATAACAATTGGACGAAAAGAGTATAAAAAGGTATTATTGGTATAACTGATTTATAATTTTGAATTGTTAAAATTTAATAATGACTTAATTAGAAAGCTGTTGATAAAATGAACATTCTTGAATACATATTTCAGAGGGAATTTTAAAGATATGAAAGAGAAAAAGAACTGGCTGGGGAAGGTTGTATTATTAATCGTAGTGATTGCAGCAGTCGCTGTTTATTTTTTAGTCCCAAGTGTCAATAAAGTGATGAACAAGGTATTTGCCATGTTTGCAAGCGGAGACTTTACGGTTGTACGTGATTTTGTGGCATCTTATGGAGCATATGCGGCAGTAATCTCATTTTTACTGATGATCTTTCAGTCCATTGCAGCACCGCTTCCGGCATTTTTGATCACATTTGCAAATGCGAATCTGTTTGGATGGTGGCAGGGAGCAATCCTTTCCTGGACAAGTGCTATGGCAGGAGCAGTTGTATGTTTTTACATTGCAAGAATTCTGGGACGTGATGTGGCAGAGAAGCTTACAAGCAAGAGCGGACTGGCTCAGATTGATACATTTTTTGAACAATATGGAAAGAATACAATCTTGATCTGCCGTCTGCTTCCATTTATTTCGTTTGATATTGTAAGTTATGCGGCAGGACTGACATCTATGTCATTTATGTCATTCTTTATTGCAACAGGAATCGGACAGCTTCCGGCAACAATTGTGTACTCTTACGTTGGCGGCATGTTGACCGGTGGTGCAAAGTTATTCGTGACCGCGCTTATGATTTTGTTTGCCCTCTCAGCACTGATCTTTATGCTGAGAAAAATATATATGGACCGGCAGTCCAAAAAAGAAAAATAGGGAGGATATGAAATGGATACTTACTACAATCCGGAAGATCTGGCGAAGTTTGGAACCATTGGGGAAAAAGCACCGGAGTTAGCAGAGAAGTTCTTCAGCTACTATAATGCAGTGTTTGAAGAAGGTGCACTGACAGCAAGAGAGAAATCTCTCATTGCACTGGCTGTGGCGCACACGGTACAGTGCCCATACTGTATTGATGCTTATACCAATGACTGTCTGAATAAGGGAGTGACAGAAGAGCAGATGACAGAGGCTGTCCATGTGGCAGCAGCAATCCGTGGCGGTGCAAGTCTGGTTCACGGTGTACAGATGAAAAACATCGTAAAGAGATTGGAGTTCTAAAAATCAGAAAAAAATATTTGAGGAGACAAAAAACATGAAAAAAAAAGTCGTAACATTATTATTAGTAGCAGCAATGACAGGATCTATGGTTGTAGGATGCGGATCAAATTCTAGCTCTGATACAAAATCTGAGACAAAGACAGAGTCCACAGATACAAAAACAGAGGAGAAAAAAGAGTTGGCAGATGATGAGTATCAGTATGTATCTGCTGAAGATGCAGCGAAAGCTGACGGAGTTCACGTACTCGACGTAAGAGAGTGGGATAACTACGTGACGGGAAGAGTTAAGAATTCTGAGTGGTGCCCGATCTTCCCATTAGAGGATGATTCCTTAGTTGACGCTATGACAGATTACGCAAAAGAGAACCTGAATGATGGAAAAGATATCTACATCATCTGTAACAGTGGTAAGCGTGGAGCTGAAAAAGCAACAGGTGTATTAAGAGATGCAGGAATCGAGTCAACATCTATCTACACAGTAGAGGGGGGAGCAAAAGCACTTGCTGATGTAAGCGGAGCTCTTACAACAGACCGTACAGAAGAGAACATCGACTGGCAGTATGTATCAGGTAAAGATGCAGTTGCAGCAGTAGATGACAAAGATGTTCAGATTCTGGATGTCCGTGATGATGATACATACAAAGCAGGACACTTAAAAGGATCTCTCCAGTGCGGATTAAAAGAGACTGAAAGTGCAGATGCTCAGACAGCTATGTACAAACTGGCAACAGAGAAGATGGATTCTTCCAAGAAAGTATATCTTCTTTGCTACAGCGGAAACAAGTGTGCTAAGACAGGAATCTCTATCCTGAAAGACGCTGGCTTTGATTTAGATAACCTTTACATCATTGAGAATGGTGCAAAAGACGGAGATGTAGCTGCTGCATTTGTGACAGAGTAACGGTACCATTCCTTGTGCTTTATGAAAACGGATATGATAACATTTCCGTATACGATGGTGGATGGTATGAGTGGTTAATGCACGATGACTATCCGGTACAGGTTGGTGATCCTGCAAGTGCTGACTGCCAGCATACAACAGTTGGAGAGCTCCCGACAGGAAAAGCTGCAAAATAATCCGGTACTGAACTTGGAGTAAAGTATCAGATTAATGAAAAGTAATAAAAAATATGAGCGCTGTCACTGGGTTCCGGTGACAGCGTTTAGCAGTATTATGGAGGAAATATGAAAAAAATAAGTTACATTTTTTTTGATTTACTGACCGTTGCTTTTTTGATTGGAGCTTATGCAATCCAGTATTTTACAAAGAAGAAGTTAGGCATGCTCCGCTGGGTGAATTATCACAATATGCAGTTTCAGAAAAATGCGGTTTATGGTATAGTAAAGTATATTACTTTTTAATGCCGCTTTTGGGGGCAGCTACATTGATGCAGATTGTGAGAAATGGTATTGCAGTGGGGATAACGAAGAATGAAAAATAAAAAAATGTGGATATTTATCGGAATTATTGTTCTGATTCTGGTACTCAATCACATTTTCGGGTGGTCTGCTTATCTGGGAAATGCAGAGAATTTGAAATTTTTGGAAAATATGGTACAGGATAATCTTCTTCTGGCGGTGTTGATCTACACAGTGCTTACGATTGTAAGCTGTGTCGTTCTGGCACTTCCGGGAGTGACATTTGCAATTATTGCGGGGCTGGTATTCGGACCAGTACTTGGAACAATCTGTTGCTCAGTTGCGACAACACTTGGAGCAATAATCGCATTTGTTGTGGGACGATTTTTCCTTCAGGACAGTATCAAACCGATGGCAATGAAAAATAAGTATCTGAAAAAATGGCTGTTTGATGAGACGGGAAGTAACGAGATCTTTATTCTTATGATTACAAGACTGGTTCCGCTGTTCCCATATAATCTTCAGAATTTTGCCTATGGGGTAACAGATATTAAGTTCTCCACATATTCCATATGTTCTCTGATTTTTATGCTGCCAGGAACAGCTATGTATACGGTTGGAACAGCCGGATTTGCAGACAAAGAGAACCGGATCCTTTATATAGGGATTGCATTTGTACTGGCAGTAGTTGTTATGGGGCTTGGTGCATTTTTGAAGAAGCATTATGTGCAGGAGGAACAAAGTGAAGAGTAAAAATGATGTGTCAGAGTGTATACACTGCCATGTCTGTCAGAAGCATTGTGAGTTTCTGAAAAAATATGGCATTGATATTGGGGACACTGAAAAGTTGAAGGAATTATCTTATCATTGCTTTTTGTGTGGAAAATGTACAGAAGTCTGCCCGATTGGGATTGACGGGCGGGATTATATTCTAAAGCTTCGCCGGGAAAATGTCCGGGAGGCAGAAGGAACATTTCGTGAAAAAGGGTATGGAATGCTCTTAAAAGAAAAGAAAGATTATATCTATAAAAATTATCGTAATGCAACTGGAAAATGCATTCTTTTCCCAGGGTGTAATTTTCCTTCTTTTTATCCAAAGACAATGAAGAAGCTTGTGAAGCTTCTGAAAGAACATGGAGTCGGAGTTGCCTATGACTGTTGTGGAAAGCCGATTGCGGAGCTTGGACTGGAAGCTGATGAAAAGAGAATTATACAGCGTATTAATGATGAGTTTGAAAAAAGAGGCGTGGAAGAGGTTATCATGCTTTGTCCGAACTGTTATACATTTTTGAAACCCTATTTGAAGGTTAAAGTGACAGACATTTATGCAAAACTTGAAGAACTAGGGATCGGTGAGAAAGATCTGGAGTCCGGCAAAGTATTTTTACCTTGTCCGGATCGTGAGAAAAGAGAGATTCTTGCATCAGCAGAGCGATTCGTGAAGGGAAATCTGGAATCGGTAAAAGGAGTACAGTGCTGTGGTCTTGGAGGCTGTGCATCGGTGAAAGAACCGGAAATTGCAAAGCACATGGCATCTGCACTTGCAGGGGAGAAAAAAGTATATAGTTATTGTGCTTCCTGCTCTGGCAATCTGACTCGTGGAGGTTGTCAGAATGTGAGCCATCTCCTGACTGAGATTTTAAAGACTTATGAAAATCCGGATGTGAAGAAATCCATGATCAATCGTGCGAAGACGAAATTTACATAATTTGTAACTGTTCTGAACAGTTCCATTTGTTTCACGAATGACTCCGTACCAGGTGACAATTCAACAAAAGAATGGGGATAAAATATGAGAAGAGCAATTATTGTATTTACAAGAGTTCCGGTGCCGGGGCAGACAAAGACAAGGCTGATGCCATATTTTTCGCCACAGGAATGTGCCGGGCTGCACACTTGCTTTTTGAAAGATATTGCCGGGCAGTGTCAAAAAACACAGGCGGATCTTTATATCTGTTACACTCCGGACGATAAAGGAGCTACATTAAAGACTATATTTGGTGATGACGAGATTTATTTTCCACAGATGGGGGAATCTCTGGGAGAGAGAATGTACATGGCAATTCAGAGGGTTCTTGCCAAAGATTATGAATCCTGTGTGCTGATTGGAACGGATGTGCCGGAAATTAAGCAGGCAGATTTAGATTATGCATTTCGTCTGTTAGATGTGCATGACATTGTTCTGGGACCAACGCAGGACGGTGGATATTATCTTGTAGGTATGAAGAAGCCAGTGAGAGAGGTGTTTGAAAAACAGACTTACAGCCATGCAAGTGTTTTGGAAAATACAGCAAAAGCAGCTTTTGAGGCTGGTTATACAGTTGGTTTTGCAAGAATGCTTCATGATATAGATGAGAAAGAAGATATTAGTAAATTTCGAAACCGGATGCGTAAAACTCTGGAATTGCAGAAAAGTGAGACTGGACGTTATCTTCTGAAAAAACAGAAGATTTCTATTATTGTTCCGATTTATAATGAAGAATCCACGATAAAATCACTGCAAAAACAGTTGATTCCTCTTCTGGACAAATGTGAAATTCTTTTTGTAGATGGCGGAAGCAAAGACCGGACATTGTCAATGATTGATTCCAGGTTCCGTGTACTTCATTCAGAAAAAGGCCGGGCAAATCAAATGAATCTGGGAGCAAAAGAAAGTTCCGGGGATATTTTGTTTTTCCTGCACAGTGACAGCGAGCTTCCGAAGCATCCGCTGGCGGAGATTCGTTATGTGATGAAAGACCATCTGGCAGGGTGTTTTGGAATTGCATTTCATTCAAAGCATTTCTTTATGTGGACGTGCCGTGTCATTTCCAATCACCGGATCAAAGACCGCAAGGTCATGTTTGGAGATCAGGGAATCTTCATAGACAGGGAGTTGTTCTTTGAGGCGGGAATGTTCCCGAACCTTCCAATCATGGAGGATTATCAGTTTTCACTGACTCTTAAGGAAATGGGCGTAAAACTTGGAATCGCAAAGCACAGGATTTATACATCTGACCGCAGATTTCCCAAGAAGACAATTCCGAAACTTAAGGTTATGTGGAAAATGAATCGGCTTCGTAAGATGTATCGGGACGGGGTACCAATTGACCGAATATCAAAGATGTACCGAGACGTAAGGTAAAATATAGCAGTGGATTTCAAGAAATAAAAATATCAAGGTAGAGGAAAAAATCTATGGAGCGGATCAGGGGTCTGGAAGAATATGTGAAAAATAAAGAGTACAGAGAAGCACTGGGATTGCCAAAAGAGAAGACGGAAAATTACGAATTGCTGGCACAGGGAGAGTATAATATTAATTATGCATTTACACACTCTGTGACAGGAAAGAAATTACTACTTCGTGTGAATTGTGGAAGCCAGATGCATCTGGAGCATCAGATTGAATATGAAGCACATGCGTTAAGGTTAATGGAAGGCTCTGGCAGGACGCCAAAAGTGCTTTATGTAGATGGTAGCAAAAAAATATTGGAGCATGGCGTTCTGGTCATGGAATACCTTCCGGGTCATGCAATGGATTATCATACAGAATTGATGCTGGCAGCTCCATGTCTGGCAGACATTCACAGTGTCCCGATTCCAGAGAGTGAAGAAATCCTTATACACCCACAGAATCCATTGAAAGCGATTCTGGAGGAGTGCGAGGAGATGTTCAAGGTCTATCTGGAATCACCATTAGGAGATGGAGAGAAAAAAACATATATCCGTGAACTTTTGGATCTTGGCTGGAAACGGGAAGCAGAAATCCAGCTTGAAAGTGGTTATCAATGCTGCATTAATACAGAACTAAATTCTACGAATCTCCTGATCAACGGGGAAGGAAAGTCCAATTACCTGATTGACTGGGAGAAGCCGCTATTTGGTAATCCTGCCCAGGATCTGGGACATTTCCTGGCACCTACGACTACATTCTGGAAGACAGATGTCATTCTTACTTCAGAAGAGATTGAGAAGTTTATTGATGCATACATCAAAGCGGTGGGAAATCGGTTTAAGACAGATATGATCCGGGAGCATACTCATGCATTTATTCCAATCACATGTCTGCGCGGGATTACATGGTGTGCTATGGCATGGGTTCAATACCAGCAGCCGGATAAGTTGATTTTCAATGAATCCACATTCAAAAAGTTGAATGCATATCTGGATATGGACTTCTTAAAAAATATACGGGGCTATCTGGAGCCGTAAATATTCTTGAAAATGACACGAAAGGAGAAATATTATGGAGAAAAAAGAAATTGCAGAGTTATTTATGAAAGGAATTGATTGCTCACAAGTTGTAGTTGGAGCATTTGCAGAGGAGCTTGGAATTACAACAGAGGAAGCTTACAAGATGTCTGCAGCATTTGGCGGCGGTATGGGTCTTGGTGAGACTTGTGGTGCTGTTGTCGGAGCAATGATCGTTCTTGGATTAAAATATGGACACTGCGAAGTAGAGCATATGGGGCAGAAGGATATTATGAATGCAAAACGTGCAGAATTTTTACAGAAATTCCAGGAAAAATATGCTGTCTGTAATTGTAAAGGGCTGTTAAAGCATGATATTTCCAAGCCGGAAGAGATGCAGAAGATTCTGGATGAAGGATTGTTATTTGATTTCTGTCCGGAAGTCGTAAAAGATAGTATCACTATACTAAAAGAGATATTCTAGCAGATATATGAAGAGGTTTTTATGGATGAGATAATTAATGATTTTCATGATTTGGATCAGATACCTGTGTTTCAGACACAGATTGATCCAGAGATGATGAATACAGCAGACAGGTTGGATGTGCTTCAGATGAATATTGGCCGTGTCTGTAATCTGGCGTGCAAGCATTGTCATGTATGTGCAGGACCGAACCGGACGGAAGTGATGTCCCGGGAAGTGATGGCGGATTGTATTCAATTTGCAAGAGAACAACAAGTGCAGACCATTGATATTACTGGGGGCGCGCCGGAGATGAATCCGGATTTTGAATGGCTTGTTACAGAGGCATGCAAAGTCTGTAGTCACGTGATCGTGCGAACCAATCTGACAGTTCTGTTGAATCCTAAATATGAACATTTGATTGAATTTTATGCCAGACAGAAAGTAGAAATTGTATGTTCCCTGCCTTATTATAGAGCAGATCAGATGGATCGAGTACGGGGAACCGGTACATTTGACGGGGCAATACAGGTATTACAGAAATTAAATACACTTGGTTATGGAAAGAATCCTGAGTTGGTGCTGAACATGGTGTACAATCCGGCGGGAGCCTTTTTTCCACCGGATCAGACCGCTATGGAACTAGAGTATAAAGAGCATTTGGAAGCAGATTTTGGAATTGTGTTCAATTCCCTGTATACACTTTACAACAATCCAATGGGACGATTTGGAGCATTTCTTCGAAGATCCGGGAATCTTTCAGGGTATATGAAGAAGTTGTATGATGCTTTCAACCCAGCAACGGTGGAAGCTTTGATGTGTCGTTTCCAGATTTCGGTAGATTATGACGGAAAGCTGTATGACTGTGATTTTAACCTGGCAGCAGGGCTGCCGATTTTTTCGAAGGAGACCATATCTGATTGGATAGGAAAACCTTACACAGCCCGGAAAATCCGGATGGATAAACACTGTTATGCCTGTACAGCAGGAGCAGGTTCAAGCTGAGGAGGCGCAACAGACTAAGCAGGCTGCTTAAAAAAGAAAAATTATGAATAAAAAGAGGAAAATGCAACAAAATGTTTCTTGCATTTTTCTCTTTTTTCGCGTATGATAATAATCACTCTAATTTATCTGAGAAAACTTCTGCCAGGTCGAAGAGAATCAGAATTTGTCACAATATGAAATCACACCGATAATTCCAAAAAAGTAATACAGATAGGAGGAATGCGGATGGGCGAAAGGGAAGGTTACGAGGTGCTTCGCCTGATCGAACATAATCAAAAATGTTATATCAGCTCTGATTATGTAGAAGGAAAGTCACTTATTCAGTGGTTGAAATATCACCCGAACCTTACAAAAAAACAATTATTTTTATGGATCCGTGATCTTGCAGATCAACTGGAGTGCATACATAAGTGCCGGGGAAACCCTTGTTACCAGTATGTGAATCCGTACAGCGTGATCGTCACGGAGGATATGACACTACATTTTCTTGATATGAGTGTGGAATCCAATGAAAAAATGCTGGTTCAGATGAATCGAAGAAGTGTGAGGGAGAACTTTCTTCCACCTGAAGTCAATTATTATCAGGCTGCCAGCATTGAATTAGATATATACGGACTAGGCAGGACAATTCAGTACCTGTTGTCAGTAACAGACCCGATCCCGGAACTAACCAGACGGGAGACGGTAAAGTTTCAAAAAATAATATCCAGATGCCTGGATGGGCATTCAAAACGGGCATTTAAGCAGATGTCCGAAATTCAAAAAGAAATTCCAAATGTAACAGAGAAGAAAAGTAAAGATAGACGAATATGGACGAAAAAAAGAACGGTTATGGCAATGATAAGTATTTGTGTATTCGTAGCCGCAGTAAGTGTCCGGGTCATTCAGAAAAAAGGAGATGAGAAGAACACAGAACTTAAGATGGAAAGTTCAGACGGTTTAAATATGTCAGAAGTTTCAGAGCGCGAAGCATTCGTAGAAGCGCAGAGATCCATGGGATTGTTGTATTTTCTGGAGCTGGAAGATTACGAAAAAAGTATTCAGGCATTTGAAGATGCCAGGGAAGATCAGATGTCGGAAAATCTGGCTGCATTAGTGCGGTATGTGGCTGGGATAGAAGATAAAGAGAGCAGCAATGAGAAAAAGGAATATGCAAATGAAAAGAAAATAGAGAACATATTCAGGAAAATCGAGGAGTGGATGCCGGACGATTCAAGGCTGGATTATGAGCGCTGTCTGATTCGGGGCTATGCAGTGGAGGAATCGGAAGAACATGCAAAAGCAATCTTAAGAATTGGTAAGAAAATTCTGGATGAGAAGCCAGAGGAGAGACTGGTAAAAGAATGTACTTCTTATATGGCTTCTGCGGCTGAAACGGCAAGAGACTGGGATATGGCTTTGAAAATGTATACAGATATGCTTGAGTGGGAAGAGGAGTCGAAGAAAGAAGATATATATCAGAAGCTTGTGAAAATACAGGGAGAAAAAGGCTTAAAAGATCAGGCACTTGAAATATGCAGGAAAGGAGCGGAAGAATTAAAAGATTCAAAGCAGCTTAGAATTCTTTATATGCGTATGCAGTGTTCAGATTCAGATATTTCCAGAGAAATTTGTGCACAGACAGTAAAAGAGTATTTGAATCAGATCCCGGAAATTAAGGAAGAAACAGAATTTCAAAAATTGGCACAGGAATACGGAATAGTCATGGAAGGAGAAAATGTATGGGTAGGAAGATAAGAACCGGAGCGTTATTGATATTAGTCCTGGCAATGATTTATACACAGCAGGCAGTTATTTATGCGCAGAATGAGGCAGAAAAAAACATGAAAAAGACAATAGAATCGGAAAATTCAGATGGAACTAATGGAGAAGACAAGGAACCAGAGAAGCCAGGAGAGGAAGAAGGGGATAAAGAACAAGAGAAGCCAGGAGGGGAAGAAGGGGATAAGGAACCAGAGAAGCCAGGAGGGGAAGATGAAGACAAAGACAAGGAACCGGAGCAGCCCGAGATTAAGAGATATGAGCTGGAAATCCCCAAGGCTGATGGAAAGAATGGATATTATCTATCAAAGCCGTCCGTTATGATCACACATAATGGCGCCTATGGAACAACTGTGTACGAATTAAAACATGGGGAAGATACTTTGTTACAGGGGAGAATAAAATACATAGTATCACAAGAAGCAGAAGAGCAGAAAACCAAGATTTCTCTTGAGGGTGAAGTATTTGAGGAAGGAAAAAATATTTTACATGTCTTTATGGAAGATGAAGAAGGCAATGTGATTCCGGAATATGATGAGACAATAGAAATACTGATAGATACACAAAGTCCGACAGTGACCTTGGAGGCGCCGGAAGGATTTTCTACCTGGTATCAGAAGGAAGCGTGGATTCGTGTGGTATCAGAAGATGGTGCATGGGGAAGCCAGGTTGATACGGTTACATGTTATGTTGGGAATAAAATTATTGGAAAATCAAAGGAGAATCAGTCAGAGTTTTTAATCACACAGACTTCAAAAAGTGGAGAAGGTGTGCCGGTAACAGTGACTGTCACAGATCAGGCAGGTAATAAAACGGAGAAAACGCAGAAGTTATTCATTGACAGTCTGGCACCGACAGTAAGTTTAACAGGGGCAGCCGATTATCTGATTACCAGTCAGCCCGTGACGATAGAATACCAGGCAACTGATGAAAATAAATTAGAAAGCTGTCGGGCAGTGATTGATTATGAAAAACCGGAAGGAGAGAAAAAAACGGAGGTCATAGATTCGGAAGAAAAGTGGAGTTTAGAGAACGGATCCGCAAGTCTTGTAAAGACATTTCAGGAAGATGGAATCTATAAAACCAGTGTACAGGCTGTGGATAAGGCAAAACAGAAGTCAGAACATTTCCTGCAATTTATGATTGATACTAAGAATCCAGTGATAAAGATGGTGGACGAACTGCAGGGGAAGTATCTGAAAAAGTTTTCATGGGATTATCCGGTGGATGTATTTATCAAGGACTTTACGACATTTGTCCATCAGATCCAGATGGACGGAAGGTTATATCCGATTGGGACAGAGATTGATACGGAGGGGCGTCATACATTACAGGTAAATGCCATAGATGCCGCAGGAAATGAAGCGGTGGCAAGAGCGGAATTCGTAATAGATCACACACCTCCGAAGATTCAGTTTTATCAGGTAGAGGAAGGGGCACAGTATGAAGGAATCCTGAACTTTCAAGTAGATTCCAGAAAAAAAGAAGACTGGATAGAAGAAGTGTTGATTAATGGAAAAAGGCAGACATTAAAAAAAGAAGACGGGAAGTATACATTTCAGATTACAAATCCAGGCGAATATGAAGTAAGCGTGACAGCAGCGGATCTGGCAGGGAATGAAGCAGAAGAAAATATATCATTTGAAATCGTTCCAGAGAAGACGATATTGGAAAAGGCGGCAGCGCCAATTCAAAAAATATTATCTGGAAAGACAGAAAAGGAGCAGAAAAATCGGCAAGGAGAAAAAGGAAACCGTCATTTTGCCATGTTGAAATGGATTGTGATTGGAAATATAATAACAATACTATTAATAATGGCCGGTGTGGTATTGTGTAGACGCAAAAAAGACAGTGCGAAAGAGGAACAGGCAGACGAAGAATAATATATAAAGGTTCATAAAAGGGAGGATGCCGGGTAACCGCTAAGCGGCACCCGGCACGTATTATGAAAAAGTTTATTCAAAATGTATTACTGAACTTCTGTTGTTGATGATTTTATTATATGTAAGAGTTGTGGAGAAACAATGTTAAAGAGATGAAAGAATTTTAAAATAAACATGAACAAACTATGAACGTAAGGAAGTTTATTATTTCTTAATAAAATTCACAGAATTGTTAGCACTCAATGAAAAAGAGTGCTGATTTTCTATTGACTTTTAAAAAGCAAGGGATTATCATAGATTTAATCGGGGAGATTTCAAGATTTTGTATTTGCTTACTTATGAGTAAGTTCATGTAGGTTTCGATTTTATCCCTGGCATCAAAAACACAAATGATTAAATCAGCTTAAAATATTAGAAACAGGAGTGATTAGAATGGAAGCAAAAAAAGGTAGTCTTTCAATCAGCAGTGAAAACATTTTCCCAATTATTAAAAAATGGGTATATTCTGACCATGACATTTTTGTCAGAGAGATGATTTCCAATGGCTGTGATGCCATTACAAAATTAAAAAAACTGGATGTAATGGGTGAATACCAGTTACCGGATGATTATAAGGCATCAATTCATGTAGAAGTGAATCCGGAAGAGAAGACTTTGAAGTTCATGGATAATGGTCTTGGTATGACAGCAGAGGAAGTTGAAGAATATATTACTCAGATTGCATTTTCAGGAGCTACAGAGTTCCTTGAAAAATATAAAGACAAGACAACAGAAGACGATATGATCGGTCATTTCGGACTGGGATTCTATTCTGCATTCATGGTTGCAGATGAAGTTCATATTGACACATTATCTTACAAAGACGGAGCAACACCGGTACGCTGGGTAAGTAATGGTGGAACGGAATACGAGATGACAGAAGGAGACAAGCAGACTGTAGGATCTGAGATTACATTGTATCTGAACGATGATTGCCTGGAGTTTGCGAACGAGTATCGTGTAAGAGAAGTTATCCAGAAGTATTGTTCCTTTATGCCGGTAGAGATTTTCTTATCAAAGGCAAATGCAGAGCCAGAGTATGAGACAATTGACGAGGCAGACCTGAAAGAGGACGATGAGGTTGTTGAGCACATTCATGAAGATGTCAAGACCGAAGAAAAAGAGAATGAAAATGGTGAAAAAGAAGTTGTAGAAGTATCACCTGCAAAAGATAAAGTAAAGATTAAAAAGCGTCCGGAATCCTTAAGTGATATTCATCCGCTCTGGACAAAACATCCGAATGAGTGCAGTGATGAGGACTACAAAGAGTTTTACCGCAAAGTATTTCTGGATTATAAAGAGCCGTTGTTCTGGATTCATCTGAACATGGATTATCCGTTCAACTTAAAAGGTATCCTGTACTTCCCGAGAATTAATACAGAATATGATTCTATTGAAGGAACGATCAAGCTGTATAATAACCAGGTATTTATTGCAGATAATATTAAGGAAGTCATTCCGGAATTCCTGATGGTATTAAAGGGAGTTATTGATTGTCCGGATCTTCCACTGAATGTATCACGTAGCGCTCTTCAGAATGATGGATTTGTAGGCAAGATTGCTGAGTACATTTCCAAGAAAGTTGCAGACAAGCTTGCAGGTATGTGCAAGACAAAACGTGAAGATTATGAGAAATATTGGGACAGCATCAGTCCATTTATAAAATTTGGCTGTCTGAAAGATGAGAAGTTCTGTGACAAGATGAAAGATGCAGTTCTCTTTAAGGATATCGACGGAAAATATCTGACACTGAAAGACTGCGTAGAAGCAAATGGTGGAGAGCTGAAAGAACTCGATAAAAATGCGGCACCAGACAATGCCGAGGAAAATGCAGAAGAGAAGAAGACAACTATCTATTATGTAACAGATGAGATTCAGCAGAGTCAGTATATCAATATGTTCCGTGCACAGGGACAGGATGCAGTTGTACTGAAACACAACATTGATTCTCCGTTCATTACACAGCTTGAGCAGCGCTATCAGAATGTTCAGTTCCAGAGAATTGATGCAGATGTTACAGATAATGCAAAAGAGGAAGTTGCTGAAGACGAAAAGGAAGCATTCCAGAAGACTGTAGACAGTCTGACTGCAACATTCCGCAAAGAGCTTGGTAATGACAAGCTGGATGTGAAAGTTGAGAAACTGAAAGACAGCAATGTAGCTTCTATTATGACATTATCAGAGCAGAGCCGCCGTATGCAGGAGATGATGAAGATGTATGGAATGGATTCCATGGGAATGGATATGGGTGGAGAGAATACCCTGATCCTGAACGCAAATCATCCACTGGTACAGTATGTACAGAAACATGAAGATGGAGAAAATACATCTTTGATCTGCAAGCAGTTGTATGATCTGGCTATGCTGGCACATAAGCCATTAAATCCAGAAGAGATGACAGCATTTGTTCAGAGAAGCAATGATATTATGATGCTTCTGACAAAATAGATTCAATATTGGATCCATAGTGATATAAGTATAAAAGAACCTGCCTCACAATTTTGGGGCAGGTTCTTTTATACAGTTTTATTCTGAATGCTCTATTCTACTGGAAGTATGGTATCAATTAATGAAGTGATCTCAGAATCTTCGGCACCGGCTGCTGCCAGTGTTTTGAAGTTCAGAGAAACGGTAACCGTTGTCTGTGCACCATAAGTTGGTGCAGCAGCGTATTTTTCCATCAATTCTACAAGAGCACGATCTACTTCTTCCTCAGAATAGTAAGTTCCGGTTTCGAGTTCGTTCATAGCACTTTGGAAACTTGTGTTTGGAGTTACAGTTACATCAATAATGTAATTAAATAATCCGTCCTGTTTCTTTGGTGTTCCAACAGAATACTGACAGTTATTACAGATTGCTTTCAGCGCAGCGCTATAACGATCTGTGTATGAGGCACTCAGCTCTTCCGGTGGAGCGTACATAGAACTTTCTAATTGAGACTGGACAGAAGACTCGTCCTCGCCAGTATGTTTTGCATATTCGGCTACATCATTTTTAAACAGTGCATTCAGACAGGATGTGAGATAATCCTGAGCGTCCAGTATCTCGCATACACTGTCATATGGTGCCATAATGTTATCCATAGTAGCAGAGAATAATTTCTGTAACTGCTCGTCATCAAGGCTGTAACCGTCTTTTGACTTCTTAACCTCCAGTGTAAGCTGAGTGGAGGCTTCGTAAGAAGGAGAGCTTTTTACAGCTTCCGTTGCTTTTTCGAGAAGCTTTGTCATCTCAGTATTCAAATCTGTAGAAGAGATGGCCGGACTATATTTTTCGCAAGTGTCTTTTGTAGTTGCTTCAATATCCAGTGGAGTAAAAGTAAGTTGCACAGAATAACGTTCATCGTCAATTTTTTTAGCACCATTTATCTCAAATTCTACGGCATTAAATGATGCCTGAAGGAACTTAAGATAAGAATCTTTTAGCTCGTCCGGAAACTGAAGTACATACGTTTCGTTCTCATCTGAAATTCCCTGTTCCAGAAAAGAAGATAAAGAAGACGGATCCTCTTTTTTGATAGAAGTGATCAGATCTCCTACATACTTGTCTGCGGTCTCACCGCTGGCACATCCGCCAAGTAACAACGCAAAGATAAGCGTTAACACAAGGCATAAATGCTTTTTTTTCATAGTTTCTTCCTCCGTATTCAGATAATTCAAGAATGCCTCGGCATTCTTGCTGCGAGGTGCGTGTCATGCAATTGCATGACACACTTCTACTGCGCACCTCTGCAATCCTGCCGGAGTCAATCCCCCAGCTGATATAAAACCATGTATGAAAATGGTTAAATAGTTATTTATAATATACCACAAATAAGACTGGAAAAACATCATTATTTTTTATATAATAGTTGTGAAAGCGCATAGCGCGTAGTAATCGGTAATCATATGATGATATAATCAATTATGTGATTGGATTAGTTACTAGAATACTTGTGGAGGAGAATATTCATGGAAATGTTGAATCTTGAAAAAGAATTACAGAGTAATTCCTACCCGGGACGTGGAATTATTATTGGTAGAAGTGCGGACGGTACGAAGGCTGTGACCGCATATTTTATTATGGGAAGAAGTGAGAACAGCAGAAACCGCGTGTTCGTAGAAGATGGAGAAGGAATCCGTACACAGGCATTTGATCCGTCAAAGCTTACAGATCCAAGTCTGATCATTTATGCACCGGTGCGTGTGCTTGGTAATAAGACCATTGTGACGAATGGCGACCAGACAGACACGGTTTATGAAGGCATGGACAAGCAGCTCACTTTTGAACAGTCACTGAGAAGTCGTACATTTGAGCCGGACGGACCGAATTATACTCCTCGTATTTCCGGAATCATGCATATTGAGAATGGAACATACAACTATGCAATGTCTATTTTAAAGAGCAACAATGGTAATCCGGAGAGTTCACACCGCTATACCTTTGCATATGAGAATCCAGCAGCAGGAGAGGGACATTTTATCCATACATACAAGTGTGATGGTAATCCACTTCCAAGTTTTGAAGGGGAGCCAAAGCTTGTCAGCATTCCGGATGATATGGAAGCATTTACAGATCTTGTATGGAACAGTCTGAATGCAGACAATAAAGTTTCACTTTTTGTGCGTTATATTGATATTGCAACCGGAACTTATGAGACAAAGATCATAAATAAGAATCAGTAGGAGGAATATCATGAAAGAACTGGAATTAAAATATGGATGTAACCCGAATCAGAAACCTTCCAGAATTTATATGAAGAATGGAAAGGATCTTCCGATTCAGGTATTGAACGGCAGACCGGGATATATCAATTTCCTGGATGCATTTAACGGATGGCAGTTAGTCAGTGAGCTTAAGAAAGCTACAGGACTTCCGGCTGCAACATCATTTAAGCATGTATCACCTGCAGGAGCTGCAGTGGGACTTCCGCTTGATGAGACATTGGCTAAGATTTACTGGGTAGATGATCTTGGTGAACTGTCACCGCTTGCAAGCGCTTACGCAAGAGCAAGAGGTGCAGACCGTATGTCATCTTTTGGTGATTTTATTTCACTTTCTGATGTCTGTGACGTTGATACAGCAAAACTTATCAAGAGAGAAGTATCTGACGGCGTGATCGCTCCTGGATATGAGCCGGAAGCGCTTGAGATTCTGAAGGAGAAGAAAAAAGGTAATTACAATGTTATTCAGATCGATCCGGATTATGTACCAGATCCGATTGAACATAAAGAAGTATTTGGAATTACATTTGAGCAGGGAAGAAATGAATTAAAGATCGACAATGACTTCTTCTCCAACATTGTTACAGAGAATAAAGAACTGACAGATCAGGCTAAAATTGATCTTGCAATTTCCATGATCACTTTGAAATATACACAGTCCAATTCTGTATGCTTCGTAAAAGATGGACAGGCAATCGGAATTGGTGCCGGACAGCAGTCCAGGATTCATTGTACAAGACTTGCCGGACAGAAAGCAGATAACTGGTGGTTAAGACAATCTCCACAGGTTATGAATCTTCCATTTGTAGATCATATCCGTCGTGCTGACAGAGACAATGCAATTGATCTTTATATCGGTGAGGATTATATGGATGTGCTTTCAGATGACGCATGGCCAAATATTTTCAAAGAAAAGCCGGAAGTATTTACAAGAGAGGCCAAGAGAGAATGGCTGGACAAACTGACAGGTGTCGCTCTTGGATCTGACGCCTTCTTCCCATTTGGAGACAATATTGAAAGAGCACATAAGAGTGGTGTTACATATATTGCACAGCCTGGTGGTTCTGTAAGAGATGACAATGTTATCGATACATGTAACAAATATAACATGGTGATGTCATTCACAGGTATTCGTCTGTTCCATCACTAAGAAAGAAAAAAGAATATAGAATAATTAAGAAGAACACTTTCTGAAAAATGCAGATTTTTTGGAAGGTGTTCTTTTCTATATTGTGAATCCTATGGCAGATGAAGAACATTTTCTATCAGAGAGTGAGAATGTATGCGACATATTTTTATAAATGTAGCATTTGGATAACGTTTCCCACCTTTTGTACATTCCTTTCTTTTTCATGTTTTAATACAATGATGTCAAGGGACGGAACAAAACTTTTTTACTTATTTGTGAGCAAATGCATGAGAAGTGAAAGGTTTTGTTCATCACAACATAATTAAGAGTACAAGGCAGGTGATGGTTATGTCTGTTCTTGAGATTGTAATAATCTCAGCAGGATTGTCTTTAGATGTATTTGTAGCGATGGCTTATATGGGGGCTGGATTTTCAAAGATCAATAAGAAAAATCTATTTGGTTTATGCCTGCTTTTCGGAGGTGTTCAATGGGGGTGCCTGATTGTAGGAAATCTGCTTACTCTGTTGCCGATATTCCGGGATTCTTCAAATTCAAGTTCACGAATTGCAGATCACTGGGAGGCAGTGACAGTTCTGATATTTATAGGATTAGGCATATATATGATCTGGAAGGGACTTAAGAAGCGAAACATTCTTGAACAGCGCAATGATGAAATTGACTGGAAGAAAACGACATTTCTGGCACTTATTACAAGTGTAGATGCATTTCTTGCGGGAATTGGAATGGGGTTTCTGGAAGCGCAAATGATTCACCAGTCACTGACGATTTTCCCAATTACGGTACTGAGTGTAATTGGTGGTGTATATGTAGGATATAGGCTTGGTACAGTGCATAATAGTCAGGCATATCTTGCAGGTGGCGCATTGTTCCTGATTGCAGGAGTAGATGTAGTGATTCAATATTGCATGTATTGATGTGCAATGTTGATAATCAGCTCAAATATTGAAAAAATAAGATATACGAGGAGGAAATGTGATATGGGTACATTGACACATAAGGCTGCCAGAGCAGCGTATGGAACCGCGATTGATGCAGTGTTAAAACATGTGAAGAAAGATCGTGAAAAAGGTCTTTTGGAACTGGTAGATCTGACAGAAAAATATATGGGAGACAATTTCCAAAAAGAAAATTATGAGGCTACACGTAAGATGATTCAAGATCCAGATAATAAATGGGTAAAATTTGTCAACCACATGATTGATGAATTGGATCCATATGTCATTCGTCAGACTGCATTGAATCTGGGATATGAGGCAGCATTTTACGGAACAAAGACAATCCGTGAAATGCGTAAGAAATATGACTGTAATATCCCGTGGTTGATTCTTATGGATCCGACCAGTGCCTGTAATCTGCACTGTACCGGCTGCTGGGCGGCAGAATATGGAAATCGGCTGAATCTTACATACAATGACCTGGACAGTGTTATTACACAGGGAAAAGAGCTTGGAATTTACTTCTATATGTATACTGGCGGAGAACCGCTTGTCAGAAAAGATGACATTATAAAGTTGTGTAAGAAACATAATGATTGCGCATTCCATGCATTTACGAATGGAACACTGGTTGATGAAGCATTTTGTGAGCAGATGAAAGAAGTCGGCAATCTGTCTCTTTCTATCAGTCTGGAAGGATTTGAGGAAGTTAATGATCTCAGAAGAGGCGCAGGTGTGTATGAAAAAGTATTGCATGCTATGGATCTGCTGAAGGCTTCCGGTCAGATTTTTGGAACATCTATCTGTTATACAAGTAAGAACATTGAGACAGTTACGTCCGATGAGTTCCTGGATATGATCATTGAAAAAGGATGCAGATTTACATGGTATTTCCATTATATGCCGGTAGGAAATGATGCGGCAGTGGAACTTTTACCGACAAAAGAGCAGAGAGAATATATGTATCACAGAGTTCGTAAGATTCGTTCTACGAACGGTGGAAAACCTATTTTTGCTATGGACTTCCAGAATGATGGTGAATTTGTAGGCGGTTGTATTGCAGGGGGAAGAAATTATTGCCACATTAATCCGAACGGAGATGTGGAACCGTGTGTATTTATCCATTATTCTGGAGCCAATATAAAAGAAGTATCTTTATTAGATGCGCTCAGACAGCCGCTTTTTATGGCATATCGGGATCATCAGCCATTTAACTGTAATCATTTAAAACCATGTCCGATGCTGGAAAATCCGGAATTGCTGCAACAGATGGTACATGAGACAGGTGCCAAATCCACAGATCTTCAGTCACCGGAAACAGTGGAGCATCTGTGTGGCAAATGTCATACTTACGCGAAGTGTTGGTCAGAGTGTGCGGATAAACTCTGGAGCGAGCATCCGCGTGAGGCGAAAGGCTATCAGAATTATAAACAGAAATAAACAATGGACTTGGTATTTCATGGAGGGGTGAAATACTGAATCTGATATTTTAGGCACAGGTTCCGTCTTGTTTAGAACACGGAATCTGTGTTATAATAATTCACAGATTATGTTGTGAGGAAGAGACAATCATGGAACGCAAGGGCGAGATGACAAAAGCGCTTCTAGGGCAGAAATTCAAAGAACTGGTCGTGAAGAAATCTTTTGATAAGATTACGATTAAGATGATCACGGATGAAGCAGGGGTAATACGCCCGACATTCTACAATTACTTCCGGGATAAATATGAAGTAATGGAATGGCTTTTGTGGGAAGATGTATTTAGCAGTGCGACGGAACTTGTGAAGATGAATATGGCAAGGTCTGCATTGGAGATGATATTTAAAAAGATTGCTGCGGATAAAGAATATTATGCACGGGTATTTGAAGTGAAGGGGCAGAATTCCTTTGAAGATATGCTATATCACAACATTTGTAATCTGGTGCATGTGGTCGTGGAGCGTAATCCGATACATATCAAAGAAGGAGAAATTATAAGCAAAAAGACATTTTTGCAGTATGAGGCTATGACCCTGGTCAATGGGATCAAGTATTGGATCTCAAAGCACAGGAATGAGATATCGGCAGAAGAAGCGGTAAAGTTTTATGAATTTTTAGTCAGTCATTCACTGATTGATATTATTGGGCAGGACACTATGGACAAGGTAATTAATTAACGGAGAAAAATGAGCCGGAAGGCTTACATGGCTTCGGGACTTACCTTGTCTTTTTTATATGGAAATGTTATACTTTTTATTCACAGAAAGGTGGATCAGATATATGAATAAATATGACGTAATTATTATAGGTGCAGGGCCTTCCGGTATTTTCTGTGCGTATGAATTAATGAGACAGAAACCGGATATGAAAGTACTCATGATTGAGAAGGGACGTTCCATCGAGAAGCGTCAGTGCCCGAAACGTACGACAAAGGTCTGTGTAGGTTGTAAGCCTTGCTCTATCACAACAGGATTTGCGGGAGCAGGCGCATTTTCCGATGGAAAGCTATCTCTGTCACCAGATGTAGGGGGAACTTTGCCGGAGATCCTTGGCTATGAGAAAGCGGAAGAACTGATCAAAGAAGCAGACAATATATATCTGAAATTCGGGGCAGATGAGAAGGTCTATGGAATTGACGATTACGAAGCTATCGAGAGAATCCGGGCGAAAGCAATTCGTGCCAATCTCAAACTGATCGAATGTCCGATCCGCCATCTTGGAACTGAGGAAGGATATAAGATTTACACAAGACTGCAGGAACATTTGCTAGCTTCAGGTGTAGAGATCAAGTTCATGACTATGGTACAGGATATCATAATCGAGGATGGTGTGGCAAAGGGGGTCGTCACAGACAAAGAGGAAACTTACTATGCGGATGAAATCGTATCAGGTATCGGACGAGAAGGCTCAAGCTGGTTTGAAGGAATCTGTAAAAATCATGGTATTAAAACACAGAATGGTACTGTTGATGTAGGTGTCCGGGTAGAAGTCCGCGATGAGATCATGAAGGAACTCAATGAGAAGCTTTACGAGGCAAAACTTGTATACTATACACCAACATTTGACGATAAGGTACGCGTATTCTGCACGAACCCTTCCGGAGAAGTGGCAACAGAGTACTACGATAACGGACTTGCAGTTGTCAATGGTCATGCTTATAAGTCAAAAGACATGAAGACAAAGAATACGAATTTTGCGCTCCTTGTATCTAAGAATTTTACGGAGCCTTTTAAGTCACCAATCGAATATGGTAAGCACATAGCCCAGCTTGGAAATATGTTAAGTGACGGCAAAATCCTGCTTCAGCGTTATGGTGATTTCAGAAGAGGACGAAGAACAACTGCAGAAAGATTACAGAGAAACAATATTACACCGACATTGAAAGATGCTGTGCCTGGAGATTTATCACTGGTATTCCCGCATCGTATCATGGTCGCGATAGATGAGATGATTAAGGCACTCGATAAAGTAACACCCGGAATTGCATCGGATGAGACTTTGCTTTACGGCGTGGAAGTAAAATTTTATTCGAATAAAGTCGTAGTGAACGATAAATTTGAGACAAATATCAAGAATCTGCGCGTCATGGGAGACGGAGCATCTATCACAAGAGGACTTCAGCAGGCATCTGCAAATGGTATCTGCGTGGCAAGGGAAATCTGCAAAAAGATGAACGTATAAGGTAAAGTGGGAAAATATACCAAAAGGTTGTCGAATAAAGAATAAAACAGTATAATAAGAAAAGATACTGTATTTGTCTGAACCAAAGAAGTTCAAAAAATCTGTTCATTTATGAGAAAATGTATACAGATTATGAATTTCCAATTTAGACAGATAAGATTAAAAAGTAATTGGGAGATAAGAAAAATGGGTAAATATTTTGGAACAGACGGTTTTCGTGGAGAGGCAAATGTAGTTTTAACAGTAGAGCACGCATTTAAAGTGGGACGTTTTCTTGGCTGGTATTACGGACAGGATCACAAAGCAAAGGTTGTGATCGGAAAAGATACAAGACGTAGCAGCTATATGTTTGAGTACGCGCTCGTTGCCGGACTGACTGCATCAGGAGCGAATGCATATCTTCTTCACGTAACAACAACACCGAGTGTTTCTTATGTGACAAGAACAGAAAACTTTGACTGTGGAATTATGATTTCTGCAAGCCATAATCCATTCTATGATAACGGAATTAAAGTGATCAATGGAAAAGGACACAAGCTGGAGGCAGAGGTAGAAGCTAAGATTGAAGCATATATCGATGGAGAGATTGACGAACTGCCGTTGGCAAAAAAAGAAGATATTGGTCGTACCGTTGATTACGCAGCAGGAAGAAACCGTTACATCGGATATCTGATTTCACTTGCAACAAGATCATTTGAGGATATGAAAATCGGACTTGACTGTTCTAACGGTAGTGCGTTTATGATTGCCAAGAGTGTCTATGATGCACTTGGAGCAAAGACTTATGTAATCAACTGTGAGCCGGACGGAACGAACATCAATACCAATTGTGGATCTACTCACATTGAAGTCCTGCAGCAGTATGTAAAAGAGAATCATCTGGATGTAGGATTCGCTTATGACGGAGATGCTGACAGATGCATTGCTGTCGATGAGAAAGGAAATGTGATCGACGGAGATTTGATCCTTTATGTTTGCGGAAAATATCTCATGGAGAATGGACGTCTGAATGGTGACACCATCGTTACCACTGTAATGTCAAACCTGGGACTTTATAAAGCATGTGACAAGATTGGCATGAAGTATGAAAAGACAGCAGTCGGAGATAAATATGTCTATGAAAATATGTGCAAGAATAACTTTTCTCTTGGAGGAGAGCAGTCCGGACATATTATTTTCAGCAAACATGCAACAACAGGTGATGGAATCCTGACTTCACTTATGATCATGGAAGTAATTCTGGAGAAGAAAATGAGCCTTTCCAGATTGGCAGAGCCTGTAAAGATCTATCCACAGCTTCTTCAGAATGTCCGTGTGGCAGATAAGAAGACAGCACGCGAGAATCCGGAGGTTATAAAGGCAGTTGACAATGTAGCAGCAGAACTTGGTGATGAGGGACGTATCCTTGTCCGCGAGAGTGGAACAGAACCTGTAATCCGTGTCATGGTAGAAGCTGCGACAGATGAACTGTGTGCAAAATATGTGGCACAGGTAGTCGATGTTATGAAAGCAGAAGGATTGGCAGTAGAGTAGGAAAAAGAAATAAGAAAGTTTTGCCCCGGTGTTGTGCCGGGGCTTTTTTCTATATATGCAAAGGTGACTGGAAAGAAGTTATTGACCAGTTTTTTGAACAAATGTAAATAAGAGCATGATTTGGCAGATTTGGCGCATACTATCTCTACGAAAAGGAGGGCATCAGTATGTATAAATATCTGCCAATTACAGATGTATACGCAAGAGAAATATTAGATTCCCGCGGGAATCCGACGATAGAAGTGGAAGTGCTGGCAGGAGATGAATTTTGCGGACGGGCAAGTGTACCGTCGGGCGCTTCCACAGGTCAGTTTGAAGCACTGGAATTACGTGACGGGGAAAAAAGATACGCCGGGCTTGGTGTGGAACGGGCGGTAGATCATGTGAATGCAAAGATTGCACCTGGTATTATCGGAATGAACGTATTTGACCAGGCAGCTTTAGATACATTTCTTATAGGTTTAGATGGTACAGGGGATAAATCAAACTTGGGAGCCAATGCTATGTTAGGCGTTTCTATGGCAACAGCAAGGGCGGCGGCGACTGCGATAGGACTTCCACTCTATTCCTATCTTGGCGGGGCAAATGCAAAGCGTATGCCGGTTCCGATGATGAATATTATGAACGGTGGCAGACATGCCGACAACACCATTGATATTCAGGAATTTATGATTATGCCGGTAGGAGCGAAAAACTTTAAAGAAGGACTTCGTATGTGTGCAGAAATCTATCATTCTCTGAAAAAATTGTTGAAAAAAGAAGAATTATCCACCGCTGTTGGGGATGAAGGTGGATTTGCCCCGAACCTTCCGGATGCCCAGGCAGCACTTGCCTATATCGTGCGTGCAACGGAAGAAGCCGGATATAAGGCAGGTGAGGAAGTATCACTGGCACTTGATGTGGCAGCAACAGAACTTTATGATAGAAGCTTTAAGAAATATGTGTTCGAAGGGGAAAGTAAGACAAAAGATTACAAAGTCATTCGGTCATCAGAAGAGCTGATCGATTATTATGAAGGGTTAATTGAACAGTTTCCAATTGTATCGATTGAAGATCCACTGGACGAAGAAGACTGGGATGGATGGGAGCTTTTGACAACAAGATTGGGATTGCACACACAGCTTGTTGGAGATGATCTGTTTGTGACAAACACAAAGAGATTAAAAAAAGGAATCGAAAAAGAAGTTGCCAATGCAATTCTCATAAAAGTGAATCAGATTGGAACACTGACAGAGGCACTGGATACGGTAGAGATGGCGCAGAAAGCCGGTTACAGAACGATTGTATCACACCGTTCCGGGGAAACAGCAGATACCTTGATAGCTGATCTTGCAGTAGCAGTAGGGGCAGGTCAGATCAAGACCGGAGCGCCATGTAGAAGCGAACGGGTAGAGAAATACAACCAGCTTCTACGGATAGAAGAACGGCTCGGAGATGTGGCGGAATATCAGAATCCATTCAAATAAAGTGCTTGCGAAATCTACCTTACTGTGCTAAACTAAATATGGTTTTATCTACAGGAGGTGTGTGTAATGGATATTTTAAAAATTGTTCTTATGATTTTATTTGCAATAGATTGTATCGCATTGACAGCCATTGTACTGATGCAGGAAGGTAAGTCTGCAGGACTTGGAGCTATCAGCGGAATTGCTGATACTTATTGGGGTCAGAACAAAGGTCGTTCAATGGAAGGAGCACTTGTAAAATCTACAAAGTTCCTTGCGATTCTGTTTGTTGTACTGGCAGCAGTGTTGAATTTGAAAGTATTTGCTTAAGAGAAGAGGAAAAGCACTCCTGTATAGGAGTGCTTTTTTTGACAGTGGAGGAGCGATGAGCGATAAGACATTTGAGAAAAGAAAGAAAATTATATATGATTTTATCTGTGATGATATGTATGTACCGATGAAGTTCAAAGAGATGGCTATGGTTCTGCAGGTGAATAAGGAGCAGCGGGACGAGCTTCGTCAGGTGCTGGAATCATTGGAAGAGGAAGGTAAGATCTGTCTCAGTAAGCGTGGAAAGTACTGTAAAGGTGAGGCGAAGCGTCTTCAGGGAACTTACCGTGCGAATCAGAGAGGGTTTGGATTTGTTATTATTCCTGATGAGGATCAGGATATTTTTATCGGGGAGGACGATGCCGGCGGAGCACTGGATGGTGACATAGTAGAAGTGATTATTACGAAGGCTTCTGATCGTGATGGAAAGCGCCGGGAAGGTAAGATTGTAAAGATTGTGGAGCGTGGTCTTACAACAGTTGTCGGTCTTTATCAGAAGAAGGGCAACAAGAGTTATGGCTTTGTCATTCCGGATAACCAGAGAATTCTTCAGGACATTTTTATTCCAGAGGGTAAGTCAAAAGAAGCTGTAGACGGGCATAAAGTTGTAGTCGAACTGACTTCTTACGGCGAGAAAGGCAGAAGTCCGGAAGGAAGGATTGTAGAGATTATCGGTCATGTCAATGATCCGGGAACAGATATTATGTCTATAGTAAAAGGATATGATCTCCCGATAGAATTCCCGGAGAGGGTGCTGAATCAGGCAGAGCGTGTATCAAAGCCGGTCAGTGAGGCAGACATGCAGGGAAGAAAAGACATCCGTGACTGGCAGATGGTCACCATTGATGGCGAGGATGCGAAGGATCTTGATGATGCCGTGTCTGTTGTGAAAGATGGTGAAAATTATATTCTTGGTGTGCATATTGCTGATGTTACGAACTATGTACAAGAGAATAGTGCGCTGGATCGGGAAGCACTGAAGCGTGGAACAAGTGTATATCTGGCAGACCGTGTTATTCCGATGCTGCCACATACGTTGTCTAATGGAATATGTTCGTTAAATGCCAAAGAAGACCGTCTGGCGCTTAGTTGTATTATGACAGTAGACCCGAAAGGAATGGTCATTGATCACGAGATCGCAGAGACAGTTATCCATGTGGATCGTCGTATGAGTTATACAAGTGTGGCGAAGATTCTGGAAGATGAGGATCCGGCAGAAATGCAGGAATACGAGGAACTGGTGCCAATGTTTTGCCGTATGCTGGAGCTGTCAAAGATTCTGAGAGCCCGAAGAAAACAGAGAGGTTCCATTGATTTCGATTTTCCGGAAACGAAAATGATTCTTGATGAGAATGGCCATCCAATTGATATTAAACCTTACGACCGTAATGTTGCAACAAAGATTATTGAAGACTTTATGCTTCTGGCAAATGAGACTGTTGCAGAAGATTATTACTGGCAGGAGATGCCTTTTGTATACAGAGTACATGAGGCTCCGGATGATGAAAAAATCCGGGCTCTGGCAACATTTATTAATAACTTTGGATTTTCTATGCATATCGGTGCAAATGAAGTGCGCCCGAAAGAAATTCAGAAATTACTTGGAAAAGTAGAAGGAACACCGCAGGAAGCACTAATCAGCCGACTTGCGCTGCGCTCTATGAAACAAGCCAGATATACGCCGGAGAACTCTGGACATTTTGGATTGGCAGCGAATTATTATACACATTTTACATCACCGATCCGTCGTTACCCGGATCTTCAGATCCATCGAATCATCAAAGATAACCTGCGGGGACGTATGAATGGTGAACGCATGGAACATTATCGCAAGATATTGGAAGAAGTGACGAAGCATGCCAGTGAGACAGAGCGGCGCGCTGACGAGGCAGAACGCGAGACTGTGAAGCTTAAGAAAGTAGAATATATGTCAGAACGTATTGGAAATGTTTACACAGGCGTAATCTCCGGTGTGACGAAATGGGGCATGTATGTGGAACTTCCGAATACAATCGAGGGTCTGATTCATGTTGCTAATATGCGTGATGACCATTATAATTACGATGAAAGCCGTTATGAGATGGTGGGCGAACGCAACGGAAAAGTCTACAAGCTTGGACAGGAAGTTCGTGTAAAAGTAGCCGATACAGACCGGCTTATGCGTACCATTGATTTTGTGATTGCGAAGGAGAGGGACGAAGAAAATGGCGAAGACGAATGGTAAGATGATTGCTAATAACAAAAAGGCATATCATGATTATTTTATACTGGATACTTACGAGGCCGGAATTGTGCTTCATGGAACCGAAGTGAAGTCACTTCGTATGGGGAAATGCAGCATCAAGGAGTCTTTTATCCGCATTGAAAATGGAGAAGTATTTATCTATAGTATGCATATCAGTCCATATGAAAAAGGAAATATCTTTAATAAAGATCCTCTTCGTGTGAAGAAGCTGATGCTGCACAAATCGGAGATCAATAAATTGATTGGCAAGACAAAAGAAAAAGGAATGGCAATCGTACCATTAAAGGTATATTTTAAGGGAAGCCTTGTAAAAGTGGAGATTGGTCTGGCAAAAGGTAAGAAACTGTATGACAAGAGACAGGATATTGCCAAAAAAGACCAGCAGAGAGAAGCGAGCCGTGACTTTAAAATCCGCAATCTTGGTTAAGATGAAAGAAAATGTGCAGTAAATGTGGATAAGAATTGTAAAGGACGTAGAAAAGGTGGAAAATATATGGTACCTGTAAAAAAAGAAGACTTGAGAAAATTGGTGACAGATACAACGGTTGAGATTTACGAGGAGCTGACACCTCAACTGGTGAAGCTGATTCAGGATACAAAGAAGAATACAGAACTGACAGAGGGGCAGAAGCAGGATGAGATTTCTCTTCATATGATGGGCTATGTAAAATCCTGTACAAATGAGATCATCATTCAGGTTCTGTCAGAGATTCTGGGACTTGAAGACGAGGATGAAGAGTAAAAATGTCCCGGCCAGGTATAAATGTGAATTGTCAGAAAAAGAGAAAATATTGATTCGAAAAACAGGTTTGTTGTTAGATAATACTGAAATGATAAAAAATATGAAACAACAATTGACAATGTAAAAAACTGAGCTAAACTAAGTCGCATAAAAGCAAAGGCGCTTTGAGAGAAATCTTGAAGTGCCTTTGCTTTTATTTAGTATTCTGTGCAACAACAGCAACAATTGTATCAGGAGCTATGGCAGAGAGAACAAAGTTTTTATCTTACTGCATTTACTCCGCAGTTATTTCGGCAGTGGTCTATCCAATTGAAGCGCATTGGATCTGGGGCGGAGGCTGGCTTGCAGCACTTGGCTTCCATGATTTTGCAGGTTCCTGTGCAATCCATATGGTCGGTGGTTTAAGCGCATTTATCGGAGCAGCAATAGAAGGGGCACGTATTGGTAAATTTACAAGAGATGAAAATGGAAAAGTAACAAAAGTTCATGCATTTCCTGGACACAACAATGCATGATAGATATAATAGATAGGGCTTGATATTTTGAAGTATTAGTGTTAGTATATGTATACAAACGTCTGCTGACCAGCAAACTGGATTGATGACAATCGTCATTTTTAGAAGTAATTCAGGGCTTGTACTGGTTTCGACGGGGGTCTGGAAGTTGGAGAAGCCATCCGTAGCGGGACACTACGATAAAAGTTCCACTTTAAAATTAAACGCAGACGAAAATTTAGCGTACGCTGCCTAATTGCGGCAGCAGTCGGCCTTAGGTCATCCGTTGCTTAAGTAACCGGCTTCAAACAGACGGAGCACTTCGTTCTCAAAGCTTTGAGGGAATGGAAGACTTTATGAAGCTACTAAGATCAGTAACCCGTCATTAGGTGACTGATGGAGGGAATGTCAAAGTAATGACTGTGATGGGAGAAGCTCTGGTGGATGGGCTTTCGGACGCGGGTTCAACTCCCGCCAGGTCCACTAAGAAACAAGTCGAACTTTTTGTATGAAGGAATCATATAAGAAGTCCGGCTTGTTTTTGCTAATGAAGAAAATTATAATAGAACTGAAATTAAATGATAAAAGCATATGACATTTGGGGAGTGTCAATGCTGGAAATGTTTCAGTGACATAAATGAAAATAAGGAGTGTGAAAACTATGCACCAGACAGGGCAGATATACAGACCACCTTCAGAAGCCAGTGTACAGAGACTGGAGGTTACGATAGGTTGTTCTCATAATAAATGTTCTTTTTGCACCATGTACCGAAAGACACCGTTTCGCGTTGCCTTGTTGGAGGATGTGGAGGCGGATTTAAAAGAACTTCACGACAGAGGAGAGAAGATTACAAGAATCTATCTGACAAATGGAGACCCATTTGTACTTAATACCGACAGACTTGTGAAAATTGCGGAATTAATCCATCAGTATCTGCCGGAAGTGGAAGTACTTACCTGTTACGCATCCATTCAGAATCTGAAGGCAAAGTCATTAGAAGAATTGAAGTTATTGAAAAGTGTCGGTTACGATGAGTTGTATGTAGGACTTGAGACGGCATATGCTCCGGCGGTAAAGCTTATTAACAAGGGCTTTACAGTTGAAGAAGCTTATGAAAATATTGGAAAATTAAAAGAAGCCGGAATGAAATATACAGCACTTCTGATGATGGGCATTGGTGGAAAAGGTCACAGCAAAGAAAGTGTAGCAGCAACTGCCGCTTTGCTGAATAAATATCCTCCATATCGTGTATCAGCTCTTTCTACGGCTGTTCTGCATGGAAGTGAACTGGAAGAACGCTGCAACAAGGGCGAATATGTCCAGCTTACAGAGCGGGAATTGGTGGAAGAAGAAAAAATGCTGCTTCGTGCATTAAAGATAGATGACTGCATTTTCTTCGGAAGTCACCCATATAATCTGATTACGATCAGCGGAGTCCTGCCACAGGACAGAGAGAAGATTATTAAGCATCTGGATTCTGAGATGGAGGCATGGGACAGAGACCAGCCGGGATTTCTGGATACAGTCTGGAAGAGAGCGGATATGTAGAATAAAAAATGCTGAGCAGAAAAATAAATAATCTGCCCGGCATTTTTTTTGGCAATAAAACAATAGTAAAAAAATATAATATATTGTAATAAGAACAAATGTGTGATATAGTATAAATATAGAAAAATAAAGTTATAATAAATAAAAATAAAGTTTAAAATGGTGGTGAGAATATGTCGTTTCAGGAAGAAAAAAGGAATAGTATCAAGAGATATCTGTTGGAAAAAATCAGAAATGAAGATATAGAGTATAATATAAAGACAATTGAAAATTTTGGAGTTTCGATTACTACTGTGAGGCGGTATATTAAGGAACTGCTGGAACAGGGGATATTAGAGGAAAATATTGAAAAAAGATGTGGATATCAGTTAGCTGCACAGGAATATTGTTTCTCATATAACACTTCAGATTATTTAAATGAAGATAAAATTTACAGATCAGACATCTGGCCGGTCATTGAAAAGTTATCTACTAATGCAAAGGATATCTGGATGTATGCATTTACGGAGATGATGAACAATGCAATTGAACATGCAAAAGCAAAAAACATACGATGCAGAGTGATACAAGATGCTTTGTATACGGAAATATCAATTGCAGATGATGGAATTGGAATTTTTAAAAACATTCAGAACTATCTGGAAAGGGAATGCGGTTATCCGGCAGATGTGGAAGATGCGATTTTGGAATTGCACAAGGGCAAGTTTACAACGCAGAGAGAGGGACATTCTGGAGAAGGAATTTTCTTTGTTTCAAAAGTGATTCGAAAATTTGCAATCTGGTCACAGGCACATGTATTTGTTTCAGGCAGATATAGTGAAGAAGAGCTGATTCAGTCACATTTGATAGCATACTATACAAAATTATCATCCATCGGAACGATGGTTGTAATGAAATTGGAGAATGATACGGATCAGACATTGAAAAAGGTGTTCAATACATTTGCACCAATTGAGGAAGGATTTGTGAAAACGATTATTCCGTTGAAGCAAGTGTGCCCGTATGGAGAGCCGATTGCCAGGTCGCAGGCAAGAAGAATTGTATACAGGCTGGAGCAGTTTAAACAGGTGGAGATTGACTGCAGAGATATAGAATTTATGGGGCAGGGATTTGCAGATGAAGTATTCCGGGTATTTCAGAATAAATATCCGAAAGTAAAGCTCGAAGTTACTAATGCTAATGAAACGGTTCTTGGAATGATTCGGCATGTGAATAAGTTTAAGTCCTCTTAAATTTTTAGGAAGAAAAATTTTCACACATAGCACATATTTTCCTGCTATACTGTAAAATATGACGGGGAATATGTGCTATTCGCGTCTAAGCGTAAGAAATAAGAAGTCAGAATGTGAAGTCTGTACAGGGAGGTTGTTGATATGGAAAAGATCAAGATATTAGTTGTAGATGATGAGAGCAGAATGCGTAAGCTTGTGAAGGATTTCCTTGGAAGAGAAGGATACCAGGTGTTGGAGGCAGGAGACGGTCTTGAGGCTATGGAAACCTTTTACGCAGAGAAAGATATTGCGCTGATCATATTAGATGTCATGATGCCGAAGATGGATGGCTGGCAGACATGCCGTGAGATTCGTCAGTCTTCTAAAGTACCGATTATTATGCTGACGGCACGTGGCGATGAGCGGGATGAACTCCAGGGATTTAATCTTGGCGTGGACGAATACATTTCTAAACCATTCAGTCCGAAGATTCTTGTAGCGAGAGTTAATGCGCTTCTTAGACGTTCGAATGTACTGGACGCAGATGAACATGTGGAAGCAGGTGGTATCGTTGTAGATAAGGCAGCTCATCAGGTGCAGGTAGACGGAAAAGATGTGGAACTTAGTTATAAAGAATTTGAATTATTGTCTTATTTCCTTGAGAATCAGGGAATTGCACTTTCCAGGGAGAAGATATTGAATAACGTATGGAATTATGATTATTTTGGAGATGCAAGAACTATCGACACTCATGTTAAGAAGCTTCGCAGCAAGCTTGGAGAAAAGGGTGAATACATTAAGACAATCTGGGGAATGGGCTACAAATTCGAGGTGAATTAAGATGAAGCATTTTAAGCAAAGAGAGAAAAGAAAACATTCTATCAAAAGACAGATGATTGCAGTTTTTGCAGGCATGGTCATCTGTCTGCTTGCTATTTTGCTTATTGTCAATGTAAAGTTCCTAGAGCCATATTATATAAGAGACAAGGAAATGCAGTTCATTCATGTATATGAAGAACTGCAGGAGGCTGTAAAAAAGGGAACAATCAGTAATGATGAAGTACAAGATGAATTACATGTCCTCTGTGAGAAGAATAACATTTCTTATATTGTGTTGGATATGGATAATGAAAAACTGATTACAAATGTGCATGATACGAATATGCTTAAGCAGCAGTTATCGGGATATCTTCTGAACCAGGCACAAAAAGGTGGGAAGGTGCTGGATAGTACAGACAATTACCAGTTGATGAGAAGTCAGGATCCATGGAATCAGAGCGAATATATTGAGATGTGGGGACAACTTGACGATAATGTGAATTTCCTCATTCGAAGTCCTGTAGAAAGTATCCGTGAAAGTGTTGCATTATCCAATCGTTTCCTAATATATGTAGGTATGGGAACACTGATCATCTGCATTGGACTTGTATGGTATTTCTCAAGAAGGATTACAAAGCCGATCCAGGAATTGGCAGAGCTGTCTGACCACATGGCAAATCTGGATTTTGAGGCGAAGTATACAAGCGGTGGTAACAATGAGATTGGTGAACTGGGTGATAACTTTAATCGTATGTCGCAGAAGTTGGAAAAGGCAATTTCTGAATTGAAGCAGGCAAATAACAGTCTGCAGCAGGATATTGAACAGAAGGAGAAGATGGAGCAGATGCGTACGGAGTTTATGGGAAATGTATCTCACGAGCTGAAAACTCCGATCGCTCTGATCCAGGGATATGCAGAAGGACTGAAAGAAGGAGTTAATGATGACCCGGAGAGCCGCGACTTCTATTGTGATGTTATTATGGACGAAGCAGGTAAGATGAATCGGATGGTCAAGAATCTGATGACACTGAATCAGTTGGAGTTCGGGAATGATAAAGTAGAATTTGAGCGTTTTAATCTGACAGAACTGATTGGCGGAGTACTTCAGAGTATGGACATTTTGTCACAGCAAAAGGATGTTAAACTTATTTTCAGAGAGGAAAATCCGGTTTACGTCTGGGGAGATGAATTTAAGATTGAACAGGTCGTGCGTAATTATGTAAGTAATGCCTATAATCATGTCAATGAAGAAAAGATCATTGAAGTGAAGATTTTGCAGGAAGACGGACTTGCAAAAGTGACTGTATTTAATACCGGAAAGCCAATACCGGAGGAAGATGTTCCGCGTATTTGGGACAAATTCTACAAAGTGGATAAGGCTCATACACGCGAGTATGGAGGCAATGGAATCGGACTTTCTATCGTAAAAGCCATTATGGAATCCATGCATCAGCAATATGGTGTGAAAAATTATGATAATGGTGTTGAATTCTGGTTCACACTTGATGTACGATAGAAGAAACCGCAACAAAAGAGATAGATGTGCGTTAACAGGCATAAAGGAATGAGAAGAAAGGGACACGAGCACATGATAGCAATTATAGATTACGATGCAGGGAATATAAAGAGCGTGGAAAAGGCTATGCACCTTTTAGGACAGGAAGTTGTTGTAACAAGAGACAGAGAGTCGATTTTAAAGGCAGACAAAGTAATTCTTCCGGGAGTCGGAGCATTTGGAGATGCTATGAGCAAGATCAGACAATATAATCTGGAAGAAGTGATCCATGAAGTCGTGGAAAAAGGGACTCCATTTCTTGGAATTTGTCTGGGACTTCAGCTTTTATTTGAACGAAGTGACGAGACACCGGGAATAGAAGGACTTGGTATTTTAAAAGGAGAGATTCTTCGGATTCCGGATCAGACGGGACTTAAGATTCCTCATATGGGCTGGAATTCTCTGAAGTATCCGAATGAAGGCAGATTATTCCGTGGAATACCGGAAGATTCTTATGTATATTTTGTACATTCTTATTATCTGAAGGCAGAAGATGAGAGTATTGTAACAGCCACAACAGAATACAGCACATTGATCCATGCATCTGTAGAAAGTGGAAATGTATTTGCATGCCAGTTCCATCCGGAAAAGAGCAGTGATGTTGGAATACAGATTTTGAAGAATTTTGTTGAGTTATAGACAGGAGGAACGGTATATGCATACAAAGAGAATCATCCCATGCCTGGATGTAAATAACGGACGAGTTGTAAAAGGTGTGAACTTTGTAGATTTGAAGGATGCTGGAGATCCAGTGGAAATTGCTAAGGCTTATGATAAAGCAGGAGCGGATGAACTTGTTTTTTTGGATATTACAGCTTCATCCGATCGAAGAAACACAGTTGTAGATATGGTCAGAAAAGTAGCTGAGACAGTATTTATTCCATTTACTGTTGGTGGAGGAATCCGTACGGTAGACGATTTTCGGGCACTGTTGCGAGAAGGAGCAGACAAGATTTCGATTAATTCATCAGCCATTGATACTCCGAATCTGATTTCGGATGCGGCAGACAAGTTTGGAAGCCAATGTGTGGTTGTGGCAATCGATGCAAAGAAACGTGCAGATGGCAGTGGTTGGAACATTTACAAACATGGTGGAAGAATTGATGTAGGAATTGATGCACTGGAGTGGGCTCATAAGGTGGAAAAACTGGGAGCAGGAGAGATACTCTTGACCAGTATGGATTGTGACGGAACAAAGGCAGGGTATGATCTGGAACTGACTCGTGCAGTTGCAGAAGCAGTTAATATTCCGGTCATAGCCTCCGGCGGTGCAGGCAATCTGGAACATTTTTACGATGCGCTGACAGACGGAAAGGCAGATGCAGCATTGGCAGCATCTCTGTTCCATTATAAAGAATTAGAGATTAAGGAAGTAAAAGAATATCTTCGTGGCAGAGGTGTTTCTGTGCGATTATAACAGATAAAAGGTATGGGTAATTGTAACTTAAAGTTGCAATTACCTATATCTCTATCTAGAAAGTAAAAAGGAGAAAAGAAAATGGCAGCAATTAATAATGACTGGCTTGAGGCTTTGCAGGGGGAATTTAAAAAGCCGTATTATAAAAAACTATTTGAGACAGTAAATGAAGAATATCGAACAAGACAGATATTTCCACCGGCGGATGACATTTTCAATGCCTTTCATTTGACACCATTACATAAAGTAAAGGTTGTGATTCTTGGACAGGATCCATATCATAATGTAGGACAGGCTCATGGACTCTGTTTTTCTGTAAAGAAAGGTGTGGATATTCCACCATCACTGGTAAATATCTATAAAGAACTTCACGATGATCTGGGCTGTACCATCCCGAATCATGGCTGCCTGACAAAATGGGCAGAGCAAGGTGTTCTGATGCTCAACACAGTATTGACTGTACGGGCACATCAGGCGAATTCACACAGAGGCATTGGCTGGGAGGAGTTCACGGATGCAGCAATTATGGCACTTAATAGCCAGAATCGTCCGATTGTATTTATTCTTTGGGGAGCTCCGGCACAGAGAAAAGCCAGCATGTTGAATAATCCGAACCATCTGATTCTGAAAGCACCACATCCAAGTCCGCTTTCCGCTTACCGTGGTTTCTTTGGAAGTAAACCATTTAGCAAGACGAATAAATTCCTAGAAGCAGGCGGTGTGGAACCAATCGACTGGCAGATTGATTAGTAATAATTAAGAGAAAATAAAGGAAGACTATTGACAAACAGACATATCAGGAATATATTTAAAACAAACATATGAACAAATGCTCAATTGTTAATGCGACGTGCAGGAGGATAAAATATATGAAAGATATGGAGAAAGAATTACACGAACACCATCACCATGATGAGGAGTGTGAATGCGGCTGTGGCTGCGGACATCATCACCATCATGACGAAGAGCATGAGCATCATCACCATGATGAAGAGTGTGGTTGCGGTTGTGGACATCATCACCACCATGAACATGAAGCTCACGAGCATCATCATCATGAGGAGGAGTGTGGTTGCGGTTGTGGACATCACCACCATGATGATGATCATCATCATGAGGAGGTGGAGCATGAGCCTTGTGTTATGCCGGCAGGTGTAGCACAGAAGACATACATTTTGGAGAATCTTGGATGTGCGAACTGTGCAGCTAAGATGGAGAGAAAGATTCAGGCATTACCGGAAGTTGAAGGTGCAACATTGACTTATGCAACAAAAAAACTGGTTGTCGCATCAGATCATCAGGAGCATCTCATTTCCAAGATTCAGGAAATCTGTTCCTCTATCGAGTCAGAAGTACAGGTTGTTGCAATGCCGGATGATCAGCCGATCAAAAGAGAGAAGAAGAACCCGTTTGAAGAGAATAAAAAGGATATAGTACTTGTCGGAGCTGGAGCGATTCTTTTTGCCGCAGGTATTATCGCAGAAAAAACACTTCCGAATCCGATGATCAGTGCATGTATTTTCATTATTGCGTACTTACTTCTTGGACTTGAGATTGTAATGAAAGCGCTGAAGAATATGGCGGGAGGACATTTGTTTGATGAAAATTTTCTGATGGCAGTTGCGACAATTGCAGCGTTTGTGATTGGGGATTTTGCAGAGGCAGTCGGAGTTATGCTGTTCTACCGTATCGGAGAGTTGTTCGAAGATATTGCCGTGGAAAAGAGCCGTGGACAGATTATGGATGCCGTAGATATGCGCCCGGAAGTTGTTAATCTTGTCGTTGGTTCCGAAGTGAAAGAAATTCCATCACAGGATGCAAGGGTAAAAAATATTATTATGATCCGTCCTGGTGACAGAATTCCGCTGGATGCAAAGGTTATCGAGGGTGAGAGCCGGGTAGATACTTCACCGGTCACAGGAGAGCCGGTACCGGTAAGAGTTGTTCCGGGAGACGAACTGATTTCCGGTTGTATCAATGAACAAGGTGTATTAAAGGCTGAGGTTACAAAACCACTGAGCGAATCCATGGTCACAAAGATTCTTGATTCGGTGGAAAATGCAGCGGCAAGTAAGCCGAAGATCGATCGTTTTATCACAAGATTTGCGAGAGTTTATACGCCAGTTGTTGTGGTGGCAGCAGTTCTTACTGCAATTATCCCTTCCATTGTAACGGGAGACTGGAACCACTGGATTTACACAGCGATTACATTTCTTGTAATCAGTTGTCCGTGTGCACTTGTATTGAGTGTACCATTGGCTTTTTTCTCGGGAATTGGAGCAGGATCTAAGAGAGGAATCCTCTTTAAAGGCGGTTTGGCTATGGAGGCATTGAAAGATGTTAAAGCAGTCATTATGGATAAGACAGGAACCATCACAAAGGGGAATTTTGCTGTACAGAAAGTCACGGCAACAAGAAAACTGACAGAAAAACAGGTGCTGACTATGGCGGCGGACTGTGAGCTTGGTTCAACACACCCAATTGCGGTCAGCATTGTTCAGGAAGCAAGAAGACAGAATCTGACGCTTACAAGACCGAAAGAAGTGGAAGAGATTTCCGGTAAAGGTATCCGTGCAACATTCCCGGAAGGAATCGTTCTCCTTGGAAATTATACACTGATGGAAATGTATCAGGTAGATACGACAGGATACGAAAAAGGCGGTTATGGCTCAGAAGTCTTACTGGCAGTCGATGGTGTGTTAGAAGGATTTGTAATTGTAGCAGATGAAATTAAGACTGATGCGGCTGCTTCTGTAAGTAAGATGAAAGCTCTTGGAATTGCAACAGTTATGTTAACTGGTGATGAGAAGAACAGCGCGCAGGCAGTTGCAAAAGAGACAGGAATTGATGAAGTTTATGCACAGCTTCTTCCACAGGAAAAACTGGAGCATCTAAAGAACGTTCGTAAGAATCACGGTGCTGTCATGTTCGTTGGAGACGGAATTAATGATGCACCGGTACTGGCTGGTGCAGATGTGGGAGCAGCAATGGGAAGCGGAGCAGATGCCGCAATAGAGGCGGCCGATGTGGTATTTATGAATTCTTCAGTAGAAGCAATCCCACAGTCTATCGCGATTGCGAAGAAGACAGGAAGTATTGCAATTCAGAATGTAGTATTTGCGCTGGTGATCAAAGCAATTGTTATGATTCTTGGTTTTCTTGGATTTGCGAATATGTGGCTTGCAGTATTTGCTGATACAGGTGTAGCAATGCTATGTGTATTGAATTCCATTCGCGCAATGCATGTGAAAACAAAATAACAATAACATAACATTACAAAAGTGTTAAATTATGCCAAATGGTTGAAATAGTTTTCTCCATTTGGCATAATTAATATAAACAGGCATTTGTACAGGCATAGTCTGGCTTTGAAAATTGTAATTTTTAAGATTTAAGCCTTACAAAAAACATGACAGTCGGGTCATGATAGTCTGTAGTTTGAAAGGATGAAATATATGGGAAAGACAGAAGTTGAATGCTGCGATGTGACATGTATTCATAATGAGAACGTAAAACTGGCTTTGGAGCAGATGCCGGATGAAGAACTGCTTAATAGTCTGGCTGATTTTTATAAAGCATTTGCAGATGGAACAAGAGTAAAAATACTGTATGTGTTGCAAAAATCAGAGATGTGTGTGTGTGATTTGGCGGAGATACTGGGAGTTACACAGTCAGCAGTCTCCCATCAGCTTCGTATGTTAAAGCAGATGAAACTTGTGAAGAACCGAAGAGACGGGAAGACTGTTTATTATTCGCTTGCAGATGGACATATCCAGTCTATTATCAGTCAGGGCATGGAGCATATTACAGAATAAAAAGATATGTTAAGATGACTGACCAAAGCGTTTTCCTGCATCTGGGCGAAGCAAAGATGCAAGTCTCAAAATAAGAAAGAGAATGTGGGAATAGAGTTATGAAAAAGCAGTTAAAGAGAAAATGTATAGTCTATGGATTGGGGATAATCGTATATGCAGGTGCTGTCTGGGGGGCAGCCCGATTTATGCTGTCCGATCAAGAAAAATTCGCAATATTTCTGGGAACCTATTTACTGACAGGATATGGGGCATTTCAGAAACTGAGTGAAGAGATTATGGAAAAGAGATTCCCGGTAGAATATATATTAGTTATCTTTGCAACAATCGGAGCATTTGGCATAGGGAAATATATGGAAGCTGTGATTGTTATGCTTATGTTTGAACTTGGAATGCTTGCGGAACAGATTGCGACAGACCGGACAAAGAGATCTATTGCAAAGATGATCGATCTGAGACCGACATATGCTATTCGTAAAGTAAAAGGGCAGGAAGTACAGGTGGATCCTTCGGAATTAAAGATGAGCCATATTATTGTGATCAAACCAGGAGAACGAATTCCAGTCGATGCGGTTGTTCTGTCTGGAAGCTCAACTATAGATACAAAGGCAATTACAGGAGAGGCAATGCCGGTGGAAGTGTATAAAGGGGATAAGATTTACAGTGGCTGCATTAATCAAAGCGGTGTGCTGGAAGCGCGAGTGACAAGAATTTACAAGGATTCAATCGTCTCAAGAATTATGGAAACTGTGGAGGAGGCGCAGAACCGTAAATCCCAAAAAGAAGCATTTGTGACGAGATTTTCCAAAGTATATGCACCGATCATGGTATTGCTGTCTGTGTTGATCATGGTTATTCCGCCGTCTACATTTTCTTATGGAAACTGGGAGACATGGATATATAAAGGACTTATTTTTATAATCGTGGCATGTCCATGTGCGCTTGCAGTGGCAGCACCACTTGCATTTTTAGGTGGAATTGCTTCAGCAGCCAGACAGGGAATCGTGGTCAAAGGCGGTAATTTTCTGGAAAGTCTGGTGAAAGCAGATACATTTATCTTTGATAAAACAGGAACTTTGACACAAGGAGAGTTCCGGGTGGCAAGAATAAAAGCAGTGGGTATGACAGAAGAAGAACTTTTAAAGCTGGTCGCTCATGTGGAGAGTTATTCCAATCACCCGTTGGCAAAATCACTGGCAGATGCATATGGAAAAGAGCTGGATACTGACAGTGTCAGAAGTGTAAAAGAAAAGCCTGGATTTGGAATCAGTGCGACCTATGAAGGACAGAGAGTGCATGTTGGAAGCCGTCGTATGATGGATGCAAAAAAGCTGCTGGTAGATGAAATTAATGAACCGGGAACAGTCGTCTACGTATGTGTGGGCAGAGAGTATGCAGGATATGTACTCGTTCAGGATCAGGTGAAAGAAGAGGCAAAAGCGACGCTTACATGGCTGAAGGAAAAGTGTCGGGCAATTTTGGTGATGCTGACGGGAGACACAGAAAAGACGGGACGGGCGGTTGGACGCGAACTTCATATGGACTATGTTTATACGGACTTACTTCCGCAGGATAAACTGGAACAGTTAGAAGATTTTATGTCTATTCAGGGAGAGGCAGAGAAGTTGGTCTGTGTCGGTGATGGAATTAACGATGCTCCGATGCTGGCGAGAGCAGATATAGGAATTGCCATGGGAAATCTTGGGTCAGAAGCGGCAATTGAGGCAGCAGATGTGATTCTTGTAAAAGATGACCTTCATGGAATAGTAGCTTTGATGAAAATTGCAAAAGAGACACTGCGCAGTGTTTCACAGAATATTACATTTGCAGTATTTATAAAGATACTTGTGTTGTTTATGGCAGTTATTGGATACTTTGGTATGTGGGAAGCAATTTTAGTAGAGATGGTCGTGGTAATACTGGCAGTGATTAATTCAGCAGGAGTTGCAGGATATACTGCTTAGACAGGAGGAAAAAGACAACAATTATGAAATGCTATAAAAGAATTATACCACTGATACTGGCGTGCATGATGCTTGCCGGCTGTGGTCAGAATGTATATAAAAAGGGTGTGGAAAGTCTGGAAAATAAAGATTATGCAGCAGCACAGGAGAATTTCCAGAAAGCAGTAGAGGATAAGAAAAATGTGGCCGATTCCTATCGTGGACTGGGAATTGCATATTATGAACAGGAAAAATACAAAGATGCGCTTGCCGCATTTGAAAATGCAGTTTCAGCCGGAACGAAGGAGACGGGAACAATCTGTAATATGATGGCAGTGTGTAAGATGCAGACAGAAAACTATGAAGATGCTATTTCTTATTATGAAAAAGCATTGGATCATTCAGATTGTTCTGACGATATGAAGCAGGAAATTCAGTTTAATGTAATAGTCTGCTATGAAAAACTGGAAGACTGGGACAATGCAAAAGCAAAACTGGAAGATTATGTGACTGCATATCCAGATGACGAGAAAGCTGCTAAAGAAGCAGAATTTTTAAAAACCAGATAAGGGAAGTTTAAATGATAGAATTAAAGAAAGAGACAGAACGTGTTATATTGGTAGGGGTATGTCTTCCGGGGCAGGAGGATATCGATGCTTCACTGGAAGAACTAAGTGAGCTTGCGAAGACAGCCGGTGCTGTTACAGTAGGAAAAGTTGTGCAGAGCCGGGATCAGGTACACCCGGGAACTTATGTCGGAAAGGGAAAGATTGATGAGATCAAAAGTCTTTTGTGGGAGTTGGATGCAACAGGAATTATCTGTGATGATGAATTGTCTCCGGCACAGATGAAGAATCTCCAGGATGAACTAGATGCAAAAGTCATGGATCGGACTCTGGTTATTCTGGATATATTTGCCGCAAGAGCATCAACCAGTGAAGGAAAGATCCAGGTTGAGCTGGCGCAGCTTAAGTACCGACAGACGAGACTTGCCGGATTTGGAACTGCCATGTCAAGACTTGGCGGTGGTATCGGTACGAGAGGTCCGGGAGAAAAGAAACTGGAGGTGGACAGACGGCTTATTAAGAATCGGATCGCACTTCTGAACCGGGAGCTAAAGAGTGTAAAGCAACACCGTGAAGTGACAAGAGAAAAAAGAGCAAAGAGCCGGATTCCGGTCGCAGCAATCGTGGGATATACGAATGCCGGAAAGTCAACACTTCTCAACGCATTGACTGGTGCAGATATTCTGGCGGAAGATAAGTTGTTTGCAACACTGGATCCGACAACAAGAAGTCTGAAGCTTCCAAGCGGTCAGGAGATACTTCTGACAGACACCGTAGGTTTTATCCGGAAGCTGCCACATCATCTGATCGATGCATTCAAAAGTACACTGGAGGAAGCAAAGTATGCAGATATGATTCTGCATGTGGTTGATGCCTCGAATCCTCAGGCGGATGAGCAGATGTTTACTGTTTATGAGACACTTCAGGGATTAAAAGTCCAGGATAAACCGATTATTACCGTATTTAATAAACAGGACCGACTGGAAGGAATACCAGTTATTCGAGATTTTAAGGCAGACTATACGGTTTCAATATCTGCAAAGACTAAAGCAGGACTCGGGGATCTGCTGGAGACGATTGAAGCGCTTCTTCGCCAGCAGAAGGTTTATATAGAGGAAGTATATCCGTACAGTGAAGCCGGGAAGATCCAGCTTATTCGAAAATATGGAGAATTACTGGAAGAGAATTATACAGAAGAAGGTATCCAGGTTACGGCATATGTACCTGCTGATATTTATCCGCAAATTGTTGTCAACAGGTAAATCTTATTATGTTTTATAGTGTATCATTTTTTCATACATTTAAACGACAGAAAAATCATTATATACATTGAAAAAGAAATTGATGCCTGTTATGATAAGAATAGTGAAAATTGTCTGAAGATTTAAAACGGAGGTATGTTATGAAAGTGGTATTAGAGCGTTATCATGGATTAAGCAACGATTATGTAGTATTTGATCCAAATAAAAATGAACTGGAACTGACACCGGGAAATGTTAAGATGATTTGTGACCGTAATGCAGGACTTGGAGCAGATGGAGTCCTGGAAGGTCCGGTTATAAAAGAAGACGGCATGCATGTCAAAGTATGGAATCCGGATGGAAGTGAATCTGAAACAAGTGGAAATGGTGTCCGTATTTTTGCAAAATATTTAAAAGATGCAGGCTATATCCAAAAGAAGAATTTCAAATTATATACCAGATATGGGGAGGCAGCAGTTACATTTTTAAATGAAGACGGAAGCAGACTCCGCGTTTCTATGGGAAAGATTTCTTTCTGGAGTGATGAAATTCCGGTGACAGGAGAGAAGAGAGAAGTGATCAATGAAGATATGGTATTCGGAAGGACACTGTATCCGGTTACTTGTGTAAGTGTCGGTAATCCGCACTGCGTGATTCCGATGAGAGAAATCTCTAAGAATATTGTATGTAAGATTGGTGATTACTCCGAGTGTGCGAAGTATTTTCCGCACAGAATCAATACACAGATTATGAAAGTCATCGACAAAGAGAATATCGCTATTGAGATTTATGAACGTGGTGCAGGCTATACTCTGGCATCTGGAACAGGTGCATGTGCAGCCGCAGCCGTGGCACATAAGCTTGGTATGACGAATAATAAAGTAATCGTACATATGCCGGGAGGAGATCTTCAGGTGGAAGTAGAAGATGACGGAACGGTCTTTATGACAGGAGATGTATTCTACGTGGCAAAGATTACGCTCAGCAGTGAATTTACGGAGAATTTAAGAAGCCTGTAAGAAGGAGAGATATGTCTTTAAAATTCGTATTTGGGCCGTCTGGCTCAGGAAAATCTTATCAATTATATGATTATGTGATCCGGGAATCTGTAAAGTTCCCGGATCGTCAGTATATTGTCCTTGTACCGGAGCAGTTTACGATGCAGACGCAGAAGGATCTTGTCATGCAACATCCGAATCATGGAATTATGAATATCGACGTACTTAGTTTTGTGAGGCTTGCTTACCGCATCTTTGAGGAGACCGGTGGGCAGGCCCTTCCGGTGTTGGATGATGAGGGAAAGAATCTGATTCTGCGAAAGATTTCCGGTGATTATGAAAAGGATTTAAAAGTCTTAAAGGGAAATATGAAAAAGCTTGGCTATATCAGCGAAGTCAAATCAGTGCTTTCAGAATTTGATCAGTACGATATTGGGGAAGAGGAACTGAGGCAGATGAAAGCAGCAGCAGGGGAGAATTCAAGGCTTTATTATAAACTTCAGGATCTGGAAGTTCTGTATATTGGTTTTAAGAAATATCTGGAAGATAGATTTATTACGAAAGAAGAACTCCTGGACGCACTTTGCCGTGTAGTGAAAGGTTCGGATATTTTAAAAGAAAGTACGATTGTTCTGGACGGATTCACAGGATTTACACCAGTACAGAACCGGCTGCTTGGAGAACTTCTTGAAGTATGCCGGGAAGTGATCGTAACTGTAACGATGGATGATCGGGAAAACCCGTACGTTTATAAGCACCCATATCAGTTATTTGCACTCGGCAAGCATACCGTGACATCGTTAATACAGATTGCGGCAGAGAGAAAAGTGAGTGTGGAAGACCCATTGTGTCTGTACGAACGTCCACTCTATCGATTCTGTGACAATTCGGCTATGGAGTTTCTGGAGAGAAATATATTCCGCTATAGCAAAGAATGTTATAAGGAAAAACAGGGAGCAGTCCGGATACATGTGGCCAGAAATCCAAGAGAAGAAGCGATGAAAGCTGCAGGAAGAGTTCGGAACCTGGTTCGGACAAAAGGATATCGTTACCGGGATATCGGAGTTATTGTAAGCAATATGGAGGTGTATGGTGATGACCTGGGACAGGCATTTGACCTCTACGAAATTCCGGTGTTTATGGATCATAAGCGGAGTATTCTTTTGAATTCTTTTGTAGAATATATCCGGAGTCTTCTGAATATGGTGAAAGATAATTTCAGTTATGAGAGTGTATTTCGTTTCTTAAGAACAAATCTTAGTGGTTTTACTTATGGTGAAGTCGATGAACTGGAAAATTACGTAATTGCACTTGGAATCCGTGGATATAAGAAATGGCAGGAGAGCTGGATCCGCCGCCCGAAATATCTGGAAGAAGAAAATCTGGAAATTCTGAATCATAACCGGGTTCGTCTTGTGGAAAAGGTGGACACGCTTGTGTATGTATTAAGACAAAGGAGCAAGACAGTCAAAGATGTGACGATGGCGCTTTATGAGTTTATGGTGAGAGAAGAACTTCAGTTAAAATTGCAGCGTCAGTCTGAAGCATTTCAAGAGGCAGGAGAACTTGCGCTTGCCAAGGAATACAGTCAGGTTTATCGTATTTTGATTGAACTATTTGATAAATTCGTAGAACTTCTTGGTGATGAGAAGGTGACTATGGATGAATATCTGAAGCTTTTAGACGCGGGCCTTGAAGAAGCAAGAGTCGGAGTCATTCCACCTGGAATTGATCAGGTTGTTGTTGGAGACATGCAACGTACAAGATTAAAAGATATGAAAGCACTTATTTTTGTCGGGGCAAATGATACATTTCTTCCGGGAGCATTAATAAGGAGTGGTCTTCTTACAGAGCGCGACAGGGATAAGTTTGCAACAGGAAAGATCCATCTGTCACCGGGAGGTAAAGAGAAAGCGTACGAGCAGAAATTTTATCTTTACATGAATCTGACAAAACCTTCTGAGACATTGGATATTTATTACAGCAAGGTTTCCGCGGATGGAAAAAGTATCCGCCCATCATATCTGATCCAGGAGATGCAGAGATTATTTTCAGGTCTGGAAATAGAAGACGAAGAAAAACAGGCATTTTCTGCCCAGGAGTGGACCCCAAAGCTTGGTATGCAAAAAGTTATCAGAGGATTTCAGGACGGGAATGCTATGGATCAGGAATGGCAGGAATTATATTCCTGGTACAAGAGACAGCCACAGTGGCAGTATCGTGTAGAAGAACTTATGAAATCAGGATTTTATACCCGGCCGGCAGATGGACTGACAAAAGAGGTGGCTAAGCAGCTTTATGGAGAACATTTTCAGGACAGTATTACGAGAATTGAACGGTTTTCAGCCTGCGCATTTGCTCATTTTCTTACTTATGGACTGCGCCTTCGGGAGCGTCAGACATACGAATTCCAACCGCTGGATCTGGGAAATGTGTGCCACAGCGCCCTGGAGTATTATTCCAGAAAGCTAAAAGAAGAGCATTTGTCCTGGACAGAGATAGAGGAAGAAAAAAGACAAGAATACATTGATGATAGTGTGGAACATGCCATTTCCGACTATGGAAATTCGGTGCTTTACAGTTCAGCGCGCAACGAGTATATGATTGAACGCATGAAGCGTCTTCTGACGAGAACTATATGGGCGCTTACAAAGCAGTTGGAAGCAGGAGATTTTGTGCCGGTGGCTTATGAAATGCGTTTTGAGAATGGTAAGATTGACCGTGTGGATCTGTGCAAAGACAAAGACAAGGTCTATGTCAAGGTTCTAGATTATAAGACCGGGAGCAAGGCCTTTGATGTGGTGGCTTTATATCATGGGCTCCAGCTTCAGCTTATGGTCTATATGGACGCAGCAGTAAAAATGACTCAAAAACATTACCCAGACAAGGAAGTGATTCCGGCAGGTGTCTTTTATTACCGGTTAAATGATCCTCTTGTGGAGAAGAAAGTGGTTGGAGAGGAAGAAGAAATTTGGCAGAAAGTACTAAAAGAGCTGAAAGTGGATGGCGTGATGAATTTGAAAGATGAGACACTGGAGCATCTGGATCATTGTCAGGCCGGAGAATCTGCTGTCATTCCTGTGAAATATAATAAAAATGGTAGTCTGTCAAAAAATTCAAAAGTTGCATCGGAGCAGGAATTTGAAGTGATGATGCGCCATGCCCTGGGAAAAGTATTAAAGGTACATCGAAAAATATTAAGTGGAGAAGTTGCAGCATTTCCATACCGGAGAAAACAGGAGAGTGGCTGTGATTATTGTGCATACCGGCATATCTGTGGTTTTGACCAGAAAATACCGGGATACAAATATCGGGATATTTTTGAGATGACACAGTCAGAGGTGATAGCAGCCATGGAAGCAGATGCAGTCAAAGAGAACATGAATCGGGACGATCATGAAAAGGAGCAGGAGAAAGGAACGGGCTCATGGGAGTAAAATGGACAAAACAGCAGCAACAGGTCATTGATCTTCGGGACCGCAATATTCTTGTGTCTGCAGCAGCAGGTTCGGGAAAGACAGCAGTGTTGGTAGAGCGTATTATTACAATGCTGACTGATGAGGAACATCCGGTCAATGTGGACGAACTTCTGATTGTAACATTTACAGAAGCAGCGGCAGGTGAGATGAAAGAACGAATCCGGGGTGCCATTGAAAAGGCATTAGAAGAGAATCCGGAAAATGAACATCTGAAAAGACAGGCGACTTTGATCCACAATGCGCAGATTACAACAATTCACAGTTTCTGTCTTTCTGTGATCCGTGATCATTTTCATGTAATCGACATTGATCCAGGTTTCCGTACTGCAGAAGAAGGAGAACTGAAACTTTTGCGGCATGATGTATTAGATGAACTGCTGGAAGAAAAGTACGCGCAAAAAGAAGAGCGGTTCTTGCGTTTTTCTAATGCCTATGGTGGAAGAAGAAATGATAAAAAGCTAGAAGAAATGATTGAAAAAGCTTACGATTACAGTCGGAGCTATCCAGACGGAGAGGGCTGGCTTGATTCTTGTGTTGATGCATATAGAGTCGACTGTGCAGAAGATCTGGAAAAAAGTGATTATGGAAACAAAATTGTAACCTGGGCGAAAGCCTACTTGGAAGAAGCAAAACTATTGAATGAACAGGCAACGCAAATTAGTCTGGAAATAGATGGTCCGGCTGTGTATGAAGAGGCTTTGAAGCTGGATGCTCAGACAATAAGAGAGCTCTTAAGTGCAAAAAATTATAATGAGCTGTCTGGGCGCATCCAGAATGTAGAGTGGAGCAGGTTTGCATCATGCAGAGATAAGACTGTATCGAAAGAAAAAATAGAAGCAGTTAAGGATCTTCGTGAGCAGGTGAAGGGAATTGTCAGTGGTCTGAAGAAAGATTATTTTTATCAGAAACCGGAAGAAATGGCAGCAGATATGCAGATATGTCTTCCTTATATAGAAGAATTGGTGGGCCTGGTAAAATGTTTTTCACAAAGATTTGACGTAAAGAAGCGCCAGGAAAATGTTATTGATTTTTCAGATATGGAGCAGTTTGCACTTCAGATCCTGGCAAAAAAAACAGAAGAAGGGTTTGAACCTTCTGAGGTTGCAAAGGAATATCAGGATCAGTTCCGGGAGATTATGATTGACGAATATCAAGATAGTAATCTGATCCAGGAGACGATTCTGACCAGTATTTCCGGTGTTTCGAAAGGAAAATATAATATTTTTATGGTGGGAGATGTCAAGCAGAGTATTTATAGCTTCCGGCTGTCCAGACCAGAGCTTTTTATGGAAAAATTTGACACGTATGATTTGGAAAAAGGACCAAAACAAAGGATTGATCTTCATAAAAACTTCCGGAGTCGAAAAGAAGTACTGGACAGTGTGAATTACATTTTTCGGCAGATTATGATGCGAAATCTTGGAGAAATTGATTACGATGACAAGGCGGCATTGTATGTGGGTGCAGAATATCCTGAAAATCCGGGGTGTGAAACAGAAGTACTTGTATTAAATACAGAATTGAAAAAATATGACCGTTCCATAAAAGCCTCCAAACAGGAGATGGAAGCCCGGATGATCGCAAGCCGGATCCGCAGGCTGATTGCAGAGCAGAAGGTTCTGGATAAGAAGACAGGAAAACTGCGTCCGGCAAGATATTCCGATATTGTCATTCTTACAAGAAGTGTGAAAGGGATTGCTGACATATTCGTACAGGAACTGAATCGGGAAGGAATTCCGGCATTTTCAGGTACAAAAGAAGGCTATTTTGCGACGCAGGAAATCGGTGTGCTTCTGGATTATCTGAGAGTGCTGGATAATCGGAAACAGGATATTCCACTGGCGGCGGTTCTTATGTCGGCATTTTGTGGACTGAACGAACAAGAAATGGCAGTGATCCGAAGTTCTGAAGCTTTTGAAATTCCATTTTACCAGGCGGTAGAAAATTATCTGGAAAACGGAGAAAATACGGTAATATGTGAGAAACTCAAACATTGCTATGGAAAAATGAATGATTTCCGCGAAATTGTTCCGTATACACCAATCCATGAACTTCTACGGAGTATTCTGACACAAACCGGGTATGGTCAGTTTATTTCAGCAATGCCGGGAGGCGCGCAGCGTGCGGCAAATGTAGAAATGCTGATTACAAAAGCGCAGGCATTTCAGTCTTCCAGCTATAAAGGACTTTTTCATTTTGTGCGTTATATTGAGCAGCTTCAGAAATTTGAAGTGGATTATGGTGAGGCAAGTCTGGAGGATGAGCAGTCAGACACAGTCCGTGTCATGACAATCCATAAAAGTAAAGGACTGGAGTTTCCAATCGTGTTTGTAGCAGGAACTGGTAAAAAATTCAATGTGACGGATCTTGCCGGGCAGGTGATCATTCATGCCAGACTGGGAGTCGGTATGGACGTGGTAGATTTAGATAGAAGAACGAAAATTCCAAGTCTGGTAAAAAAAGTGATTCAAAAAGAAGCGAAGCTTGATAATTTAGGAGAAGAACTTCGTGTGCTTTATGTTGCACTGACAAGAGCAAAGGAAAAGCTGATTATTACAGGAACCTGTGATAATCTAGAGACAAAAATGGCAAAGACACTGACCTTTGCACAGAGAAGTAGTGCTATTCAATATCTGGACTGGATCATACCGGCACTTGCATATATACCAGAAGAGATACCAGTCACTTTCGAAGAAGTGTTGCTAGAAGAGATTGTCCGTGATGAGGTGGAGACGGAAGTATCCGGAAAAATACAGGAAGAAATATTACGAAGATGGGACACTTCAGCAGAATATGATGCAAATGTAAGACAGACATTAGAAGAACAGTTCGCATATCAGTATCCTTATCCAAAAAGTCATGCCAGAAAGATGAAATTTACAGTATCCGAGCTAAAAAAAATGTCTTATCAGGCAGAACTTGACGATGAGGAAAATGCTTTGGGAGAAGTAGTTTTTGAAGAACCGGAAGTTGTACCGCTTCTTCCTAAATTTATGACAGAAGAAGAAACACTGACCGGAGCTCCGCGAGGAACTGCTTATCACCGCGTCATGGAACTTCTCGATTTTGAAAAAATGTATGATAGGCAGACGCTGGAGACAGAGATAAATACATTTGTAGAACAAGGGCGAATGACGCGAGAAATGGCAGATTCCGTCCGGACAGCCGATGTGTTGGGATTTCTTGATAGCTCTGTGGGAAAACGAATGAGAACAAGTGCAGATTGTGGAAAACTGTGGAAAGAACAGCCGTTTGTACTTGGAATACCAGAGCAGGAATTATATAAAGATGAGCCAGAAGGTGACTTTGCTCTTGTACAGGGAATCATAGATGTGTACTTTGAGGAAGAAGACGGACTGGTCGTACTGGATTACAAGACAGACAAAGTATATAAGATAGAAGAACTGGTGGAAAAATACCATGCCCAGCTAGATTACTATGGCAGGGCACTGGAACAGATTACCGGGAAGAAAGTGAAAGAAAAGGTGCTGTACTCTTTTACTTTGGGCGAAGCCTGCAGTTTGTCTTAACAAATATTAATTACTAAAAAGGATGCATCAAGCGCATATTCTAAGCTCCCCACACAGGGAATTACGATGAACCTCTAAAAACAAACATCATATTCGGCATAGGCCTCTATGATGTTAAGAGTTTCATCTCCATTGTGTGGAAGTCGCGTAGAATATGCACTTGATGCTGTTTTTATTGAAAATATCTGTTAAGACAAAATGTTACTGTTCACACGCGCCATTCGCAAAATGCAGGTTGTTCAACTTTTGTGTCTGCTTTCTCTTGACTTATAATATTATATGCCATATAATATACAAAAATACATATTATACAACGTATAATATAAAAAACAAAATAATATAGCGAATCTGTAAAGATAATTGCATGACAATTTTTAGTTAAATCCAGATTTTGCAGAAAGGGTGTGGTGAAATGGTCTTTAATACAGGTGCAGCTCTTTTAGATGCGATTGTTCTGGCAGTTGTGTCACGGACAGAGGAAGGCACTTATGGTTATAAGATTACACAGGATGTGCGGGAGACAATAGAAGTGTCTGAATCAACCCTCTATCCAGTTCTTCGAAGACTCCAAAAAGATGGTTGTCTTGAAGTGTACGACAGACAATACGATGGGCGCAATCGAAGATATTATAAGGTGACTTTGGCAGGAAGGGAAAAGCTTGATATGTATCGGACAGAATGGACACAATATACGAACAAGATCAATCAGTTATTTGCAGGGGGTGAGAAGTAATGAACCGAATTGAATATATGACAAAACTGGCATCGCTTTTACAGGACATTCCTGAAGTAGAACGAAGAGATGCTATGAAGTATTATAACGATTATTTTGATGAGGCCGGCGAAGAGAATGAAGAACAGGTTATCCGGGAATTTGGCGCTCCGGAGGAAGTGGCAGAGAATATAAAAGCAGATTTAAAAGGCAAGACGGAAAATACAACGCATGGTCAGCAGGAAGAATATCAGTCAGCAGGACAGCAATATCAGATGAATCATCAGGAGAATAAGAAGTCATCGGAATATCAGTATGGGACATCAGATGATCAGAAAAAGAAAAATGCCCGTATTGGAAAAATTGTTTTAATTGTGGCTCTTGCGATAATTATAGGACCGGTCTTGATTCCAATTATCGGAGGTATTCTGGCTGCAGGACTGGCAATGGTGTTAACTATCATTGTTGGAGTATTTGCATTGGTTATTGCCGGGGCTGCCATTGCAATTGTAGGAATTTTGCTGGTAATATCCGGTTCCGTTATACTTCTGCCACAGACAGCCGCAGGATTGGCATTGATTGGCAGCGGTCTGATCATAATGGTTCTTGGTGTGGTTGCAACAGTAGGATTTGGAAAACTCTGTGAAGTAGTACTTCGTGGACTGGCAAAGGGAATGAAGTACCTCTGGGGAAAGATTTCTCATAGAAAGGTGGTAGCGTGAAGATGAAAAAAGGATGGAAAATATTCTGGCTGACCTGTGGTATTACGTTGGTAGTCGGTATTGCACTTTTAGGCATTGGACTGGGAATGGGCGCAACGATGGAAATAGTGAAAGAACGTGCTTCAATAAAAGAGACTTATAGTCCGAATATTCAGGAAAGCTATCAGGGCATCCGAGAATTGGATCTTGACATAGCAACAGGCGAGATAAAAATATTAAAAGCACCAAAAGAACAGCAGGAGATTACTGTAGAAACACAAAAAATATCCAAAAGTCTTAAGTTTAAGTGTTATGAAGAAGAGGGAGTATTAAATATTACAACAAATAAAAAAGTCTGGAACTGGATTTACGCGCGAAATCATGCACAAGATGCAAAAATATATATTTATATTCCAGAAGGCTATAAGCTGGAAGAAGTAGAGATGAATCTGAGTGCAGGCAGCATTTATATAGAAGATATCCATACAGAAGATTTAGATATAGATGTAGATGCCGGTGAGGTTCAAGTGGATTCTTTCCTGACAAATGATCTGACAATGAATTGTGATATGGGGCTGATCGAAGCGCTCGGAAAGACACTGGGAGATGCAGATCTTGAAAGTGGCGTCGGGGAGATTAACTTTACTGCCATCGGTAATGAGACAGATTATAATTATGATCTGAATTGCGACATAGGAAGTATTGTGTGTGGCGAAAGAGAATTTACGGAGATTGGAAGTGAATATCAGATTGAAAATCAGTCCGATAAGACAATGTCAATTGAATGTGGAGTTGGGGAGGTAAATGTTCAATTTCAGGCAGAACAATAATAGGAGATGTGAAAAAATAAGCCGAAGGTAAATGTTTTGGCGAATAAGAAATACAGATGTGTTAACAATACTGGTGTAGAAAAATATGTTTCGGCCATATGAAGGAAAGGAGTTTGCCATGGCAAAAAAGAAGGATACACCAGTTCGTCTGGATCAGCTTACAGAAGAAGAGAAGATGAAATATGAGATAGCCGATGAGTTAGGACTTTTAGATAGGGTTATGAAAGACGGATGGAAATCGTTGTCATCAAAAGAAACCGGGAGAATTGGTGGAATACTTGCCAGAAAAAGGAAAAATCGAAGTAAGAAGTAACAAAAATATTACAAAAAATATTACGAATATTAACAAATGTGAACATTTTACAAGAAACCTTGAAAAACATAGAATCGTTTGCTATAATCGAACAGCTACAAGATGTTGACAAATATGAGTGAGATTATGAGCAAAAAGATAAGTGTTTTAGATATATCCATTGATAATTTTACAGCAAAAGAAGCTATGCAGGAAGCGCTTGCTTATATGGAATCGGATCTGGTGAGTGTAATCGAACTTGTGACGATAGAAAGTCTTATGGAACTGGGAACAGAGGCTGAGTTAAAAGAAGAGATCGAGAATTTCGACCTTATACTGGCTGGTAACAAGACAATTCTGGAAGCAGCAGAGATTACAGATCACAAGTGTCTGCGAGAGACGGAAGACAAAACATTTTTAAAGATGTTTTTAAGATATCTGGCAAGAAAGCATAAGCGGGTATATCTTTTGGTGGAATCGGAAGAAGAAGGACAGAAGATGTTCGGACATTTTGAAGAGTATTACAGAGGAACCCAGATTGTAGGTATGGCGAAGGTATCTGCAAAGAATCGGGCAGATGATATGCTGATCAATGCGATTAATGGCGAGGAAGTAGATTGTGTCTTGTCGGCACTTTCTTCACCGCTGCAGGAAGAATTGATTTCCAAGAATCGTAATGTGATGAATGCAAGAGTATGGCTTGGACTTGGAAAAGATGGAATTCCAGTGGCAGTGAAAGGCATTGGTGGGGGCAGAATCGGTCAGTTTTTTATGAAACAGATTTTTAAGAAGGAAATTGAAAAGAGTAAAAAAAGAGGAAACTAACAAAAAAACTGTAGTTTTCTCTTTATTTTTTTGTTAAAATATATTAATATAGAATTTGAGAATATGCTCTTTTACTAAAAAACAGGGCACTTTGTTGTGAAAAATGCATATTGATATGAGTGGAGGAGATGGATATGATATCTAATCAGATACTTCAAAATACAATTGAAGGATTGAAAGGAATTACAAGAATTGACTTCTGTGTGATGGACACAGATGGAAAACCGCTTGCAAGTACGATGACAGAACAGGAGAATTATGAAGAAGAAGTGCTGGCCTTTGTGGATTCTCCGGCAGATAGCCAGGTTGTGCGTGGATATCAGTTTTTTAAGATCTTTGAAGAACATCAGTTGGAATATGTGCTGTTGGCGAATGGTGGCAGTGATGATGTGTACATGGTTGGAAAGATTGCAGCATTTCAGATCCAGAATCTGTTAGTTGCATATAAGGAGCGTTTTGACAAGGATAATTTCATTAAGAATCTGCTTTTGGATAACCTGCTTCTTGTAGATATTTACAATCGTGCCAAAAAATTACATATTGACACAGAAGTGCGTCGTGTTGTATTTATAATTGAGACGGATCATGAGAAGGACAGCAACGCTCTTGATAATGTCCGTAATCTTCTGGGAAACAAATCAAAAGATTTTGTGACAGCAGTAGATGAGAAGAATATTATCATTGTGAAGGAACTTGAGCTTGAAGACGGGCACAAGGAACTTGAAAAGATGGCGAACGGTTATCTGACACTGTTGAAAGATAATGGGGAAGAAGACGCCCTGATCGCATATGGTACCGTTGTACATGATATCAAAGAGGTATCTAAGTCTTATAAAGAGGCGAAACTGGCGCTTGATGTAGGTAAGATATTCTTCAGCGAGAGAAATGTTATTGCTTACAGTGCGCTTGGAATCGGAAGATTGATTTATCAGTTGCCGATTCCGCTCTGTAAGATGTTCATCCGTGAGATTTTTGAGGGGAAATCGCCAGATGACTTCGACGAAGAGACATTAGCAACTATTAATAAGTTCTTTGAGAACAATCTGAATGTATCAGAAACATCCAGACAACTGTATATTCATCGTAATACGCTTGTATACAGACTGGATAAGCTTCAGAAGAGCACAGGACTTGATCTTCGTGTGTTTGAGGATGCCATTACTTTTAAAATCGCTCTTATGGTAGTGAAGTATATGAAGTATATGGAATCGATGGAGTATTAAATAATTAGGAGGAAACTATGATCGAATTAAAGGACGTAACCAAAGAGTACTCGAAGGGAATCTCTGCGCTAAATGGTATCAACCTTAAGATCGAGCAGGGCGAATTCGTATTTATCGTAGGTGACAGTGGATCAGGTAAGTCAACACTTATCAAATTGATCATGAAGGAGCTGGAGCCTACATCAGGTACTATTGTTGTGAACGGACATAATCTGGGCCGCATGCGCCATAGAAAAGTTCCGATGTACCGAAGAAATATTGGAGTAGTGTTCCAGGATTTCAGACTTTTAAAGGATCGTAATATCTATGAGAATATTGCTTTTGCACAGAGAGTTACAGAGACCTCTGCAAGAGTGATCAAGAAAAAAGTACCGGCAGCATTGTCACTGGTGGGACTTGCACAGAAGTACAAAGCATTTCCAAAGGAGTTATCCGGTGGAGAGCAGCAAAGAGTAGCGATTGCAAGAGCAATCGTGAATGAACCGGCGATTCTTCTCGCTGACGAGCCTACAGGAAATCTGGACCCGACAAATTCATGGGAGATCATGAAGCTTTTGGAGGAGGCGAATGACAGAGGAACTACCGTTTTGGTCGTAACTCATAATCAGGAAATTGTAAACGAGATGAAGAAGCGAGTTGTTACGATGAAAAAGGGAGTCATTGTAAGCGACGAGAAAAAAGGTGGGTATAATAATGAAAATTAGTACTTTTGGATATTCTATGAAGCAGGGTGTCAAGAACATAGGGAGAAATAAGATGTTTTCCATTGCATCTATTGCGACTATGTCAGCTTGTATTTTCCTGTTTGGCCTGTTTTATTCTATTGTTATGAATTTTAATTATATCGTACAGAAGGCAGAAGAGGGAGTTGCCATTACGGTATTTTTTGATGAAGAAGCAACACAGGAACAAAAAGATAACATTGGAGCTCAGCTTAAGAATGAAGACGGAGTATTAAGCGTCACTTATGTGAGTGGTGATGAAGCATGGGCAAAGTTCCAGAAGCAATATTTCCAGGGATCAGAAGAAGCAGCAGAAGGATTTAAAGATGATAATCCGCTTGCAAATTCTGATAACTATGAAGTATATATGTCTGATGTTTCCAAACAGAAAGATGTAGTAAGTTTTGCAGAAAGCCTGGATGGAGTCCGTAAAGTCAATAAATCAGATGTCGTTGCGAAGACGCTGACCAGTGTAAATAAACTGGTAGGTTATGTATCAGTTGCCATTATTGGAATTCTGTTAGCGGTATCTATTTTCCTGATCAGTAATACAGTTACCATGGGTATTACTGTCAGAAGAGAAGAGATAGCTATTATGAAATATATCGGAGCAAAGGATGGATTTGTCCGAGCACCGTTCGTGTTTGAAGGATTGCTCATCGGAGCAATCGGAGCTGTGATTCCACTTGGAATTCTGTACTTAGTATATGAGAAGGCAATTCACTATATTCTTGAGAGGTTCCATCTTCTTCAGAATATCATTAATTTCCTTCCGGTCACACAAGTATATAGAACACTTTTGCCAGTAGGAATTCTTTTGGGAGTGGGAATCGGTTTTGTAGGAAGTTTCTTTACAATCAGAAAACATCTGAAAGTATAATAACATACGTACTGAATTGATAAGGGGGTACATATGATAAAGGGGAAGAAAATTATCAGTGCTTTACTGATCGGTACATTATGCCTGGGAATGTCGACACAAGTAAGAGCTGCCGAGATTGATGACACGAAGCAAAAGGCTGAAGAACTTCAAAAACAGAAGGAAGCGGCGGAATCGGAACAGAAGTCACTGGAAACTCAGCTTATGGCAATTGTTTCGGAGATGGAAGATACGAAAAATCAGATTTCTCAAAAGGAAGAAGAGCTGGGGCAGAAAGAAGAGGAGCTTTTTGAGGCTCAGGCTCAGGAAAATGATCAATATGAGAGTATGAAAAAGCGTATCAAATATATGTATGAGAATGGAAATACTAAATTTGTTGATATTTTATGTCAGTCAAAAGATATTAGCGAATTTTTAAATAATGCAGAATATATTTCCACTATATCATCATATGACAGAGAACAATTGGTGGCATATCAGCAGATTCGCAAGAAAGTTCAGGAACAGCAGGCTGCACTGGAAGAGGAGTACGCAAAACTTGAAGACCTGCAGAATGATTTGATTGCAAAGCAAACGAATGTCGAGAGCTTGAAAGCTAGCAAGGAAAGCGAGATTTCAAGTATCAGCGGAGAGCTGGAGCAGACGAATCAAAAGCTTGCAGAACTTCAGGCGGCCGCAGAAGAGGCGGCAAGAAAACAGAAAGAAAAAGAAGCCGCAGCTGCAGCAGCAAAGAAGAACAATAATAGTGGAAGTGCGGGAGGAGCTGTAGTCAGTGGAAATGGAATGTTTACGCATCCTTGTCCGGGATATAGTCGTATTTCCAGCACATTTGGATATCGTAATGCGCCACTTGCCGGAGCCAGTACAAATCACAAAGGAGTTGATTTTGCAGCATCAACTGGAACACCGATTTATGCGGCAGCAGCCGGAACTGTAACTTCAGCAGGTTACAGTGGTAAGGCTGGAAATTTGATTATTATTAACCATGGAAATGGACTTCTGACTTATTATATGCACTGCAATACAATTTTTGTATCAGCAGGACAGAAGGTCAGTAAAGGACAGAATATCGGGCAAGTAGGAACAACAGGAAACTCTACGGGACCGCATCTGCATTTCCAGGTGATGAACAATGGAACACCGGTAAATCCGATGAATTATTTGTAGAAAAATAAGCTTCTGGCAGGATTGCAGAGGCGTTCTTGAATCAAATTGAATTTAAGACAGACGGGACTAAAAATATGAAAAATAAAAAAGGATTTATACAGGGGGCGCTTTGCGGCGCCCTTGCCATGTTATTGGCAGCAGGACTGGTATCATGTGGATTAAAAGCAAAAAACAGCAACAGTGGAGAGAAATATACAACAGAAGCAATCAGTTCAGAGACCGATAAAAAGCTGGAAAAACTGGAATCTTTGATTAACCAGTATTATCTGAAAGATGTAGATCAAGATGAACTTCAGCAGGGAATTTACGAAGGATACATTGCCGGATTGAATGATCCGTATTCTGTATATTATGATGAAGAAGCTACGAAGAGTTTTCAGGAATCTACAGATGGAGAATATGACGGTATTGGTGCGGTGATGTCGCAGAATAAGGAGACTGGAATCATTACCATTAGTCAGGTATATGAAGGTTCACCTGCAGAACAGGCTGGAATGAAGGATAATGATATTCTCTATAAAGTAGAAGATGAGGAAGTGACAGGAAAAGATCTGACAGAAGTCGTCAGTAAGATAAAAGGAGAAAAGGGAACGGATGTTAATTTGACAGTTCTTAGAGGTGACGACAGAGAAGAGGTTGCAGTAACAGCAACCCGCGATACGATTGAGTATCCTACAGTAAGCTCTAAGATGCTGGATAATGGAATTGGGTATCTTAGAATTACAGAATTTGATTCCGTGACATATGACCAATATAAGAATGCCTATAATGACCTGAAAAACCAGGGAATGAAAGGAATGGTCGTAGATTTGAGAAGTAATCCAGGCGGAAGTCTGAGTATTGTGTGTAAAATATTAGATGAGATTCTTCCAGAAGGAAAGATTGTATATACTCAAGACAAAAACGGAAAAGAAGAAGACTTCAAATCAGATGAAGAGCATCAAATCGATATTCCAATGACTGTTCTTGTAAATCAATATAGCGCCAGTGCTTCTGAGATTTTTGCAGGTGCGATCCAGGATTATGATCTGGGTGCAATTGTGGGAACGCAAACTTATGGAAAAGGTGTTGTACAGCAGATCTTTGATTTGAAAGACGGAACTTGTGTGAAACTTACAATTGCCAAATACTTTACGGCAAAAGGTCAGGATATTGATGGAAAAGGAATTACACCGGATGTAGCAATTGATTATCAGGCAGATGAAAACAATCCGGAAGCAGATAATCAGTTGAATAAAGCAATTGAAACCCTACAGGGAGAGATGCAGTAAGCAGCTCAATTGGGGACATCGTTAATCGCAGATGGGGACGTAGCAAACTTTTAAAATGCTACGTCCCCAATTAAGTTAAAACTGTGAAAATTTTGATCCCATCCACGGCCGGATTCCGGCAATCATTTTTTCGTCAGGCTCAATCAGAATATTATACATCTGCTGATTTAGAAAAATAATGATGGAATAAATTGCCGCATTTCCCTCTCCGGAAGTATAATCACAGGTTTTTACTGGCTTAAAAGAAGCAAGCTTACTGGATCCTTTTGGAGCGATCATCTCAGCTTCTTTGATATCAAAAGAGCAGAGTTCTTTTCTTTTTGACTTGCTGTAAATTGCGGTGATGTCCAGTTCATGGTTGACCAGTGAATACTCATACTCAACACTAAGATTTGGAAAAATGTAAAAATAAGCAGTAACACCAAGTACTACAGCGATGATAATAGACAGAAATCCTAGAAACAGAGCACCGATCGTTAAAAATAAAATTATGAAAACTACAACGATGATGCGAATAACTAACGGATTTCCTTTTTGCTTTTTTGTTATAAGTTGTTCATGAAAATTATCATTCATGTGAAACATTCCTTTCTGATTGTAAGTAATTCAGTATCATGATCGCAATTTTAAAGGTCATAGCGTCCTCGAACTGACGAAGGTCAAGACCTGTTCTTTTTTCGACTTGTTCCAGTCGGTAAATAAGTGTATTGCGATGCATATGAAGCTGTCGTGCAGTTTCTGCAATGTTCAGGTTGTTCTGGAAGAATTTGTCGATGGCAGCTAAAGTGTCCTTATCTAAATGTTCGGAAGTTATATCACCGAATATCTCAAAAAGAAAATCTTCGCAAAGTTTTTCGGGCAACTCGTGAATCAATCGTCCAATCCCTAACTTGTTAAAAGGAAATACAGATTGTTCTGAATAAAAAAGTTTACCAACTCTCAATGCAAGCGCAGTCTGTTTATAAGCAGAAGGCAGGACGTGCAGATCGGGAATAAGATCGCTGTAGGCAATCTGTACATGAGTCAGCGCTTCCATACTCAGAGTATCGATCATGGTATGTGCCAGATTGTGAATATCTTCGGATGTGCAGCCATCTTTTACCGGATAAAGCATTGCAAGTTGAAATTCATTTACAGGAACGAGATATATTTTTTCTTGAAATGGAAACAACTGTTTCAATACCTCTGTAACTGTTTCGTCCATTTTTTTTGAGGATTCGAGCAAAAAAAGATAACGAGATTTTACAGCACGAATATGTAATCTGGCGGCACGTTCACTAATCTCGCAATCCTGTGCAGTACCTGTCATGAGATTTAACAAAAAATAATTTTTGTTATACTTCTCTTTATAAGCAGCACAAAGAGAACGAATCTGCCGGATTGACTCGTCTATCTTCTCTTTGGAAGCTTCCGGTTGTATGTGAATATCCAAAGCGATGCCGGTTGCCCGTGTAAGCTCTTCTAATGCTTTGGAAAGTTCCTGAGATTGCTCCATAAAAATAACCCTCTTTTGCATAAATTAGAAAGAGCTGCACCTTCGTACAGCTCTTTCATTGTATCTTCCATAACAGTAGAACCGTTATTGTTATTTTATACGATTAGTTTGAAATCGTCAACTCTGTCTCTTTGTCGAAGATATGGATCTTGCTCATGTCAAATGTGAAGGAAGCTTTATCTCCGCTTCTGAGCTCTGTTCCGGAACCAACTCTTGCAGTTACCTGAGTTCCTGCAACATCGAAGTATAAGAATACTTCAGCTCCAAGAAGCTCATATACGTTAATTGTAGAGTGAACAGTACCTGCATTCTCACCTGTAAATGTAGCTGCAACATGTACATCCTCTGGACGGATTCCGAGGATAACTGTCTTTCCGGCATATCCTTTATCGATGAGAGCCTGTTTTTTATCAGCTGGCACTGGAAGCTCATGTCCACCAACAGAAAGTGTAACATCAGATCCATTAACCTTAACTTCAGCATCTAAGAAGTTCATCTGAGGTGATCCGATGAATCCAGCTACGAACAGGTTGCATGGTTTTGTATAGAGGTTCTGAGGTGTATCTACCTGCTGAACAACTCCATCTTTCATAACAACAATTCTTGTACCAAGAGTCATAGCCTCTGTCTGGTCATGTGTTACATAGATGATTGTAGCACCTAAATTCTCATGCAGTTTTGCAATCTCAATACGCATCTGAACACGAAGTTTTGCATCCAGGTTTGAAAGAGGCTCGTCCATAAGGAATACCTTTGGTTTACGAACGATTGCACGTCCCATAGCAACACGCTGTCTCTGTCCACCGGAAAGAGCTTTTGGCTTACGGTCAAGAAGTTTCTCAAGGTCGAGGATTCTTGCTGCCTCGCGAACTTTTTTGTCGATTTCGTCTTTTGGTACTTTACGAAGTTTCAGTCCGAATGCCATGTTGTCATATACTGTCATATGTGGATAAAGAGCGTAGTTCTGGAATACCATAGCGATATCTCTGTCTTTTGGCTCTACATTATTCATTACTTTTCCGTCAATCTTCAGTGTACCGCCGGAAATATCCTCAAGACCTGCGATCATACGAAGTGTTGTTGATTTTCCACATCCGGAAGGTCCAACGAAGATGATGAACTCTTTGTCAGCGATTTCAAGATTGAAGTCTTTAACTGCCTGGAATCCATTAGAATATACTTTCTGGATTCCCTCTAATGATAAACTTGCCATTTTGTGTAATCCTCCTTAAAGAAAATAAATAGTTCTCTTGTAATCTGATATTAGTATAGAACAAATGGGAGGGAGGTACAATGTAAGCAGTGACTAAAAAATTGGTGAAATGATGTACATTTTGACTAGTTGAATCTGATATTTTGTTTTATAAAGATTATTTGATAAAATATTAGATTAACTGTTTAACTGTTTAAAATGCAAAGAGGGATTGATTTCTTGTCAAGTGAGCTACTAGTGTGGTAAAATAAATTAAATATGTAATTTCTAACAAAAGTAATAAAGATAGAAGCAGGAGGATGAGATTGTGATTAATCAGTTAATTGCGAATATTAAGAAGACGGGCGCGCCGATCGTGGTTGGTCTGGATCCAATGTTAAAATATATTCCGGAGCATATCCAGAAGAAGGCGTTTGCTGAGTTTGGTGAGACACTTGAGGGAGCTGCAGAGGCTATATGGCAGTTCAATAAGGAAATTGTGGACAAGACTTATGATCTGATTCCAGCTGTGAAACCTCAGATTGCTATGTATGAGCAGTTCGGTATTCCGGGACTTGTTGCATTTAAGAAAACAGTAGATTACTGTAAATCAAAAGGATTGGTTGTAATCGGAGATATCAAACGTGGAGATATCGGATCAACCTCTTCTGCTTATGCGGTTGGACATATTGGTAAGGTGCAGGTAGGAAGCAAGACTTACGCACCATTTGATGAGGACTTTGTGACAGTCAATCCATATCTTGGATCTGATGGTGTGAATCCGTTTATAGATGTATGCAAAGAGGAAAAGAAAGGTCTTTTTATCCTTGTTAAGACTTCTAACCCGTCAAGTGGAGAGTTCCAGGATCAGATGATCGACGGACGTCCGCTCTATGAGCTGGTCGGTGAAAAAGTTGCACAGTGGGGAGAAGACTGCATGGGTGACGAGTACAGCTACATTGGAGCAGTTGTCGGAGCTACTTATCCGGAGATGGGAAAAGTACTTCGTAAAGTGATGCCGAAATCTTACATCCTTGTGCCGGGATATGGTGCGCAAGGAGGAAAAGGAAAAGACCTGGTACATTTCTTTAATGAAGATGGACTTGGAGCAATCGTAAACTCTTCTCGTGGAATCATTGCGGCATACAAGCAGGAAAAATACGCAAACTATGGTGAAGAAGCATTTGCAGATGCATCCAGAGCAGCAGTAGAGGACATGGTTGCTGATATTAGAGGCGCATTGGAGGCAAGATAAGATGGCGGATAAGAAAAAAGAACAGGCAATGGTTGTTTCTCAGGAGCAGATCGCTGATGGGATTTTCAGCATGTGGATTCATACAGAGGCAGCGCAGAGCGCCAGACCTGGACAGTTTATTTCTATGTATACAAAGGATGCAACAAAGTTATTGCCTCGTCCGATCAGTATCTGTGAGATTAACAAAGAAGACAGTCGCCTTCGTGTTGTATACAGAGTGACTGGAGAGAATACAGGAACAGAAGAATTTTCAAAGTTAAAAACAGGAGATGCAATCCCGATCATCGGACCTCTTGGAAATGGATTTCCGTTTGAAGCGGCTGAAGGAAAGAAAGTATTTCTTATAGGTGGAGGAATTGGTGTACCACCGATTCTGGAACTTGCAAAACAGATGAAATGCGACAAAAAGCAGATTGTCGTAGGCTATCGTGACGCACAGACATTTTTAAAGGAAGAGTTCGAGCAGAACGGTGAGTTATACATTTCCACAGAGAATGGAAGTGTCGGAACAACGGGAAATGTTATGGACGCAATCCGTGAAAATGGATTGGAAGCGGATATGATCTATGCCTGTGGACCGACTCCTATGCTTCGTGCGATCAAGCAGTATGCCGAGGGACATAAGATTGTATGCTATATATCTCTGGAAGAGCGTATGGCATGTGGAATTGGTGCCTGTCTTGGCTGTGTGTGCAAGACAAAAGAGAAAGATGCCCACAGCAATGTGTGCAACAAGCGAATCTGTAAAGATGGTCCGGTATTCCTTGCTACGGAGGTGGAAATCTAATGAATATGAATGTAAACATCGCCGGAGTAGAATGGAAGAATCCGGTTACAGTAGCATCTGGAACATTTGGTTCCGGAGAAGAATTTTCTGAATTTGTGGATCTGAATAAACTGGGAGCTATCACGACAAAAGGTGTAGCTGATGTGCCATGGGCTGGTAATCCGACCCCGCGTGTGGCAGAAGTTTACGGCGGTATGATGAATGCAATCGGACTTCAGAATCCTGGAATTGATCTGTTCTGCGAAAGAGATATTCCTTATCTTCAGAAGTATGACACGAAGATTATTGTAAATGTATGCGGTCATGCACCGGAAGAATATTTCAGAGTTGTAGAACGTCTGGCAGATGAGCCGATTGACATGATGGAAATCAATATTTCATGTCCAAATGTTAACGCCGGATTTCTGGCATTTGGGCAGGATGCAAAGAATGTAGAGAAGCTTACCGCAGATATTAAGAAAATCGCAAAACAGCCGATCATTATGAAACTGACACCGAACGTAACAGATATTACTGAGATAGCAAAAGCGGCAGAAGCGGGTGGAGCAGATGCAATTTCTTTAATTAATACATTGACAGGTATGAAGATTGACATCAACCGCAAGACATTTGCGCTGGCAAATAAGACAGGAGGAGTGTCAGGTCCAATCGTGAAACCGGTGGCTGTGCGCATGGTATATCAGGCAGCACATGCAGTCAATATTCCAATCATCGGAATGGGCGGAATCGCAAGTGCAGAAGATGCAATTGAGTTTATTTTAGCAGGAGCGAGCGCAGTATCTGTCGGAACAGCAAACTTCCATAATCCTGCAGTGACTATGGAAGTCATTGACGGAATCGAAGCTTATATGAAGAAAAACGGCTTTGAGAACGTGGCTGATATGGTTGGCATTGTGGAGTAGTTTGAAGTCGGACACAAGCGAGATTTGTGGATGATGTTAATTACATCAGATATCAAATGATGGGATATAAAATATAAAAAATGGTACAGTCCTTTCAAGCATTACATTTTTGGAAAGTTGAAGGTTTGTACCATTTTTGTTTTCAAAGAGTTTAATCAATATCCTGATTGTTATCTTGACCATTATCTAAAATGGTCAGGACGGTTCTTTTTTTGAATTTGTCACGGATATGCATGCCTTTATTCCTCAAACCGGCATAATGCTTTCTGCTGTGCCCCGTAAATAGAACGGTTTCCGTTGACCAGATAGGCAATGATGCATACCAGCACCAGAGGAATGATGTTCTGACGGCCGAAGACCTCAAGGCCAATCAGAATCGGGGCAAACAGGGTATTGGTTGCACTTCCGAAAACTGCGGCATACCCCAGGGCGGCACAGATTACAGGTGGAATACCAAGAAGTGATCCGAGGATAATTCCGAGGGAAGCACCGATGGAAAATAAAGGTGTGACTTCACCGCCCTGGAAACCAATTGCCAGTGTGAAAATCGTAAAAAGTAATTTTAAAATCCAGTCATATCCGTAGATCGTTTCTCCGGCAAATGAAGCGGAGATCAGATTGGTTCCCAGTCCGGTATAGCGTCCGCTGTGGATTGCAAAAAGGAGGATTGCAAGCGGAACTGCCAGGGTAGCGATCCGGATAAAGGGATTGGAAATCTTTTCGCCGAACAATTTCTTGGCTTTCTGTAAAAGAGCAGAAAAGAATCTTCCTGTAAGACCGAAAACTACTCCAAGAATAATCAAGATTAAAACATCTCTGCTGCCGGAAATGTTCCAGTTTTCCGTAATATTTACTGCAAATTTTTCAAGCCCAAGCATATGTGAGATCATGGAGGCAGTATATGCTGCAATCAGAGCCGGGAGTAGTGCATCATACTCCATGTATCCGGCAACAATCACTTCCATAGCAAAAAATACAGCCGACAGAGGAGTCTGGAATAATCCACCGAATCCTGCAGCCATACCGGTGATAAGCATGACTGGTGTCTTTTCTTTTATATGAAGTCTGCGTCCGGCTTCGTGTGAAATCGTAGCACCAATCTGTACGGCAACACCTTCGCGGCCGGCACTGCCGCCGAAAAGATGCGTGATCCATGTGCCAATCATGACTAATGGAACAAGTGCCAGTGGAATTTCTTCTCTTTTTTTCTGTCCGGTTTCGAAAATCAATGTCATGCCCTTCAGACTCAAACTACTGAAATGCTGATATAACCAGATGATCAGAAGTCCTGCCAGTGGAAGGAATGGAAGCAGATATTGATAATGGGCAGTGCGAAAGGCAGAAATTGCCAGTAGTCCACGACCGAATATAGTGTCAACAATTCCTACACATATACCTACAATTAATGCGAGGAATACATATTTAATCTGTAAAATCAAATGTTCTTGTTTTTCCTTTGTCATTGTAAACTCCTTTTTTTGATAAGAATAAAGAATGTGCCTTGGTACATTCTAGCGCCTGCGGTGGTTGCTTGCAACATCATCATTGTACGCCGCAGTGCACATCTTGCCGGAGGCTTTTATATAATTAGGAAATGAAATTTCCTAATTATATAAAAAAAGCTGGTAACTCTGTGTAAATCACAGAAGTCATCAGCCATTTGGCGGTTTCAATCGTAATTGAGGGAGAACCTCATTCCCTGTCTGAGAGTATAGCATTTAGAAAAGTAAGTTGTCAATGTGAGTTTCAGTTACAAATTGAAAATGTTTTGGTGTTATGGTAAGATAAAGAGAAGTAAAGGACAACTGCCGGTTGCAGTACATTTGTAATAATATAAAGCAGTTTCCTGAAAAAGAACGTATCAGGTATATGCACCTGTAGAATATGGAGGAAGAATAACAATGGAAGCTTACAAACAGGAATTTATTGACTTTATGGTAGAGAGCGATGTGCTCAAATTTGGAGAATTCACATTAAAGAGTGGAAGAAAGTCCCCATTCTTCATGAATGCGGGAGCATATGTGACTGGTTCACAGCTTAAGAAGCTCGGAGAGTATTATGCAAAAGCAATTCATGAGACATATGGAGACGACTTTGATGTACTGTTCGGACCTGCATACAAGGGAATCCCGCTTGGAGTTGTAACAGCAATCGCTTACAGTGAATTATATGGAAAAGAGGTTCGTTATTGTTCTGATCGTAAGGAAGAGAAAGATCACGGTGCAGATAAGGGAAGCTTTCTTGGAAGCAAGTTAAAAGATGGTGACCGTGTGATTATGATCGAGGACGTAACAACTTCCGGAAAATCTATGGAAGAGACTGTTCCGAAGGTAAAGGGAGCTGCTGATGTTACAATTGTAGGACTTATGGTATCTTTGAACCGTATGGAAGTTGGAAAAGGCGGAGAAAAATGTGCCCTTGATGAGATCAAAGACCTGTATGGATTTGAAACAGCAGCAATTGTAAGTATGGCAGATGTAGTAGAGCATCTGTATAACAAAGAGTGTCAGGGAAAAGTTGTCATCGACGATACATTGAAGGCAGCAATCGACGCATACTATGAGCAGTACGGTGCAAAATAAATGAAGCACGTAGCAATCCGTAGGCATCACAAAGTCCTAACAGGGTTTGAATGATAAGAAATAGAAAGAGGATAATATGAACGAGAAGGCATATAAGACAATGAGCCTTGCAGGTGCGGCCGGAATCACAGTCGGGATCATTGTGATGGTCACAGGCGTGGCTGCAGGAATTATCTCCATTGTCAGCGGAGCAAAGTTATTAAAAGACAAAAAAGGACTTACGTTTTAAAATCTGATAAGATCAGAGGATAAGACATTTGACTGGACGGAAAGGAAGCAATATTTTTGAATTCCAGAAAAAGAAAGGCACTCAGAGGACTTGGGAAAGTATTATTTGTCCTTTACATCGGGTTCCTGATATATTTTCTTATATTTTCCGACTGGTATGGCAGAACGGGCGAGATGCAGGAATACCATTATAATCTCGTCCTGTTCAAAGAAATCAAGAGATTTTGGCAGTACCGGCATCAGTTGGGATTTTTTGCCATGTTCACGAACCTGTTTGGAAATGTAATTATATTTATACCATTCGGGTTCTTTTTACCTATGGCAAGCAAATATCGTAGCTGTTTTGCTACACTGTTCTGGAGCTTTGGATTAAGCTTGTGTGTAGAAACATTTCAGCTTCTTACGAAAGTCGGAAGTTTCGACGTAGATGATATTCTACTTAACACGATCGGAGGAGTTGCAGGTCATATTATATTTGTGATCTGTGTAGCAATAAGGAGGAGACATGTTCGGAAAAGATAAGAAAAAACGAAGCAGACGTGTAAATACAAAATATGGCCAGAAGACTTTGAAACATGCGAAAAAGGGAATCCAATCCTGCATGATGGCTGTGCTTTGTGCAGTGATTTTAATTGTGATGATTCTTGTGTCATTTCTGATGAAGGGAAATGTAAATATAATCGTAGGATTTCTTTGTTTTGCACTGCTTGCACTGGCAGTTTATGGATTCAGGCTCGGACTTCGGGGTCTGAATGAACGAGATAAGAAATACATAACCTGCAAAGTCGGAATCGGGGTAAATGGATTGGTTCTTGCAGGAGTTGCAGCAATATTTATCAGGGGGCTTGTGTAGATGACAGAGATGAGATATGAATTAGCAATCGAGAGAATTGAGAATATAAAGGGTGAAAATACAGTCAGTGAAAAATACCGGGATTATTTCCGGACACTGGCTGATTTTGCACTTTTAGTTGATAAATTAAAAGAAAAAATTGAAAATGGTGAGTATTATAAGTTTTCAATTGAAGAATTAGAATGTTGGAATACACATTTGTATGATGACGTGCTTGGAGAGCATTATAAGACAAGTTATGCCAATCCGGCATTTGCAACAGAAAAATTCGGCATAGAATACGGCCGGCTTTTGAGTTTTCTATATACAGAACTTCGTGGTGTGATTCCATATGCATTTGAAAAGAAAACAGAATATCTAGATATTTTGTTTGAATTATTCATTGAAGTTTATAATCAGTTTGAGGAAGAAAACGAGCCGGAATATGAGCATGTGAGACAGACGATTTATTGGTATGCCAGCGATTATTGTGACGTATTTTTGGCAGACCGCATCAAAGAACAGATTGACCCGGAAGATAATTTTGCTGCGGATCTGATTATGAACAGTGATTTTAATGATGTGCGTTATCTCTATTATTACGGAGAGTATGTCAGTGAAAACGAGAAGCGCACTGCCATGCACCTGAATGAGCTGCCACTTGAGACAATACAGAAAATGGCAGATGTGTATACAGAAGGTTACCGGATTGGATTTGTAAATACAGGCAAGAATCTGTCAAAGAAAGCAACAGTCAATATTCGCTATACGCTTGGGTTCGAGCGGGTGATTCGGATTGCTATTGAGAATTTTCGGAAAATGGGACTAAAGCCGACGATTTACCGCGCCGGTGTCAGTGTCCTTACAAAGAGGCAACATTTGAAAATCGGATATTACGGAGGTATTGCAAATAAGCAGTACGAGTATGACCACAAGGACGATCAGGCACTGATCTTAGATCGTCAGTTCATGGAACGGAAGCTGGAAGTCATGCGGACAACTTACGAACAGTATAAAGACCTGGCAAGACGTCATGCAGGTCCGGCATGCATGGAGACATTTGGCGAGGAGCCATTTACACCAGTGTCAAAATCAGAGACGGTAAAACTTAATGATAAGCAGAAGGAAATCTCGCTTGAATATGACAGTAAATCCAGTCAGATTGTAAATAGCTATATTCCGGGAGACGAGAGAAGTTTCACAATCGTAGCGTATCCTGTTCCGGAGATTGGAAATCAGTACGAAGAGATTTTTGATGAGATTATCAAGATCAATACATTAGATGCAAAAGTTTATGAGAAGGTTCAACAGACCATTATTGATGCATTAGATCAGGGAACAAGTGTGCACATTCTTGGAAACAACGGTAACCATACAGATCTTCGGGTGCAGCTTTATAAATTGAAAGATCCAAAGAAGGAGACGATTTTTGAAAACTGCGTGGCAGATGTTAACATCCCAGTGGGAGAAGTTTTTACATCACCGGTTCTGGAAGGAACGAACGGGGTTCTTCATGTAAGTCAGGTTTACTTGAATGAACTATTATACAAAGATCTGGAAGTAACGTTTTCAAATGGAATGGTGGCAGATTACAGCTGCAAGAACTTTGAACATGAACTGGAGAATAAAGAATACTTTTTAGATAATGTTCTTTATCGTCACCCGACATTGCCGCTTGGCGAATTTGCAATCGGTACGAACACGACTGCGTATGTAGCAGCGAAGAAATACAATATTGCCGATAAGATGCCAATTCTGATCGCCGAGAAAATGGGACCGCATTTTGCAGTTGGTGACACATGCTATAGCTGGGCAGAGGACATAAAAGTTTACAATCCAAATGGCAAAGAAATTGTGGCAAGAGATAATTCGGTATCCATTCAGAGAAAAGAAGACGTCTCAGCAGCATATTTCCATTGTCATACAGATATTACGATTCCTTATGAAGAATTGAAGAGTATTACCGTAGAATGCGCGGATGGAAAAGAGATAGAAATTATCCGTGACGGAATATTTGTGCTTCCGGGTACAGAGATTTTAAATGAACCATTGAAAAATTCTAATAAATAGGGTATGATTTATTTGTTGAACTTATAAGAAAGGGTGAATGCTATGCCAAGAGTAGGAATTATAATGGGAAGTGACTCAGACCTTAAGGTCATGAGCAAAGCAGCAGTCATGCTGGAAGAATTAGGAATTGATTATGAGATGACAATCATCTCCGCACACCGTGAGCCGGATGAACTGATCGAGTGGACACGCAGTGCAGAAGGACGCGGAATGAAAGTTATGATCGCGGGAGCTGGAATGGCAGCAGCCCTTCCGGGAATGTGTGCAGCATTGTTTGCCCTTCCGGTTATCGGGGTTCCGCTTTCGGGAAAGAATCTGGACGGAATGGACGCAGTCTTTTCTATTATGCAGATGCCACCGGGAGTTCCGGTAGCAACAGTAGCAATTGACGGAGCAAAGAATGCAGCGATTCTTGCGGCAAAGATCCTTGCAGCTTCCGATGACGCATTACTTCAGAAGTTAAAAGATTATACAACCGGACAGAAAGAGGCAGTGAAAGCAAAAGCAGCAAAATTAGATGAAGTTGGATATGAGGCATATCTGGCATCTAAGTAAAAAGATCAGTAAATAAAAATACAATAAACGTACATAAGGAGACGAGTTATGGATTATAAGAATGCAGGTGTGGATATCGAGGCTGGTTACAAATCAGTAGAACTTATGAAAGAGCATGTAAAGAAAACTATGCGCGAAGAAGTACTTGGCGGTCTTGGTGGATTTTCCGGTGCATTTTCTCTTGCAAAGATTAAAGAAATGGAAGAGCCGGTTCTTCTTTCAGGAACAGACGGATGTGGAACAAAAGTAAAACTGGCTATGATCATGGACAAGCATGATACTATCGGAATTGATGCAGTTGCAATGTGTGTAAATGATATCGCTTGTGCAGGTGGAGAACCATTATTCTTCCTGGATTATATTGCATGTGGAAAGAATTACCCAGAGAAAATTGCTTCTATCGTAAGTGGTGTGGCAGAAGGATGTATCCAGTCAGAAGCAGCACTGATCGGTGGCGAGACTGCGGAACATCCGGGACTGATGCCGGAGGATGAGTATGATCTTGCAGGATTTGCAGTTGGTGTATGTGATAAGAAGGATATGATCACAGGTGAGAATTTAAAAGACGGAGATGTTCTGATCGGTATGGCATCTACAGGAGTGCACAGCAATGGATTTTCTCTTGTAAGAAAAGTATTTGACATGACAAAAGAGTCTCTGGACACATATTATGATGATCTTGGAACAACACTTGGCGAGGCACTTCTTGCTCCGACCAGAATTTATGTGAAAGCATTAAAGAGCATTAAAAATGCAGGTGTGACTGTAAAAGCATGTAGCCATATTACAGGTGGCGGTTTCTATGAAAATGTGCCAAGAATGCTGATTGATGGAGTGAAAGCGGTTGTTAAAAAAGACAGCTATCCAATCCCGCCAATTTTTACAAAACTTGCAAAAGAAGGAAATGTTGATGAGCATGCGATGTATAATACATACAACATGGGTATCGGAATGATTGTTGCAGTTGATCCGGCTGATGTAGATAAGACTATGGAAGCAATTAAAGCAACAGGAGACAAACCGTATGTGATTGGTCATATTGAGGCTGGAGAAAAGGGAGTTACATTATGTTAAATGTAGTAGTTCTTGTATCTGGTGGCGGAACGAATCTTCAGGCTATTATTGATGCGGTGGAAAATGGTACAATTACGAATACGAAGATTGCAGGCGTGATCAGCAATAATAAAAATGCATATGCACTTGAGCGGGCTAAAAAACATGGAATTGCAAATTGCTGCATTTCCCCGAAAGATTATGCCGACAGAGCAACATTTAATCAGAAATTTCTGGAGAAGATGGATGAACTGAATCCAGATCTGATTGTGCTGGCAGGATTCCTTGTAGTGATTCCGCCAGAAATGATTGCAAAATACCGCAATCGTATCATTAATATCCATCCGTCTCTCATTCCGTCATTTTGCGGAACAGGCTATTATGGATTGAAAGTTCATGAGGCAGCACTCGCAAGAGGAGTCAAAGTTGTGGGCGCGACGGTTCATTTTGTAGATGAAGGAACAGACACCGGTCCGATTATTTTACAGAAGGCAGTGGAAGTTGAAGAAGGAGATACACCGGAAGTATTGCAGAGACGTGTCATGGAGCAGGCAGAGTGGAAGATACTTCCGAAAGCAATTGACTTGATCGCAAATGGAAAAGTAAAAGTAGAGGATGGAAGAACTCATATTATATAGTAAGAATACGAACTGTAGGGAAACTTGCAGTTCGTTTTGATACATCAAAACCTATATCATAAAAGCAGCAGGAGGGAATAAAATGAAAGTATTAATCGTAGGTGGCGGCGGAAGAGAGCATGCAATTGCACAAAGTGTTGCAAAGAGTGAGAAGGTCGATAAGATTTACTGTACACCGGGAAATGCCGGAATTGCAGCACTGGCAGAATGTGCACCTATCGGAGCGATGGAGTTCGATAAGATTGTAGCCTTTGCTAAGGAAAAAGAAGTAGATCTTGTAATTGTAGGAATGGACGATCCGCTTGTAGGTGGCCTTGTAGATGAACTGGAAAAAGCAGGGATTCGTGCATTCGGTCCAAAGAAAAATGCAGCAATTCTGGAAGGCTCCAAAGCATTTTCAAAAGATTTAATGAAAAAATACAATATCCCAACTGCAGCATATGAGAATTTTACAGATCCGGATGCGGCAATTAAGTATCTGGAGACAGAGGCAAAATTTCCAATTGTATTAAAAGCAGATGGACTGGCTCTTGGAAAAGGAGTTTTGATCTGCAATACACTGGAGGAAGCAAAAGATGGTGTCAAAGAGATTATGCTGGATAAGAAATTCGGTTCTGCAGGAAATGAAATGGTCATTGAAGAGTTTATGACAGGTCGTGAAGTTTCCGTACTTTCTTTTGTAGATGGCAACACAATTAAGACCATGACAAGTGCTCAGGATCACAAGCGTGCCGGAGATGGAGATACTGGACTCAACACTGGAGGAATGGGAACATTTTCACCAAGTCCATTTTATACAAAGGAAGTTGAAGATTTCTGCAACAAATATGTATATCAGGCAACAGTCGATGCCATGAAAGCAGAAGGCCGCCCATTCAAAGGAATTATTTTCTTCGGACTCATGCTGACACCAGACGGACCGAAAGTACTGGAGTATAATGCCAGATTTGGAGATCCGGAGGCTCAGGTCGTACTTCCAAGAATGAAGAATGATATTATTGAAGTCATGGAAGCCTGCATAAATGGAACATTGGATCAGATCGACCTTCAGTTCGAAGACAATGCAGCAGTGTGTGTCGTGCTTGCAAGTGACGGATATCCGGTAAAATATGACAAAGGTCTGCCAATCACAGGATTGGAGGAATTTGATAAACACGATGGTTACTATTGCTTCCATGCCGGGACAAAATTTGACGGAGACCAGATCGTTACAAACGGAGGCCGTGTCCTTGGTGTGACAGCAAAAGGAAAGGACTTGAAAGAAGCGAGAGCTAATGCCTATGCAGCAACAGAATGGGTAAAATTTGACAATAAGTATATGAGACATGATATTGGAAAAGCTATTGATGAAGCTTAGAAAATTAGAGATGATTTTAGAATGATAAAAGAGAAGGTGCATTTTAAATTTGGAATTTTAGAGATGTACCTTCTCTTTTTGGTTGTTGGGTCAATGCCTGTTTGGAGTACATTTTTTTGCTGTTCCCCAAAAGGGAAAGTTATTTAATATCTAATCTTTATAAAAAGATACCGGAGAAAGCTACTTATTTGAGTTTAACTCTTCAAAAACTTTATCAGTATTATAATCAGGTGCCTGACGTAGGGCGATATCATAGATTGGCTGAATGGTATCCAGAGATTCTTCAAGAATTTCAGCAATTTGTTCAGCAGAGTAATCTTTTTCTAATTTCTTGATCACCAGTTTGATTAAAAGCAGCTGTTCGCCTTCGATCTTGCCTTCAATTCGCCCTTCTTCGCGGCTGACCCGTCTGGTTTCCTGTACATCATAAGCTTGAAAGTTGTCAAACATCATACTGAATTTCCTCCTTGTGATTTGATCAGTAATATCGTAGACTTCTTCATCTGGTAGATTTAGTTTATGAAGAAGAACAGCAATCACTTTACCAATTATTTTTAATAGATAATCAGGGGTATTGTCGGTAAGATGTTCCGTGTATTCTTTCGGTATATCTTTTAAGTCATGAAATTCTGAAGAACTCTGAAGCTGGTTGATGAGAAAGATTAAAGAGAGCTCATCATTCTTTTCAATCAGATCCTGCTTGGAATATTTGTTTAATGGAACGACCAGGTAATTGAAACTAGGTATATAATCCCTGAAGACATCACTCAAAAAGACACGATTTTTAAAATTCAGTGGTGCAGACCATGTGCTGGTTCCTTCATAATATACGATAGGCAGGATTGGTGGATAAAGAAAAGCTTTGGATTTTGTGATGCCTTTATGTAGCTTTTCCTGTTGCGCAGCATAATCTGTCCAGATAAATACAATGTAGCGGAGTATCCGGAAGGACATGTCAAAATCATTTTCCGATTGATGTTCAATGAGTGCAATCAGATAGATTTCGGAATTACCTATGCGGATTTTATTTACAGTATCTGAGTCTCTGGATTCCTGAAATAAAGGTAGAAAATGTGAAGAAACATTTTCAATATCCTCGGGTTTAATCTCCTTAAAAAGAGGAATGTCCGTATATCCTTTTAAGAATTGAGCGCAGAGCACCGGGTCTCCGAATACAATCTTAGCAGCGTTGTCTTTTGCGTGAGCATTGTGTACCCCATTTGAAGTTGTCGTGTTGTTTGTTTCCATAGGTCTCCTCTCTGGACGAATCTGACATGGAAACTTTCTGAATATATTTTAACATTTTGAGTATAAAAAGACAATGCAAAAAGAGTGTAAATTCAGAAGTACCGTATCATTTGTCCGATGAAACTGTAGCTATACCAGTGCCAGGTATCACTGAAAGCTGCGGTGAACGAGTAACTTCATCAAAAATCTGAGTGAATTATTTGCTGAAAAAAGCAAATGAAATTCAGAAATGAAATCCTGGCTGGGGATTTCTGAGGGCATTGAAAATAATGAAAATATCGTGCCCGAAATTTGATGTAGGTGTAGTGTAGCACAATGGTATCATGGAACGCAAGAGTAAATTCAAAAATATTTTTATATAGGTGGAAGTTTGAAATGTAATTGACGGAGGAATAAGAAGTAATGTCCGCTGAGAAAAACTTGACAAATCATCTCAAAAGGATAAGATAAAAAAGACAAGATAGGATTAATTGCACATCGAGTAGGAATCGGTTTATTCGAATGATTAAAAGGAGGGCGTCACATGGATTACATACACGAGATTGGGAAGCGTGCAAAATCAGTTTCTGCACAGGTTCAGCATCTTTCCCAAAATCAGAAAAATGAAGGACTTCGAAGAGTAGCGGAAGAACTGGAAAATCAGAAAAGCTATCTTATGGCAGAAAATGAAAAGGATATTGAAAAAGCTGAGAAAGACGGTATGAAAGCATCTCTGATTGACCGTCTTCGCCTGACGGAAGAAAGAATTGCCGGAATGGCTGAAGGTCTCAGACAGATTGCTGATCTGGAAGATCCAATTGGTGCAACATTGTGGGAAAAGGTCAGACCGAATGGTCTTCGTATAGGAAAAAGAGTGGTTCCACTTGGGGTGGTCGGAATCATTTATGAATCGCGCCCGAACGTAACGGCTGATGCATTTGGACTTTGCTTTAAGACAGGAAATGTTGTAATCCTGCGTGGAGGTTCTGATGCAATCCATTCCAATCTTGCTGTGACAAAAGTGATTCAGGACGGTTTGAAAAAATGTAATCTTCCTGAGGACGCAATCCTTCTTGTTGAAAATACAGACCGAGCGGTCGTAAATCAGATGATGAAACTGAATGAATACATTGATGTTCTGATTCCGAGAGGCGGGGCAGGACTCATTGCAAATGTAGTGCAGAACAGTACAGTTCCGGTCATTGAGACAGGAACTGGAAACTGTCACATTTTCGTGGACGAGACAGCAGATCTTGACATGGCAGTACCGATTATTGTCAATGCAAAGACGCAGCGACTTGGCGTATGCAATGCATGCGAGTCACTTGTAATTCATGAAAAGATTGCGGAAGAGGCAGTTCCGGCTATTTATAAAGCACTTCATGAAAAAGGTGTAGAAGTTCGAGGCAATGAGCGTATTCGTGAGATTGTACCGGAGATTGTGCCGGCAACAGAGGAAGACTGGGGCACAGAATATCTGGATGCAATCATTTCCGTGAAGACAGTTTCTTCTATAGAAGAAGCGATTGCACATATTAATAAGTATAACACCGGACATTCCGAGTCCATCATTACAAAAGATTATACAAATGCGCTGAAATTCCAGGATGAAATCGACGCGGCAGCAGTGTATGTCAACGCATCGACCAGATTTACAGATGGATTCGAATTCGGATTCGGAGCAGAGATAGGAATCAGCACACAGAAATTACACGCAAGAGGACCAATGGGATTAGAAGCACTTACTACGACAAAGTATGTGATTTTTGGAGATGGGCAGATTCGCCCGTAAAAGTGGAAGGGAATACTTAAACGTAGAATTTTCTCGTATCCAGTTCCGTTGTGCTGAGCATTCCAATGAGCCTGATAGAACAGAAAATCATGTCAGCAAAGGCTGCCATGATTTCTCCAGTCTCATTTCCATAGCCCAAAGTCACAGGAACTGAGAAAATTCTACTGCAGAAGTTATTAGCTGTCGCACTTTTACAGGCAGAAGGATAAAGAGTAAAGATTAAAATATGCTGTGAAATTGTGCAAAAGTATTCATGAGATTGGATAATATGCATAATATTAAAAAGTTATGCATAAACACTTGAATATTATACATATAAGTTGTATAATCATGCACATAGCTTGAAGTGTATACAATGATAGTTTGACCAGTAAAGGTAAGGTGGAACGCCCCCCTGGTTTTGACGCCATATTTAAGTAGTAAAAGTATAATTGGTATGTGAGAGCTGATTTCAGACAGTCAATCAGTTTTTTGGTAAGCCCGTGAGCATAGCCTGACTTCTGAAGCACTGTTTGAGCCGCCTTTTGGCGAGTTTGCGGAAGAAGTCAGAGATAAGCGGCACAACGGGCGAAAAAAACTGGTTGTGTCTGCAATTAGCTGTCACATACCTTAGATAGTTTTAGATTTTACAATATAAGGAAGGTACAAAAATGATAAAAGTAGGAATCATCGGAGCCACAGGCTATGCAGGTGGAGAACTCGTTCGTATTTTAATGGGACATAAGGAGGCAGAAATTGTGTGGTATGGCTCAAGAAGCTATATTGATCAGAAGTATGCAGATGTATATCGCAATATGTTTCAGATTGTAGATGCAAAATGCATGGATGATAATATCGAAGCATTGGCAGATCAGGTAGATGTGATTTTTACAGCGACTCCTCAGGGATTTCTGGCTTCTGTCATTAACGAGAATATTTTAGGCAAGACAAAAATTGTAGATTTAAGTGCAGATTTCCGTATCAAAGATGTTAAGGTATATGAAAAATGGTATGGTATCGAGCACAAGAGTCCGCAATTTATTGAAGAAGCTGTTTATGGACTTTGCGAAGTGAACCGTGATAAAGTAAAAGGCGCAAGACTGATTGCTAATCCGGGCTGCTATACAACTTGCTCTATTCTGACAGCATATCCGCTGGCAAAAGAAGGAATCATTGATATGAGGACACTCATTGTAGATGCGAAATCCGGTACTTCCGGAGCAGGAAGAGGAGCAAAGGTTCCGAATCTTTTCTGTGAAGTCAATGAGAACATGAAAGCTTACGGTGTAGCATCTCACAGACATACACCGGAGATTGAAGAACAGCTTGGATATGCGTCAGGTGAAAATGTGACCATCAGTTTCACACCACATCTTGTTCCGATGAATCGTGGAATACTGGCAACAGAGTATGCTACATTGAAAAAAGATGTAACAGGTGAAGAAGTAAAAGCAATTTATGATAAATATTATGCAGACGAGAAGTTTGTGCGTGTGTTTGGTGAAGGCGTATGTCCGGAGACAAAATGGGTAGAAGGCAGCAATTATGTAGATATCGGATTCAAATTGGATCCAAGAACGAACCGTATTGTTATGATGGGAGCCATCGATAACCTTGTAAAAGGTGCAGCTGGACAGGCGGTTCAGAATATGAACCTTCTTTTTGGACTTCCGGAAAGCGAAGGACTGGAACTTGTTCCGATGTTCCCATAGAACAAATCTGAGGGGAGAAATAAAATGATACGAACAATGACAATTGAAGATTATGAACAGGTGCATGATCTTTGGATGAAAATACATGGTTTTGGAATTCGAAGTGTGGATGATTCAAAAGAAGGTGTGGAACGTTTCTTAAAGAGAAATCCAACAACGAGTGTGGTGGCAGTTGAAGATGATAAGATTGTTGGTGCTATTTTATGTGGACATGATGGAAGAAGAGGGTGTCTCTATCATGTCTGTGTGGATGAAGCATACCGCATGCGCGGAATCGGAAAAGCAATGGTTGTATTTGCAATGGAAGCACTAAAAACAGAAGGAATCAACAACGTTTCTTTAATTGCATTTACAAAGAATGATATAGGAAATGCATTCTGGAAAGAGATTGGCTGGAAGAAGCGGGAAGATTTGAATTATTACGACTTTATATTAAATGAGGCGAATATCACTGCATTTATTCAGTAACTGAGAATGAGGCAAGTGCGAAGTGCAGAGCAATCTGCAGGTATCATAAGAATGCCGAGGCATTCTTGAATATGAAGAAAATGCTTTGTAAAATAAGTGAATAAATAGAAGGAAACTTCAGGAGGAATATATGAAACAGATAAAAGGCGGCGTAACAGCTGCGAAGGGATATGAGGCTGCAAGTACAGCCGCAGGGATTAAATATCAGGGACGTACCGACATGGCATTGATCTATAGCCAGGTGCCTTGTGTATCTGCAGGAACATTTACAACAAATGTTGTAAAGGCAGCCCCGGTTAAATGGGATCGCCAGATAGTAGACAGTGGCGCAGGCGTGCAGGTAGTTGTTGTAAATTCAGGAATTGCCAATGCATGTACCGGTGAAGAAGGCATGGGATATTGCAAAGAGACAGCCGAGGCAGCAGCGAAAGCGCTTAATATTGACGCAGCAGGTGTCCTGGTTGGTTCTACAGGAGTCATCGGAATGCAGCTTCCGATGCAGAAGCTGGTGGACGGAATCCAGGTGCTGGCAGGAAAGAAAGCAGAAGGTCTACAGAGCGGACACGATGCAGCTCTTGCAATCATGACTACTGATACAGTAGAAAAAGAGATGGCAGTTGAGATAGAGATTGGCGGCAAGACAGTCACAATCGGAGGGATGTCCAAAGGTTCCGGTATGATTCACCCGAATATGTGCACGATGCTTGCATTTATCACAACAGATGCCGCAATTACAAAAGAGGCACTGCAAAAGGCACTGAGTGAAGACGTAGAAGATACTTATAACATGATTTCTGTAGATGGAGATACATCTACCAATGATACAGCAATTCTTCTTGCAAATGGTCTGGCAGGCAATCAGGAGATAACTTACGCAAGTCCGGAGTATGAGACATTTAAAGAGGCACTTCACATGGTCAACGAGACACTTGCCAAGAAAATGGCAGGAGATGGAGAAGGAGCGACTGCTTTATTTGAGGTGAAAGTCGTAGGAGCAGAGAGTATAAAGCAGGCAAAGACACTTGCAAAATCAGTTGTATGCTCCAATCTTACAAAGGCTGCAATTGCCGGACATGATGCAAACTGGGGAAGAATTCTCTGTGCAATGGGATATTCCGGTGTACAGTTTGATCCAGAAAAGGTGGATCTGTTCTTTGAAAGTAAAGCTGGAAAGCTTCAGATTATTGAAAATGGTGTGGCAACAGATTATAGTGAAGAAGTAGCCACAAAGATTTTATCTGAGCCTGAGATCACAGCAACGGCAGATATCAAAATGGGCGATTACAGTGCGACCGCATGGGGCTGTGATCTGACACATGAATATATCAATATTAACGCAGACTACAGAAGTTAAAGTACAGATAATTGTTAGAAACTAGTAGTTGGATGACAGAAGGGAAGTTTTTGGACATGAATAAAGATATGCAGCAATATTTGGATAAAGCAGAAGTACTGATTGAGGCGCTTCCATATATCCAGCGTTTTAACCGTAAGATTATCGTAGTAAAATATGGTGGAAGTGCCATGGTTGACGAGGAACTCAAAGCAAGAGTCATTCAGGACGTCACACTTTTGAAACTGGTAGGCTTCAAACCGATCATTGTTCATGGCGGCGGCAAGGAAATCAGCCGCTGGGTTGGAAAAGTTGGTATGAAACCGGAATTTAAGAATGGACTTCGTGTGACCGATGAGGCAACTATGGAGCTGGCTGAGATGGTTCTGGGCAAGGTAAATAAAAGTCTTGTTCAGCTTGTAGAGAGCCTGGGAGTCCGCGCAATCGGCATCAGTGGAAAAGACGGAAGACTTCTCTCTGTAAAGAAAAAATATGCAAATGGTGAAGATATCGGATTTGTCGGTGATGTGACAAATGTAAATGCAGATATTCTTTACGATCTTCTGGAAAAAGATTTTCTTCCAATCATTTGCCCGGTAGGACTGGACGATGACAACAATACATACAATATTAATGCAGATGATGCAGCATGTGCGATTGCAAAAGCTATGAAAGCAGAGAAGCTTGCATTTCTGACAGATATTGAAGGAGTCTATAAGGATCCACAGGATTCATCCACACTGATTTCTGAACTGACAGTATCAGAGGCTCATAAGCTGGTGGGAGATGGATATATCGGTGGCGGAATGCTTCCAAAAATCAACAACTGTATCGAGGCTATTGAGAGTGGGGTATCCAGGGTTCATATTCTGGATGGAAGAATTCCACACTGCCTGCTGCTTGAAATCTTTACAAACAAAGGAATTGGTACAGCTATTTTAAATGACAGTGAGAGAAGGTATTATGATGGAGAATAATCAGACAAATACATATATGGAAGAGACAAACTCAGAACTGGTCCATACATATAACCGTTTTCCGGTTGTCTTAGATCATGGTGAGGGTGTTTATCTTTATGATACAGAAGGAAAGAAGTATCTGGATTTTGCGGCAGGAATTGCGGTATGTGGACTTGGATACAGTAATGAAGAGTATAAGACTGCATTAAAAAATCAGATCGATCTTCTGACACATACTTCGAATTTATACTATAATACAACTTGCGGAAAAGCAGCAAAAGCACTTTTGAAAGCATGTGAGATGGATAAAGTATTTTTTACTAACAGTGGTACAGAGGCAATTGAAGGTGCATTAAAAGCTGCCAGAAAATATGCTTACAAAAAAGGTACCGGACGTTATGAGTTCATTGCTATGGAAGATTCTTTTCATGGAAGAAGTATGGGAGCATTGTCTGTTACCGGAACAGAGCATTACAGAACGCCATTTGAGCCACTGATACCGGGCGTGAAATTTGCAAAATATAATGACCTTGACAGTGTAAAAGCACTGGTAAGTGATAAGACATGCGCAATTATTCTGGAAGCTCTTCAGGGGGAAGGCGGAATCACTCCGGCTACTGATGAATTTATGAAAGGACTCCGCCAGATTTGTGATGAAGAAGGAATTCTTCTGATTTGTGACGAGATTCAGTGTGGTATGGGACGTACAGGTTCTATGTTTGCATGGCAGGGATATGGTGTAAAACCGGACATCATGACAATGGCAAAAGCAATTGGAAATGGAGTTCCGGTAGGAGCATTTGCCATGACAAAAGAAGTGGCAGAATATTCTCTTGAGCCGGGAGATCACGGAACAACTTACGGTGGAAATCCGCTGGCGTGTGCAGCAGTTGCCAAGACGCTGGAGTTATTTGAAAAATACGATCTCACAGCTCATGTGCGTGAGATTGGCGCGTATCTGACAGAAAAGCTGGATGAACTTGTTGCAGCAAATGACGCAGTTCTGGAGAGACGAGGAATTGGACTTATCCAGGGGATTAAGGTTAAGAAGCCGGTAGGAGAGATTAGCTCGGAGGCACTGAAAGAAGGACTTCTTATTATCAGTGCAAAGGGGAATGTGCTTCGCCTGGTTCCGCCACTTGTGATTGAAAAAGAGCATGTAGATGAGATGCTGGAGATTTTGAAAAAGGTTCTGTAATAATAGCAGAGTGAAAAAATGTGGAGCAATCCGCAGGCATCATGAAATGTATCTGACATTTATAAAAAGGAATATAAAAACCGACGCACGGATATACTAATTACGACAGGTAAGGAGGTATCACAATGGTCGGTTTTTTTATTGCTCTTTTATCAGGGGCATTGATGAGTATACAAGGTGTTTTTAATACAGAAGTTACCAAGACGACAGGTATGTGGGTTGGCAATGCATGGGTGCAGCTTACTGCATTTGCCGTCTGTCTGATTGCCTGGCTGATTGCAGGTAGAGATAATCCGATGGTACTTATGAAAGTAGAGCCCAGATATCTGCTTTTAGGAGGAGTGATCGGGGCTGGAATTACACTTACAGTAATTCGGGCAATGAACCAGCTTGGCCCGGCAAAAGCAGCATTACTGATCGTTATCGCACAGTTGATCGTAGCTTATGGGATTGAACTTCTCGGATTGTTTGGGGTTGATAAAGAACCTCTGGAATGGAGAAAAGTAATCGGCATGGGGATAGCACTGATTGGAATTGCAATTTTTCAGTGGAAATAATAGAAGTGATTTTACGTCTCTTTGGCGGATCGCAGTTGCAATTTTGGAATGGAGATAGTAAAATAAAACTGTCTTACATTTTGAGGGTACAAGCCACTTTGTATGAGAATTACAAAGGAGGACATATGAGTAGGACAAGGTGGAATTACAGGTATTTTATCAGAAGCGTGGTTGTAATTATGTGCGTGGTATTTTGTGTGGGCTGCCAGAAAAAGTCACAGGAGACAGATCTTAAGACAGTGTCTGTCAGGGAAGAAGAACCGGAAAGTACACCGGAAGACTCAAGAGAAGATACCACAGAAGATGTCGGAAAAGTGAAGGAAGAAGACACTGCTAAGAAGAAAGATGATGCGGTGCCTGACACAGAAGATAGACCAGAGAAGCTGTATGTACATGTGTGCGGCAATGTAAATCAGCCAGGAGTCTATGAATTACAACAGGATAGCAGAGTTTTTGAAGCGATAGAGGCAGCAGGAGGTATGACTACAACTGCCGCTTTTTCTTATCTGAATCAGGCTGAGCTTCTAAAGGACGGGCAGCAGATTTATGTTCCGTCACAGGAAGAGGTAGATTCCGGAAAAGTTACGTCAACCAGAAATGCATCTGAGAGTGATGAGACATTCAGTGTGCAGGCTGTGGAAAATGTATCCGGGCAGGATGACGGAAAAGTTAATTTGAATACAGCTTCAAAAGAAGAATTGCTGACATTAAATGGAATTGGTGATGTGCGTGCACAGGCAATTTTAAAATACCGGGAAGAACATGGCGAATTCCGCTCAATAGAAGAGCTTATGGAAGTAGAAGGAATCAAAAAGGGGACCTTTCAGAAATTAAAAGATCAGATTAAGATTTGACAGGGGAGACTGGCAATGAGCAGAAAAGTATTAGTAGTAGACGATGAAAAACTGATTGTGAAGGGAATAAGGTTCAGTCTGGAACAAGATGGTATGGATGTGGACTGTGCCTATGACGGTGAGGAAGCATTGAAACTGATCCGTGAGAATAAGTATAACATTATTCTTTTGGATGTGATGCTGCCTAAACTGGATGGATTTCAGGTGTGTCAGCAGGTACGTGAATTTTCTGATGTGCCAATTGTGATGCTGACAGCAAAAGGCGAGGATATGGACAAGATCCTCGGACTGGAATATGGTGCAGATGATTATATCACGAAGCCATTTAACATTCTGGAAGTGAAGGCAAGAATCAAGGCAATCATGAGAAGGACCGAAAGACAGACAGAGGAACGGCCGGAAGGAAGACAGATCGTCAAAGGCGATATGAAGATCGACTGCGAAGGAAGAAGAGTTGTGATCGGAGAACGGGAAGTGAATCTGACAGCAAAGGAATTTGATCTTCTGGAGCTTCTTGCAATGAATCAGGATAAAGTCTATAGCAGAGAGAATCTTCTGAATATCGTATGGGGATATGAGTATCCCGGTGACGCAAGAACTGTCGATGTACATATCCGGAGACTTCGGGAGAAGATAGAAAAGAATCCGAGTGATCCGAAGTATGTACATACGAAGTGGGGAGTTGGTTATTATTTTAGGGGTTAAGAAGTATTTGAAAAGAAGCAGACTAGGGAGTCTCAGGTTTCAGATTGGATCCCTGATCATTCTGGCAGGGATCATTCCGGTGCTGATCATTGAAGGGGTACTCCTTAGTACTTATGAAAAAAGGGCAGTGAATGTACGCACTGCCGAGATTCAGAGTCAATGTACAATTCTATGCAATCAATTGGGTGACAGCAGTGACCTGAAGGGAAAAAATTCAGAATTTATAAAGACAGAACTTGACCAGTTGACAAATATTTACAATGGTCGGGTGATGTTGATCGATGATAATTTTCAGATTATGGAAGATACATATGGAATGGACGATGGAAAGACCATTGTTTCAGGTGATGTGATTCAGTGTTTAAAAGGGCAGGGAACCAGCCATTATGATTCAGGGAACCGCTATATTGAAGTGACTTCACCGATTGCTGATTCACAGACCAATGAAGTAAAGGGCGTTATGTTAGTCAGTGTGTCCACAGATACGATCGTAGATACACTTCATGAACTTCGGTCAAGTGTCAGAACAGTAGGAGGCGTAATCCTGATCATCTGGGTGCTTATAGCACTGGTATTCAGTAAGCTTATGGTCCGGCCATTCATCAGAATTACCAGATCACTGGAAAATGCAACGGCGGGCTATGATGAAAGTATGCTCCATGAAAATGCATATACAGAGACGAGACAGATGACAGAAGCATTTAATAAAATGCTGGGAAGACTCCGGGTGTTGGATGATTCAAGGACAGAATTTGTGTCAAATGTGTCTCATGAATTGAAAACACCACTTACGTCTATGAAGGTATTATCAGATTCATTGCTGACACAGGAAGATGTTCCGGTGGAGTTGTACAAGGAGTTTATGGGGGATCTGTCAGAAGAAATAGAGCGTGAGAACAAGATTATTAATGATCTTCTATCTCTCGTTAAAATGGACAAAACAGCGGATACGATGAATATTTCTTCCGTGAACATTAATACTCTTGTGGAAAGAATATTAAAACAGCTTCGTCCAATTGCGGCAAAAAATAATATAGAGGTGGTGTTTGAAAGTTTCCGACCGGTGACTGCGGAGGTAGATGAAGTAAAATTATCGCTTGCAATCACAAACCTGGTGGAAAATGCGATTAAATATAATCAGGAAAATGGCTGGGTGCATGTGGCGTTAAATGCAGATCACAAGTTGTTTTATATTGAAGTGGCTGATTCCGGCATTGGAATCGCACCGGAGGAGACAGATCATATTTTTGAGAGATTCTACCGGGTAGATAAGTCTCACTCCAGAGAAATCGGAGGAACCGGACTTGGACTTGCGATTGCAAGAAGTGCAATTGTTATGCACAGAGGTGCGATTAAGGTTTACAGTCAGCCGGGAAAAGGAACAACATTTACAGTGAAAATTCCATTGACTTACGTGTCATAGAAAGGAGAGGCAGTATGAATAAACGAAGGAAATTTACAGCTTTGTTAGGGATTCTTATATGTGCAGCTCTCCTTATGTCCTGTAAGAAAAATGATACGGGTGAGGGAACTTATGAACTGTATTATGTAAATGTACAGACTCAGGCACTGGAACAGGAAGAAGTTCAAATAGAAGGGGATACTACGGAAGAGAAGATTGAATCTGTGCTAAAAGAACTGAAGAAAAATCCAGAAGATGTAGAAGTAAAGAGTACATTTCCAAAAAAGATAAAAGTAGAAAAATGGGAACTTACAAATGGACGACTGGGGATATCTTTTAATCAGGAATATAAAAATGTGAAAAAAGTGCCGGAACTTCTTTTTCGTGCATCATTGGTTCAGTCACTGATACAGATTGATGGGGTTGATTCTGTGAAATTTTATATCGGTGGGGATCCATTGTGTGATGCGAATGGTAATGAAATCGGAGCTATGAATGACGAATATTTTGTTCAGAATATAGGTTCCACACTTCATACATATCAAAGTGTAGATCTTGAATTGTATTTTGCAAACAGTGAGGGAGATAAGCTTGTGACTGAGACAGAACATGTCCGGTACAACAGCAATACATTGAAAGAGAAGTTGATTGTAGAAGAACTGATGAAAGGACCTTCCGCAGAAACTTATAAGAAGGTCATTCCTATGGATACGGTGCTTCTGGGTGTGTCTGTGAAAGACGATGTATGTTATGTGAATTTTGATAATGGATTTTTGAATATGACAGATATACAGCCGGAAGTTACTATTTATTCTATCGTAAATTCTATAATTCGAGGAGGAAGTGCATCAAAAGTACAGATTCTGGTTAATGGAGATTCAAATCTTAAGTATCAGGAACAGGTGGATCTTAGCCAGCCGCTTACAGAGCGGGAAGATATTGTGGAGGATTAATCATTTGAAAAACAGACCACTATGCAGTTTATGCCTGGTGATCGCAATTTTAATCGGAGTCCTGACAGCCGGGGCGGGTGCGAAGTTCGTGCCAGAGCTTCGCCCTTCTCCTGTTGAACAATATGGAGAAAAAGATGACTGGCTGATTGTCAGGGGCCAGGTATATAAAAAAGAAGAAAAAGAAAAGTATCAGATATTGTATCTGAAAAAATGTTCTGTCTATTTTCAGAAAGATCAACAGAGTCAACAAAATCAACAAAGTCAGCAATCATTTATAAAAGAATCCAGAATGCTCATTTATGATGAGAAGAAAAATAAGATACAGATTGGAAATGAGGTGGAGGCGGAAGGGAAGCTTAGTTTTTTTGAAACTGCACGTAATCCGGGGAATTTTGATCAGAAAGCCTATTATCAAAGGCAGAATATTCACGGAAAAGTATGGAGTGAAACTTTAAGAATAACAGACCACACAGTAAAACGGATACAAAATGTATTGGAGAATATACGAGTACATTGTAGAAATACATTACTGAGTGAAGCGGGAGAGAAAAACGGCAGTATTTTAAGCACCATACTTCTTGGAGAAAAATCCCAGATGGACCCAGAGATAAAAAAACTATATCAGGTGAACGGAATTGGACATATATTGGCAATTTCCGGTTTGCACCTGTCGGTAATCGGGATCGGAATTTATCAGTTACTTAGAAAACTGACAGGAAGTTATACGATAGGAGGAATCGGAGGCATATTCTTTTTCTTTCTTTATGTATTGATGATTGGGGTTACAGTATCTGTGATCCGTGCCGGTATTATGTATTTGTTCCGGGTAGGGGCAGAAATCGCGGGGAGACATTATGACAGTGTGACGGCTCTTTCTGTGGCAGCGGCAGTAGTACTCATCTGGCGGCCGCTCAGTATTTACGACGGGGCGTTCTGGCTGTCATTTTTTGCAGTATTTGCAGTGATGGTTATAATGCCAGCCGGACAGATGGAGAAAGCAAAAACAAGAACAGAGATAGACATTCAGAAAAACAGAGAAAATAAGGCTTGGATAATACAAATAAAAAGCATGATAATAAGCAACATAGAAATGCAATTATTTCTTTTACCTGTTGTTCTGTATTTTTTTTATGAATTTCCACTCTATGCAACATTTTTAAATCTGCTTGTAATTCCGCTCATGACAATTTTGCTGAGCCTGGGAATTACTGGAAGTTTTATATGTATGTTGTGCTCTGGTATGTTCAAGATTCCAGGAAAGTGTATGCTTGGAATCTGTGGCTTTATTCTGACGATTTATGAAAGATGCTGTGAGTTTTTTTTGGAACTTCCTGGGGCAAGAGTCGTTATTGGAAGAATTAAGATCTGGCAGATATTGTTCTACTACGGCTGCGTAGTGGTCATATGTGTTATATACTACTATGAAAAGAAACGTACTCAGAAAAAAGAGTATGCGAAAGGGCAGGAACACAATGAAGCGCAGGAATGTGAAAAACAAAGAAAACAAAGAAAACGTGGAAATACATTGATAGGAATGTTATGTGCTTTGGGATTATTTGTTCTGCTTCACCGTTTTGATAGTTTGTCGCAGATGCAAGTGACGGTGTTGGATGTGGGTCAAGGTGATGGAATATTTTTAAAGAGTCCCGGAGGTATGACCTGTATGATTGACGGAGGAAGCAGTGATGTGAAGAATGTCGGGCAGTACAGGATCGAGCCATATCTGTTATCGAAAGGAGTCGGGACACTGGATTATGTGTTCATTTCCCATGGTGACAGTGACCATACGAACGGGATTGAAGAAATGATATCGAGGCAGAAAATCGGTGTGAAGATTAAAACGCTTGTATTTCCAAAAGAAAGTGTCTGGGACGAAAGCCTGAAGAAATTAGCAATATATGCAATAGAAAATGGAGTGCAGGTAGCGGTTATGGAGCAAGGACAGGAGATTGAAAAACAGGGAATGAAAATCCTCTGTCTTTGTCCGGGGAGTGATTATTCCGGAGGAACTGGTAATGGAGCTTCCATGGTTTTATCTGTCAGTTACCGGGAATTTGATTTTTTATTTACCGGGGATGTGGAAGGTATAGGGGAAGAAAAACTTTGTGAATCTATAGAAAAATATTGTCCTGAAAAAGCATTTGAGATATTGAAGGCGGCACATCATGGTTCCAGAAATTCCTCTTCTGAAACATTTCTTCAGAAAGTCAGACCAAAGTACACAATCATATCGGCTGGGATAGAGAATTCATATGGGCATCCGCACAGAGAAACTATTGAAAGATTAGAAAAAACCGGCAGCCGGATCTTAGCTACGGCAAATTGTGGAGGAATTGAAATCACGGTTGAATTCGGTGGGAAAATTCAGTATACTCTTAAGGAAGGGAGCGAAACGACAGCTTATGAAGAATCTGAATGAAGATTTGAAAACAGGGAATATCAAGCAGGCATATCTTTTGTATGGAGAAGAGGCTTATCTGAAAAAGCAGTACCGTGACAGATTGACAAAAGCTGTGCTTCCGGAAGGTGATACAGTGAATTATGCGCATTATGAAGGCAAGGGGATCAATGTACCGGAGATTATAGATCTGGCAGAGACAATGCCATTTTTTGCAGAAAAACGTCTCATTGTGGTTGAAGATTCTGGCTTATTTAAGAATTCAGATGCAAAGTTTGCAGATTATATTAAGAGCATGCCGGAAACGGTCTGCTTTGTATTCGTGGAGAGTGAAGTTGACAAGCGGAGTAAGATGTATAAGGCCGTAAAGGATACCGGAAGAGTGGTCGAGCTTGGAAGACAGGATGAGAAGACATTGCTTTTGTGGCTTGCTGGTAATATGAAGCGTGAAGGCAGGCGGATTAAGCAGTCCACTGCAGAATACATGTTGTCCCGGACTGGAACTGACATGGAGAATCTGGAGCGGGAGATGGAAAAGCTGTTTTCTTATACGCTTGGAAGAAATGAGATTACGGTGGCGGATATTGATGCAATCTGTACGACGCAGATCACGAATAAGATATTTGATATGATTGAAGCAGTTGCAACAAGGCAGCAAAGGAAAGCTTTGGATTATTATTATGATCTGTTGGCGTTAAAAGAACCTCCGATGAGGATTTTATATTTGCTGGCGAGACAATTCCGTCTGCTTTTGCAGGTGAAAGATCTGATGAACCAGGGAGCAGACAAAAGCACCATCGCAAAAAAAGTGGGACTTCATCCATTTGTGGCAGGAAAATACATGCAACAGAGCAGAAGCTTTACAATGAGAGAACTAAAAGGTATCATGGAAGAAGCGGCAGATACAGAAGAAGCTGTAAAGACCGGACGGCTCAGTGATACAATGAGTGTAGAGTTGTTCATTGTGAAGTATAGTGCACCAAAGAAGTAGCGCATTAGCATTGTGGAGTGCATCGCACGAAACAATCTGCAGGTATCATAGTTGGGGCTTTTGACTCCAACATCATTATAATAGAAAAAAGTTTAAGATAAAGAGATAAAGAGGTAGAAGATAAGTGGCAGGAATAGATCAAAGTAAAATTCGCAATTTTTGTATTGTGGCTCATATTGACCATGGTAAATCAACATTGGCAGACCGTATCATTGAACAGACAGGGCTTCTGACGAGCCGCGAGATGCAGGCACAGGTGCTTGACAATATGGATCTGGAGCGCGAGCGTGGAATCACGATCAAGGCTCAGGCAGTCCGTACAGTATATAAGGCAAAAGACGGAGAAGAGTATATCTTTAACCTGATCGACACACCGGGACATGTAGACTTTAACTATGAAGTATCAAGAAGTCTGGCAGCGTGTGACGGTGCGATTCTGGTCGTAGACGCAGCCCAGGGAGTAGAGGCTCAGACACTGGCCAATGTATATCTGGCGTTGGATCATGATCTGGATGTAATGCCGGTCATTAATAAGATTGATCTTCCAAGTGCAGAGCCGGATCGTGTCATTGAAGAGATTGAAGATATCATTGGAATCGAGGCACATGATGCGCCACTTATTTCTGCAAAGACAGGGCTGAATGTAGATCAGGTTCTGGAGCAGATCGTGGAGAAGATCCCGGCACCGGGCGGAGATCCGAAAGCACCATTGAAGGCATTGATTTTTGACTCACTATATGATTCTTATAAAGGAGTTATCGTATTTTGCAGACTCCGTGAAGGTACCGTGAGAAAAGGTACGAAGATTCGTATGATGGCGACAGGAGCAGAGGCAGATGTCGTTGAAGTCGGATATTTTGGAGCCGGACAATTCATTCCATGTGATGAGCTGGAAGCAGGTATGGTAGGTTATATTACTGCCAGCTTGAAGAATGTCGGAGATACCCGTGTAGGAGATACGATCACAGATGCAGCGAATCCTTGCGAGGAGCCGTTGCCGGGATATAAGAAAGTGAATCCGATGGTTTACTGTGGACTGTATCCTGCGGATGGGGCAAAGTATCCGGATCTTCGGGATGCTCTTGAGAAGCTTCAATTAAATGATGCGTCCCTGCAGTTTGAGCCGGAGACTTCCATTGCTCTTGGATTTGGATTTCGCTGTGGCTTTTTGGGACTTCTCCATCTGGAGATTATTCAGGAGCGTCTGGAGAGAGAGTATAATCTTGATCTTGTTACAACAGCACCGGGAGTTATTTATAAAGTATACAAGACGAACGGAGATGTCATAGAACTGACAAACCCGTCTAATCTTCCGGATCCTTCTGAGATTGAATATATGGAAGAGCCGATGGTAAAGGCTGAGATTATGGTAACATCCGAATTTATCGGTACGATTATGGATCTATGTCAGGAGAGACGAGGAGAGTATCTTGGCATGGAATATATTGAAGAGACCCGCGCAGTTCTGCATTACAGACTGCCGCTCAACGAGATTATCTACGATTTCTTTGATGCATTGAAGTCCAGATCCAGAGGATATGCTTCTTTTGATTATGAGATGGACGGATACCAGAGATCTGAACTTGTGAAACTGGATATTCTGGTCAATAAAGAAGAAGTAGACGCTCTTTCCTTTATCGTCCATGCAGATACTGCATATGAACGTGGAAGAAAGATGTGCGAGAAGCTTAAAGAAGAGATCCCAAGACAGCTCTTTGAAATCCCGATTCAGGCGGCTATTGGTGGGAAGATTATTGCCCGTGAGACTGTAAGAGCAATGCGAAAAGATGTGCTTGCAAAATGTTACGGTGGTGATATCAGCCGTAAGAGAAAGCTTCTTGAAAAACAGAAAGAAGGAAAGAAGCGTATGCGTCAGGTTGGTAATGTAGAGATTCCTCAGAAAGCATTTATGAGTGTACTGAAGTTGGATGACAAATAATGAGATTATTAGAATTATATATTCATATACCATTTTGTAAAAAAAAATGTAAATATTGCGATTTCCTCTCAGGTCCGTCAACGGCGGATGAGAGGGAATCTTATGTGAAAAGCCTTTGTCAGGATATTCGCTCATACGCGCACCTGGCGAAGGCTTGTCGTGTTATCAGTATCTTTGTCGGTGGGGGAACGCCCTCTACTTTGACAGCTTTTCAGATGCAGCAGATATTTTCAGCAGTCCGTGATACATTTGTTGTAGAAGAAAATGCAGAGATCACAGTTGAGATGAATCCAGGAACTGTAGACAGGGAAAAGCTTTCCGGTTATAAAAAATGTGGAATTAACCGATTAAGCATTGGCCTGCAATCTACAAAAAATAGAGAACTTCAGATACTGGGTCGTATTCATACATATGAAGAATTTCTTGAAACATATCATATGGCAAGAGCAGAAGGATTTGAGAATATTAATGTTGATCTGATGTCAGCAATTCCGGGACAAAGTCTTACTGACTGGGAGGAAAACTTAAAAACAGTGGCAGAGCTTGCCCCGGAACACATTTCTGCATATAGTCTGATCGTGGAGGAAGGTACTCCATTTTATGAGGAGTATGGAGAAGGGCGTCATGCAGACGAATTACCTGATGAAGAGACAGAGCGTAAGATGTATTGGAGAACGAAAGAAATACTTTCAAAATACGGATATGAAAGATATGAGATTTCTAATTATGCAAAGCCTGGATATGCTTGCAGACATAATATCGGATACTGGAAGCGAACAGAATATCTGGGGATTGGAACCGGAGCTGCATCACTGATCAATAACAGTAGATTTAATTATGGAGAAGAGCCGGAAAAGTTAACTGTATCTGCACAGATGGAAGAGACGATGTTCCTTGGCCTGCGTATGATGAAAGGTGTATCAAAAATAGAATTTCTTAAGATGTATGGTGAGAGCATGGAGAACGTTTATGGAAATGTGATAAGAGACATGGAACAGAAAGGACTTCTGGAAGATGGAGAAGACTTTGTGAAACTTACAGATCGTGGAATCGATGTCAGCAACTATGTTATGAGTGAGTTTTTGTTGTAAAGATTATTCTTGGATTTGTTGATTTGATAACATAAAAACGATAAAAGAAAGTTTTTAAATTATATAGCAATAAAAAAGTTTACATAAAACAGCAACGACACAGGGGAAAAGATGGAGACTAAGAAAAAGAAAATAGGTTTTATTCTAAATCCATATGCTGGAATTGGTGGAAAAGCCGGTCTAAAAGGAAGTGACAATTACAAAAAAATAGAAAAGCTTTTGCTGGAAGGCTGTGAAAGAACAGCCCCCAAGAGAGCAGAAAGCTGTATGAGCAAAATTGCAGATCTTACCGCAAGTTTAGTTGCAGGAGATAAAGGATCGGTGGGAGAGAAAAATTTTTCAATCCTAAGTGCACCAGGGGATATGGGAGAAGCTTTGCTTAAGAAACTTAAAATCCCATGTGATGTGGTGTTATGTCCAAAAGCCGACACAAGCAGCGCAGAAGATACGAAGCTTTGTGCACAAATTATGAAAGAACAGGGGGTGGATCTTCTCGTGTTTTGTGGAGGAGATGGGACTGCAAGGGACATTTGTGAAGCTGTTGGTACGGATGTGACGGTTCTTGGAATCCCGGCAGGAGTGAAGATGTATTCTGCGTGTTATGCCTGTAATCCATATCAGGCAGGTGAGATGTTGGCAGGGTGGCTTGAAGGAAAAGAGATGTCTTATGAAATGAGGGAAGTTCTTGATATTGAAGAGAAGGATTTAGATTCCAGAAACGTAAGCCCCCAATTGTACGGATTTTTGGAAGTATTAAGTGATGGGAAACATTTACAAAAGGCAAAAGAATTGGATTTGGGGTCAGGCGAGTCCGCAACTATAATAGCGAGGGCAGCAATCTTGCGAATGGAAAAGGACTGGGTTTATATTATCGGCCCGGGAGGAACGACCTGGAAGATAAAAGAGTTATTGTGTGAAAATGACGAGCAGGAGGATACTGGGAAAAAGAACGTACATGGAACTGTCCGTGGAGTGGATGTGATCAGAAATGGTAAAATCATACTTCGAGATGCGAATGAAAGAGAATTGTGGGACTGTGTCAATTCATACAGTCATATAAAAATTCTGGTGACCTGTATTGGTGGAAATGGTTTTTTGTTAGGAAGAGGAAATCAGCAGATTAGTCCACGGGTAATCAGAAAAGTAGGAAAAGAACAGATTGAAATTGTAGCAACAAAAGAAAAACTGGCAGGACTTGGCGGGCAGCCGATGCATGTAGATACAGGCGATGCAGATGCAGATGAGTATTTAAAGGGGTATTATAAAATTATATTCAAAAATTCTGATTCTGCTATTTACAAGGTTGGATAAAGAAAGAATCTGCAAATAGCCTTTGGTAAAGATGAATATTATGGAATATTTAAAGAAGTCGACAAATGGTCGGCTTCTTATTTCTTTATAGGAAAGTTCTCAAATCTGAAAATATAGGGTATAATGAATGATGAATAA